>RRZT010476382.1_pt1 | contig 14141 bp, 8 predicted proteins | sample 2165551 | NCBI WGS metagenome assembly RRZT01 (sample SAMN10456910, study PRJNA506462) | wastewater metagenome | biome: wastewater; feature: sludge; material: wastewater sludge; isolation source: wastewater sludge with Escherichia coli K12::gfp cells carrying plasmid... | place: USA: Moscow, Idaho ... | reverse complement strand
GGAGTTCGGCAGTGAGCGAGACGAGGCACGGGTCGTGCGCGGTGGGTCGTGGGGCTACCCTGTGTTCTATCTGCGCTGCGCCGGCCGCCACTGGATTCTCCCCCACCTCCATGGCCTCAATCTCGGGTTCCGTGTGGTGTTACGGTGTTCCCCTGGCTGACTTCGGCCCCCCCTCCCGGCCTCCCCCCGCTGGGGGGAGGAGATCAGACGCGGGGCAAGCTCAGGTTCGTAGATCCCCGCCTGCGCGGGGATGACGGAACAGGGAGACCGGGACAGAACAAGTGGAGGCAACAAGGACGCAGGCGCTGGGGTGGAGACCACAGCAAAAGACCTCACAGCTTCCCGCCTGCGCGGGAATGACGGCGGTCAAACGCTGGGGAACGCAGACCGCGCCGCCCCCGTCACCCTCGCGCAGGCGAGGGCCCACACCCGTCCCTCCCGCCCGACAGCCCCCTCACCCTCGCAGATCGATCACCTTCACCCGCACCCGGCGCTCCTTCTCGCCGCGGCGCACCGTCAGCTCGACGGTCGCGTCGATGCCGGCGCGCTCCAGCTCGCCGACGAAGGTCGACAGCGTCTGCACCGGGCGGCCGTTGACGCCGACGATCACGTCGCCCAGATCGCCGGTCTGCGGGTTGTAGGGCTGCAGGCCGGCCGAGGCCGCCGGTGTGCCCCGGCCCACCGCGCCCAGCACCACGCCCGAGATGCCGGCGCGCGCCACCTGGTCGGGCGAGATCGGCGTGACGCCGATGCCCGGCAGCGGCGCCTGGCCGCGGTTGATCAGCGAAGGCACCACCCGGTTGACCAGATCGACCGGAATCGCGAAGCCGATGCCCGACGAGCTGCCGCTGGCCGAGCGGATCGCGGTGTTGACGCCGATCAGCCGACCGGCGCTGTCGAGCAGCGGCCCGCCCGAGTTGCCGGGATTGATCGCCGCGTCGGTCTGGATCACGCCGGCCACCTCGCGGAAGTTGGCGGTCGGCAGCTCGCGGTCGAGCGCGCTCACCAGGCCCTTGGTCAGCGTGCGCTGCAGGCCGAAGGGGTTGCCGATGGCGTAGACGGTCTGGCCGATGCGCAGGTCGCGCGACGAGCCCAGCGGCACCGGGCGCAGGGTCCTGGGCACGTTCTTGAGCCGCAGCACCGCCAGATCGTATTCAGGCGCGCCGCCGATCGGCTCGGCCTCGATGGGCTTGCCGGCGTCGAGCTGCACGAACACCCGCCGCGCGCCCTTGACCACATGGAAATTGGTGACCACATGGCCCGAGGCATCCCAGACGAAGCCCGAACCGGCGCCCTGGCTGACCTCGGCGCCGCCGAAGACGCCGCGCTGCACCGTCTCGGTGGTGATGTAGGCCACCGAGGGCGAGGACTGCTCGAACAGGCTCACCACCGCCTGCTCCTCGCTCAGCAGCGCACCGCGCGGCGCGACCGCACGCGGCGCGGCCTGGGCGCTCTCCCGGGCGCAGACCGCCATCGGCACCAGCAGCGAGGCCGACAGCAGCAGCGCCGCCAGACCGGGCGTCGCAGTGGCCATGAGCGGGAAAGGGGCAGACCGGAACGTCTTCATGATGGGCGGACAGTCGAAGGCAAGGAACGGATGAGGTCGATTCTGCCGGTTTCAAGCGGCCCGGACATGAAGCGGGCCGGCGGTTATCCTCGCGCTCATGCAAGTTCAAGAACACGGCGACTGATGCGCGCCGGCATCCTCCAGGCCGCTGCGGCCTATGTCATCTGGGGACTGTTTCCGCTGTATTTCCGGCTGCTTCAGGGCGTGGGCGCGCTGGAGGTGCTGGGGCACCGCATCGTCTGGTCGCTGCTGTTCCTGGTCGGGGTGCTGGGCATGCGGCGCCAGTGGAGCTGGCTGCGCCCGGCGCTGGCCGACCGGGCGGTCATGCAGCGCTTCATCGCCAGCGCGCTGCTGATCGCGGCCAACTGGTTCATCTACATCTGGGCGGTCTCGCAAGGCCGGGTGGTGGAGTCCAGCCTGGGCTACTTCATCTCGCCGCTGGTCAATGTGCTGACCGGCTGGCTGGTGCTGAAGGAGCGGCTGCGGCCGGCGCAGTGGCTGGCGGTGGCCATCGCCGCCGCGGGCGTGATCTGGCTGACCTGGACGCAGGGCGCGGCGCCCTGGATCGCGCTGGCGCTGGCGGCCACCTTCGCCAGCTACGGTCTGCTGCGCAAGACCGCCCCGCTGGGGGCGCTGGAAGGCCTGACGCTGGAGACGATCCTGCTGGGCCCGCTGGCCATCGCCGGCCTGCTGTGGGCGGTGGCACAAGGCCAGGACAGCCTGACGCAGGTGCCGCTGCACCAGCAGATGCTGCTGCTGGCGGCCGGGCCGCTGACCGCCATCCCGCTGCTGCTGTTCGCCGGCGGCGCACGGCGCATTCCGCTGAGCCTGCTGGGCATGCTGCAGTACATCGGCCCGACGCTGCAGCTCGCGCTGGGCGTGTGGGTCTTCGGCGAGCCCTTCGCCGGCGGCCGCGCCCAGGGCTTCATGATCATCTGGGCCGCCTGCGTGCTCTTCAGCGCAGAACTGCTCTGGCGGCACCGAAAGGAGCGGCGATGAGGCTGCAACTGCGCAGCGCGCTGCTGTCGCTGCGCGACCTGCTGCTGACCGGCGGGCCGGTGCTGCTGCTGGCCATCGGCCTGTTCTGGCTGGCCTACCGGGTGCTGGATCCGATTCCGCCGCAGCGCATGGTGCTGGCCACCGGCGGCGCCCAGGGCGCCTATGCCGAGTTCGGCCGGCTCTACCGGGACGCGCTGGCCCGCCAGGGCATCGAGGTCGAGCTGCGCGCCACCCGCGGCGCGCTCGACAACCTGGCGCTGCTGCGCAGCGGCGAGGTCGATGCCGCCTTCGTGCAGGGCGGCGCCGACACGCTGCGCAGCGGCGACGAGGACCGTGCGCCCGACGAGCTGCTCAGCCTGGGCGCGCTGTGCCGCGAGCCGGTCTGGATCTTCTACCGCGAGGACAGCGCCCGCGCCCGGCTCGGCGGCGAGCGGCTGGAGAGCCTGTCGCAGATCGCCGAATGGCGGCTCAACGTCGGCCAGGAGGGCAGCGGCATCACGCATCTGATGCACCGGCTGCTGATCGCCAACGGGCTGGAGCCGGCGAAGCTGCCGCTGTCGCAGCTGCCGACCACGCCGGCGGTGATGGCGCTGCTCGACGGCCGGCTCGATGCGCTGGCGCTGGTGTCGGCGCCGGAGTCGCCGATCGTGCGCATGCTGCTGATCACGCCGGGCATCCGGCTGTTCGACTTCGCCCAGGCCGAGGCCTATGCGCGCCGGGTGCCGCAGGTGGCGCCGGTGCTGCTGCCGCGCGGCGTGGTCGACCTGGCGCAGGACCTGCCCGGACAGGATGTGCGGCTGGTGGCGGCCACCGCTTCGCTGCTGGTGCGCGAGGACACGCATCCGGCGCTGCAGCAGCTGCTGGTGCAGGCCGCACGACGCATTCACAGCGAGCCCAACTGGTTCCAGGACAAGGGCGAATATCCGAAGGCGCAGACCGGCGACCACCCGCTCTCGCCGGAGGCGCAGCGCTTCTACGCCTCCGGCGAGCCGCTGCTGCAGCGCCATCTGCCCTTCGGCTATGCCAACCTGATCGACCGGATGTGGGTGGTGCTGCTGTCGATCGTGGCGGTGCTGATCCCGCTGTCGCGGGTGGTGCCGCCGCTGTACAACTTCCGGGTGCGCTCGCGCATCTTCCGCTGGTACGGCCTGCTGCGCGAGATCGAGCAGCAGCATGCCGAGGGCAGCCGGCCGCTCGCCGCGCTGCGCGCCGAGCTGGATCAGCTCGATGCGCGCATCGAGCGCCTGCCGGTGCCGCTGAGCTATGCCGACGAGCTCTACTCGCTGCGCAGCCACATCGCGATGGTGCGGCAGCGCCTGGACGGCCCCGCCAGCCCCGCCAGCATCTCTCCCGCGACCCCTGACGATCCTGCCCGGACATCGACATGACCCACTCGCCCTCCCCGATTCCCGCCCGCCTGGCCGCGCTGCGCCAGGCGCTGGTGCGCCATGACCTGGCCGCGGTGCTGGTGCCCTCCAGCGACCCGCACCTGTCCGAATACCTGCCCGAGCGCTGGCAGGGCCGGGTGCACTTCTCCGGCTTCACCGGCTCGATGGGCACGCTGGTGGTCACCCGCGACCGTGCCGCGGTCTTCGCCGACAGCCGCTACTGGACCCAGGCCGAGGCCGAGCTGGCCGGCACGACGGTCGAGCTGGTGAAGATCCCCACCGGCGCGGCCACGCACCACATCGACTGGCTGACCGCCACGCTCTCGTCCGGCCAGACGCTGGCGGTCGACGCGGCAGTGCTGGGCCTGGCGGCGGCGCAGATGCTCGCCGGCGCGCTGCAGCGCCACGGCATCGGCCTGCGCACCGACCTCGACCTGATGGCCGAGGCCTGGCCGGAACGCCCCGGCCTGCCAGCCGCGCCGGTGCGCGAGCATCTGGCGCCGCATGCGGCGGTGCCGCGCGCCGAGCGGCTGGCGGCGGTCCGTGCCGGCATGGCCCGCCACCACGCCAGCCACCATCTGGTCTCGACCGTCGACGACATCGCCTGGATCACCAGCCTGCGCGGCGCGGATGTCGACTACAACCCGGTCTTCCTGGCCCACCTGCTGATCGGCCCGCAGCGCGCGACGCTGTTCGTGGCGGCGGGCAAGGTCGACGCGGCGCTGGCCGCGCGGCTGGCCGCCGACGGCATCGACCTGGCCGACTATGCCGAGGCCGCCCCGGCGCTGGCGGCGCTGCCGGCCGACGCGGTGCTGCTGGTCGACCCGAAGCGCATCACGCTGGGCCTGCGCGAGGCGGTGCCGGCCGTCGTGCCGGTGGTCGAGGCGATCAACCCCAGCACGCTGGCCAAGAGCCGCAAGACGCCGGCCGAGGCCGCCTTCATCCGCGAGGCGATGGAGAAGGACGGCGCGGCGATGTGCCGCTTCTACGCCTGGCTGGAGGCCGCACTCGGCCGCGAGGCGATCAGCGAGCTGACCATCGACGAGCGCCTGACGGCCGAGCGCGCCCGCGAGGACGGCTTCGTCAGCCTGAGCTTTCCGACCATCGCCGGCTTCAACGCCAACGGCGCGATGCCGCACTACCGCGCCACGCCCGAGTCCTTCGCCGAGATCTCCACGCCCGACGGGCTGGTGGCCGAGGGCCTGCTGCTGATCGACTCCGGCGCACAGTACCTGGGCGGCACCACCGACATCACCCGCGTCTGGCCGATCGGCGCGCCCTCGGCGGCGCAGAAGGCCGACTTCACCCGGGTGCTCAAGGGCACGATGGCGCTGTCGCGGGCGCGTTTTCCCGCCGGCACGCTCTCGCCGCACCTGGATGCGCTGGCGCGCGCGCCGCTGTGGGAGGCGGGCCTGGACTTCGGCCACGGCACCGGCCACGGCGTGGGCTATTTCCTCAACGTGCACGAGGGCCCGCAGAGCATCTCGCGCGCGATGCCCGACGCCTCGATGGCGATGCACCCCGGCATGATCACCTCGATCGAGCCGGGCCTGTACCGCGACGGCCGCTGGGGCATCCGCATCGAGAACCTGGTGCTGAACGTCAGCGTCGGCGAGCCCGACGAGTTCGGCGAGTACCTCGCCTTCGAGACGCTCACGCTCTGCCCGATCGACAGCCGCTGCCTCGAGCTGTCGCTGCTGCGCGCCGACGAGCGGCAGTGGCTGAACGACTACCACGCCGAGGTGCGCCGCCGCCTGGCGCCGCGCCTGGACGGTGCCGCGCTCGACTGGCTGCTGCGCCGCACCGAGCCGGTCTGAGCCCCGAGCCGCCTTCCCTCTCGACCCCCGACCAAGGAGACTGCCGATGAGCACCCGCCACCTCGACACCCTGCTGATCGACTTCCGCAGCGGCGAACTCGACGCCACCGCGCTGGCGCACGGCTTCCGCGACACCGCCGCACACTGGCCCGGCCTGCCCGAGCGCTACAGCCAGGTGCTCGGCCAGCTGCTGATGCAGGTCGAGTCGAGCGCGCTCTTCACCGAGGAGAGCTGCAGCTTCAGCCGCGGCGACCTGTCGGACGCGCTCGGCCAGTGGCTGGCCAAGGCGCGCCAGGTCGCGCCGCACTGAAAAGGAACAGGGCCGGCATCGCTGCCGGCCCCGACCTCTCCCCCTCGACCGAGGACCGCCACCCCTGACGGCCCTCGCCCCGTTCAACCTGGTCTTGTCTCGTTCAACATCGCTCAGCCTCGAGCCTTCTTGTTCGGTCTTGTTCAGATTCAGAAACGGGTCCAGTCGCCGCCGCCGCCGTCATTGCCGTGTCCGTCGTCGCGACGGCGCCGGGGCTGCTGCTGCGGGCTCGGCTCGATGCCGTCGAGCGCGCCCCAGTCCGAGGACGGGAACGGCGGCAGCGCCGGCGGCACCTCGCCACGGGCCTTGACCCGGGCGCTGTGGATCGCGTGATGGGCATTCCAGGCGGCCTGCTGGGTGCGCTGCAGCAGCTGGAAGGCATTGACCACCTTCTGCAGCCGCTCGGCCTGCTGGCGCAGCGCCTCGGCGGCAGTGGCACTCTGGCTGACCACCGACTCGTTGTGGCGGGTCAGCTGGTCGAGCTGCTCGATGCTGCTGCCGGTCAGCTCGGCCTGCACCGCCGACGGGTCGCGCCCGTCCTGGTCCGGGCTGCTCAGCTCGACGATGTCGGTCATGCGCTGCACCGAGACGATCAGCGCATCCATCGTCGCATCGGCATCGCGGGCCAGGCGGCCGCCGAACTCGACCTTCGCGGCCGAGGCGGTGACCAGCTGCTTGATCTCGCGCGCCGCATTGCCGGCGCGCACCGCCAGCGCCCGCACCTCGCCGGCCACGACCGCAAAGCCCTTGCCCTTGTCGCCCGCCTGCGCCGCCTCGATCGCGGCCTGCAGCGCCAGCAGATTGGTCTGGAAGGCGATGCTGTCGATGGTGCCCAGGATCTCGGAGATCTGGCGGCTGGACTGGCGGATGTCCTCCATGTTGGCCACCACCTGCGAGACCACGTCGCCGCCCTGATGGGCCGCGGCCACCGCGGTGTCGAGCAGCTCGCGCGGGGTCAGGCCGGTCAGCGGCATGACCAGATCGCTGCTGGCCACCGGCGCCGGGCCGTCGGCCGGCAGCGCGGCATCGGACGGAGCCGCCGGCCCGGTCGACGCCGTGGCCGCCAGCGAGGCAGCCGCCGGGGCTGCGGCGGGAACGGTGGCCGGAGCCGCCACCGGCGGCACCGAGGCCGCGACCGGCGCCGGCGCCGCCAGGCCCTGGCCCGACTGCGCACGGGCCAGCACCTGCGACAGCAGCGGCGTGAAGCTCTCCGGCAGCGGCTCGTCGGCCATCTCGTCGGCCGCGGCGGCCCGGCCCTGGCGGCGCAGGCGGTCGCGCAGCTCGATCAGCGCATGCTGGAGCTGGCCGAACTCGTCGGCGCTCATCTTCGGCGCCGCAGCGGTGTCGTCGCCGTCGGCCAGACGCTCGGCGAAGTCGAGCGTGCGGTCCAGCGGCCACTTCAGGCTGTCGACCATCAGCCAGGCGACCATGCCGGCCGCCACCATCGCCGCCGAGCCGATCAGGCCCAGCATCTGGCGCTGCGACTGCAGCGCCGGATCCTGGCCCAGCAGCAGCAGCCCGGCGCAGGTCAGCACCATCAGCAGCGCGACCAGGAAGCCGAAGCCCCAGGCCAGGCGGGTGGCGACCGGCAGTCGGCCCAGGGCGTCACGGGAATCTCGCAGGGAAGGCATATCGGGTACAGCTCCGCAAAGTCGGATGGGTCTGGGCCCCGATTCTGTTCAAGGTCTACATGTCGATAAATACGTCACGATCTGACACCTTCAGGATGAACTGCGAGGTCTGAAACCTCCACCCTGCGTGCCGGGGTGCCGGATCCCGCAAACCGGTCTTTCCCGCCTGATCACCCGGGCCGAAACTGAGGGATATGCCCCGCATCCAGGGGTTCTGCGGGGCCCCTGCCGAAGGGGGCTTCCGCGGCCCGGAACACCCGGTCACATCGCCATCGTCACACGCCCGCTCGCATCACCCGGGCCTGCATCGCCTCGCGCAGGCGCTGCGCGCTGTCCTTCAGATGGGCCAGCGTTTCGGGTGACGCATCGGAACGATAACGTACCCGGTCCAGCCGTGCCAGCAGTTCGCGGGCCTGGCGCTGCATCTGCATGCGCATTTCCGCACGTCCGGCCGCCGGCGGCGCCAGCAGCCACTGGGTCAGCAGCGTGATCTGGTCGCGCTGCAGCGACTGTCGGGCCGCATCGATGGGCCCGCCGGAGTTCAGGTCGGCCCACAGCGTCGCGGTCAGGCGGCCCTGCAGTTCCTCGAGCGACAGGCTGCCCAGCGCCGGGTCGGCGCGGCCGGTGCCGTCGAGCAGCCGGCTGCCCAGCGCCTCGCCCATCAGCTCGAGCAGCATCTGGCGCTGCATCTCGGCGAGCTGGCGGGCCGGGTTGAAGTCGGTGGCGACCGCGCTCTGGCCCGACAGCATGGCCTCGCTGCGCTCGAGATAGTCGGGCGCCAGCCGGCGCTGCAGCGCCGGCGAGACGGTCAGCGCCTGCGGCGACAGCAGCTCGCCCAGCAGCAGCTCCAGCGCACGGCGCTGCTCGGCCAGCGGCAGCGGCTGCAGCGGATCGCGGCCGGTGCCGGGCGCGTCGCGCAGCGTGCGCAGGCCGCCGAGCTGGCGCATCAGCATCGCGGTGGAGCGGCCGACATCGCGCAGCGCGAAGCCCACCACCCGGCGCAGCCGCGCCGGATCGGCATCGGCGGCCAGCGGCTGCGCCTCCAGCCGGGTCAGCAGATCGCGCGCGATGCCCAGGCGCTTGCGCGCGAAGGCCACCGGATCGCGGCCCAGATCGCCCTGCAGCGTTTCCGGGTCGAGCCCGGCGATCACATCCTCGTCGGTGCCGAAGGCCAGCTCCGGCTCGCCGCTGCGCGCGGCGATGCGCGCCAGCGTCGCGGCCTCCTCGGCCGGCGCGATGTCGCGGTAGGCATAGTCGATCGCCCAGTAGTCGTAGGGCCCGAGCGTGGTCTGGAAGGCCGCGGCCTGCGGCTGGCCGCGTGCGGGCAGATTGATGCCGGCGTATTCCATCACCGAGCCGGTCAGCGCATGGCGTCGGGTGAACTCGGGGTCTGACAGCTGCGTCTCGTCGCGCACGGTCGAGGCGCGGAAGTTGTGCCGCAGCCCCAGCGTGTGGCCGACCTCGTGCATCGTCACATCCTTCAGATAGGCAGCGACGAAGGCCTCGGCCTCGGGGCCGGCCGGATCCAGCCCTTCGCGCACCGACAGCAGGTCGAGCGCATAGCCGAGCTGCTCGGCCGCCAGATCGGCATGCTGGCAGGCGGCCGGCAGACCCGGCGCGCCCAGATCGGGCGGCTGCGCGAAGACCGGCGCCGGCGTGGCGATCACCTGGCTGCGCAGCGTGCGCAGTGCACGCGAGCTCAGGCTCTCGATGGCGATGTCGGCGTCGAGGATCTCGCCGCTGCGCGGGTCGACATGGCTGGGGCCGACCGCACCGAACATCGCCGTCGCATTGGTCATCCAGCGCACCGAGGCGATGCCGGTCTCGAGCGTGTCGAAGTCCGCATCGTCGGGCTGGACCTTCACGACGATCGCCTCCTTGAAGCCGATGGCCTCGAAGGCACGGTTCCACTCCAGGATGCCGGCGCGGATCGGCTCGCGGTAGCGCTCGGGCACGCTGCGGTCGATCCAGTAGACGATCGGGCGCACCGGCTCGGACAGCGCGGCGGCCGGATCCTTCTTCTCGAGCCGCCAGCGGTTGATGAAGCGCTTCTTCGGGCTGCGGGCGAACTCGTCGCCGAAGTCGCTGACCGAGGTGACGAAGTGGCCGATGCGGGCGTCGGCCGCGCGGGTGCGCATCGGCGCGGCCGGCAGCCGGGTCAGCGACAGATGCTGCTGCACGAACAGGCTGCGCGGATCGGGCAGCGTGGCCGGCACCGAGGGGCCGGCACCGGCCGGAGTGCCCGGCTGCGCGCTGGCCAGCGCGCCGGTGGCGAAATGCTGCTGCACCGTCAGCGCCAGCAGCTCCGGGGTGCCGCGCACCGCGGTGATGCCGGAATGGCGCGCATCGAGCGCATAGCCCTGGCGGTAGCTGCGCTGCAGCTGTGCGCCCACGCCCATCAGGTCGGACAGGAACAGCGCCGAGGCATCGACCAGCACCGTGCGGCGCTCGGGATGCGGCTGGCTGAGCACCGCCGCGCTGGCCAGCAGGCTGGGCGAGAAGGCCGCGGCCACCGCGCGGGCCTGCGGCGTGCCGGCGGCGGCCACATGCGCGGCATTGCGGGCCACCAGCCGCACCTGGTTGAACACCCGCACGAACTCGACCCACTTCGCGCCGCCGGCGCCGCCCCGCCCGCCCATCAGGCCGCCGAGCACGCCGCCCTCGCCGATGCCGCTGGCCAGTTTCGGCGACAGGAAGAAGGGCACGCCGAAGTCCTTCTCGGACAGCTCCAGCCAGACCTTCTCGTCCTTCTGCCAGACCGGGATCAGCCCGTCGATGCGGCGCGCCTCGCGCACCACCTGGGCAAAGGGCGGCAGCGCCGGCACCGGTGGCGTGGCCGCCGGCGTGGCAGCAGGTGCCGCCCCCGGTGCAGCGGCAGGCGCCGCCGCGGGTGCCGCGACCGGTGCCGATGCCGCCGGGCTGCCCGGCGCCACCGCCGGCTTGGCAGCAGCCGGGGGCGTCGCGGCGGCCACCGGCGGATTCGGGCGGCCGGCCGGCGTGGCGCAGCCCGCCATCAGCAGGGTCGCCGCCAGCGCGATCACGGACAGCGAGGACGGGGGCGGGAGAAGAAGGCAGCGGCGCATGCGGACTCGGCTCGATCAGATCGGGGAGCCGCATTGTGACCGTACGACCGCTCAGCGCTCGGGCACCTGCTCCAGATCGCCCAGCCAGACCGTGGCTTCTGCATCGCTGGGCGCGCGCCAGTCGCCGCGCGGCGACAGCGAACCGCCCGAGCCGACCTTGGGCGAGTTCGGCACGCAGCTGCGCTTGAACTGGCTGGTCTTGAAGAAGCGCCACAGGAAGGTGCGCAGGTGGCGGCGGATCTCCGCCAGCGGGTAGGCGTTGCGCGCGGTCACGCCCTCGGGCCAGCGGCCGGCGGCCGCGTCGCCCCAGGTGTGCAGCGCCAGGAAGGCGACCTTCGACGGCGCGAAGCCCGAGCGCAGCGTGTGATAGAGGTGGAAGTCCTGCAGCTCGTAGGGACCGACGCTGGCCTCGCTGGACTGCTGCGGCTGGCCGGAGGCGTCGCCGGGCACCAGCTCCGGACTGATCTCGGTCTCGACCACATCGGTCAGCGCGCGGCTGCAGGCCTCGCCGAACTCGCCGCGTGCAGCCACCCAGCGCACCAGATGCTGGATCAGCGTCTTGGGCACGCTGGCGTTGACGTTGTAGTGCGACATGTGGTCGCCGACGCCATAGGTGCACCAGCCCAGCGCCAGCTCGCTGAGGTCGCCGGTGCCGACCACCAGCGCGTCCTGGTGGTTGGCCAGGCGGAACAGGTGGCTGGTGCGCTCGCCAGCCTGCACATTCTCGAAGGTGATGTCGTAGACCGGCTGGCCGCTGGCGTAGGGGTGGCCGAGGTCCTTCAGCATCTGCTCGCAGCTCGGGCGGATGTCGATCATGCCGCCGCCGCAGCCGATCACCTCCATCAGCCGCATCGCCTGGTCGAGCGTGCGCAGGCTGGTGGCGAAGCCCGGCATCGTGTAGGCGAGGATGTTGGCGCGCGGCAGGCCGAGCCGGTCCATCGTGCGGGCGCACACCAGCAGCGCATGCGTGGAGTCCAGCCCGCCGGAGACGCCGATCACCAGCTTCCTCAGCCCGGAGGACTGCAGCCGCTTGACCAGCGCGCTCACCTGGATCTGATAGATCTCCTCGCAGCGGGCATCGAGCCGCTGCGGGTTCGACGGCACATAGGGGAAGCGGTCGAAGACGCGGCGCAGCGGCAGCACCTCCTCGTCCGGGCGGCGCAGCGCGAAGCGCACCGTGCGCCAGGCGGCCAGCTCGCCGCGGTGGCGTGCGACGCTGGCGGCGAAGCTGGTCTGGCGCATGCGCTCGCGCGCGAGCTTCTCCAGGTCGACATCGGCGCAGACCAGCTGCGCGTCCGCGCGGAAGCGCTCGGACTCGGCCAGCAGCGCGCCGTTCTCGCAGATCAGCGCCTGGCCGTCCCAGGCCAGATCGGTGGTCGACTCGCCCGGACCGGCCGAGCTGTAGAGGTAGGCGGCCAGACAGCGCGCCGACTGCTGCGACACCAGCGCGTGGCGATAGTCGGCCTTGCCGACCGTCACGTTCGAGGCCGAGAGGTTGACCAGCACGGTCGCGCCGGCCAGCGCCGCGAAGGACGAGGGCGGGATCGGCACCCAGACGTCCTCGCAGATCTCGACCGCGAAGGTCAGCGGCGCGTGCGCCAGGCCGGTCTGCGCCGCGAACAGCAGCTGCGCGCCGAAGGGCACGGTCTGGCCGCACAGCGTCACCTCGGTGGCCAGCGCCTGGCCGCCGGGGCTGAACTGGCGCGCCTCGTAGAACTCGGCGTAGTTCGGCAGGTAGGACTTCGGCACCACGCCCAGCAGCCGGCCGTCGAGCACCACCGCCGCCACGTTGTAGAGGGCGCCGTCGACCTGCAGCGGCAGGCCCACCACCGCCACCGCGCCCACGCCGCGCGAGGCCTCGATCACCTCGGCCAGCGCGCGCTCGCAACCCTCGAGCAGGGCGCGCTGGTGGAACAGGTCCTCGCAGCTGTAGGCCGACAGGCCCAGCTCGGGAAAGGCGACCAGCACCGCGCCCTGGCGCGCCGCCTCGCGGTGCAGCCGGACGGTCTCGGCGGCATTGAAGGCCGGATCGGCGACACGGCACACCGGCACCGCGACCGCCACGCGCGCGAAGCCGTGGCTGTAGAGATTGAGGAACGGATCCCGGGGGTTCAAGGCAGGCGACTCCGAAGTCAGACGGGTTCACGGGGAATGCCGAACTGTAGCCGCTGCGGTTCCAGGGGCCATGCGAACATCGCCCGCATGACGGACGCCGCCCTTCCGACGACCCCATCCCGCCCCAGCCCGGCCCGGCCGCCCCGGCTGCGGCTGCAGATCCACGACGACCCCGGCCGCATCGACGCCGCCGCCTGGGACGCGCTGCTGGCGGCCTCGCCCGCGCCGACGCCCTTCCTGCGCCATGCCTTCCTGGCGGCGCTGCACACCAGCGGCAGCGCCTGCGCCGCCACCGGCTGGCAGCCGGTCTTCATGACGCTGACCGACGAGAACGACGCCGGCGTGCTGCGCGCCGGCGCCGCGCTCTACCTGAAGAGCCATTCCTACGGCGAATATGTCTTCGACTGGGCCTGGGCCGACGCCTGGGAGCGTGCCGGCCAGCGCTACTACCCGAAGCTGCTCGGCGCCGTGCCCTTCACGCCGGTGCCGGGCTCGCGGCTGCTGGCGCGCGACGCGGAGGCACGCGCGGCACTGCTGGCCGCCATCGAGGCCTTCGCGCGCGATCAGGGCATGTCTTCGGCACACCTGCTCTTCCTGGACGAGGCCGACCGGGCCGCCGCCGCAGCCCAGGGCTGGCTGCTGCGCGAGGGCGTGCAGTTCCACTGGACCAACCGCCAGCCCGAGCCCTATGCCGACTTCGCCGATTTCCTCGCCCACCTCTCGCGCGACAAGCGCAAGAAGATCGCGCAGGAGCGCCGCTATGTGCGCGAGGCCGGCATCGCCTTCGACGTGCGGCGCGGCGCCGAGATCGCCGAGGCCGACTGGGACTTCTTCGCCCGCTGCTACGACAACACCTACCGCGAGCACCGCTCGACGCCCTACCTGAGTCGCGCCTTCTGGGCCGAGATGGCGCGCGCGATGCCCGAGCACTGGCTGATGTTCGTCGCCCGGCGCGGACCCGAGCGGGTGGCGGCGTCGCTGATCGCGATCGACCCCGAGCGGCGGGTGGCCTACGGGCGCTACTGGGGCTGCACCGAGCCGGTGGCGCATCTGCACTTCGCCGCCTGCTACCACGAGCCGCTGGACTGGTGCGTGCGCGAGCGCTTCCTGCGCTTCGAGGGCGGCGCGCAGGGCGAGCACAAGATGGCGCGCGGCCTGCTGCCGGTGACGACGACCTCGGCGCACTGGCTGCGCCACCCCGGCTTCGCCGATGCGGTGGCGCGCTTCCTGG
>RRZT012099437.1_pt1 | contig 14148 bp, 8 predicted proteins | sample 2165551 | NCBI WGS metagenome assembly RRZT01 (sample SAMN10456910, study PRJNA506462) | wastewater metagenome | biome: wastewater; feature: sludge; material: wastewater sludge; isolation source: wastewater sludge with Escherichia coli K12::gfp cells carrying plasmid... | place: USA: Moscow, Idaho ... | reverse complement strand
GTAAGCGGGTGCCTGTTGCCACGCACGCTGCTGCCTTCACAGGCACAGGGCTATCATCCAGCACTACGCCTGCAAGCAGTCGCTCAATTTGTTTGGCATCAACTGCGTGTTTGCAGCCAACTTGATACACCTTGGGCACATGGCGCTTGGGGGATGCCATTTTGTGGATGAGCTGGCCGTCATCTGTAAGTATGAGCATGCCAGTTGTATCTTGGTCAAGCCGCCCTACTGCTTGTACGCCTTGCACTGCGCCTTTTTGCGGGCGTTGGCGCAACGGTGCTGGCAGCAAGGTATAGACGCTGGGCCATGCTGACGGTTTTTGTGAGCACTCGGTGCCCGCTGGCTTGTGCAACACAATGCAGGCGCGGCTGTAATAGTGCCAAAGCTGGCCTTGCACGGTGTAGTGCATGCCGTCATACGCAGTTACTTCATGGCTGGCATCGCAAATGGTTTGGCCGTTAAGCTGCACCAAGCCCTGCTGCACCAGCCCAGCGCAAATGCGGCGGGTGCCAAAGCCTTGGCTGTAGAGTAAATCAGCCAGTGGCAATACAAACTTTTTTTGCTCTGTTTTTTCCATGTCAAACTGCTGCCTTTGTGGCTGACAAAAAATCGGGCAAGCACTGATTTATTTCAGTTTTGTATAAAAACACAATCAAAACACAATCGCTCGCTATTCCTGCGTAGAGCCTGCCCCAGCTAAGACGCGGGGCGAAAATCTATGCTGCAAGTTGCGCAATTGTAGATAAGTGTAGATTCCCACCTGCCTGGGGATGACGACTTTCTGAACTGCCAAACCATGCCGTTTGCACTGGTGCAAGATTGACTGCACCGCGCCTTAGCGGGGGCAGGCTCTGCGCGCGAGAAAGACGACTTGCTAAAAGCTCTCTTGCAGGATGAACAAATCAGCGATTCCCTACGGGCTAATAGCGGCTTGCATACCAGCTATTAGCCCTTTGGTTTTAGCCGCGACTTGGCAGGCTTTTATTATTGCCCTGCATCAAATGGCAACGGGTTGTTGCCCAAATCGCGTCTGGTTTCTACCAGCACCAATGGCTCGTTGCTGATGGCTACAGGCGCTGGGCGCTCGCGGGGGATGTGCACGGGCTGGGGTTCGGCTGCAATCGCTGCTTGTGCTGCTGCAACTTTTTCGCTGTCTGAATTTACCCATTGCAGGCCTGCGCTTGCCACTATTTGCTGCAGCTGTGCTTGCGGCAAGTTGTAGGCGGCTATTTTGGGCATGCCTGTTGTTTTTGCGCTGCTTTCATCAGCAGTGGCAGCAGGCGCAACGCTGGCAACAGCTTGGGGCTGTGCTGCTGGCGCTGGTGCCGATACCGCTGGTGCGGGTGCTGTTAGCGCTTGGGCTTCAGGCTGTGGCGCAAAAGTGCTGCTTGCTGCTGTGCTTTCGCTGTCTTGGCTTAGGCTTGGCTGCAGGCTGGCTATGGGTGCATTGGCGTGCGCTGAAAAGTAGCTACGCGGTATTGCTGCATAGATGCCTGTATCGCTGCTTTGCTCAGGCGCATGGCTTTGCTCTGGCTCGGCTGCTGCGTAGTCGGCGCTGTCTTGTGTTGCGCTGTCGTGTGCAATAGCTGGCGCATTACCAGACTGGCGGTCGCGGTTGCGGCGGTCGCGCCCATAGCGGTCACGCGAGCGGCGTTCACGGCGCTCGCGCGGCTCGGTGGCGCTAGCATCGGCTGCTTCAGCATCAGTGCCGTTGGCAGTGTGGGCGCTATAAGATGCTTCGCTTGCACTAGCGTCTTGCACGTCTTGCGCGCTGTGGATAGCTGGCTGCATTGCTCGGCTGCCTGCGTCGAAGTACGAAGTTGCTACGCTGCTGGTGTCGGTTGCTTCGCCAGCATTTTGCGCTCCTTTGGGGCTGCGCTTGGGCTGACGCTGGCTGCGGCGGTTGTCGTCTTCCGCTGTGGTGATGGCGTTGTCGCCAGCCACTTGTTGCGCGCTGCTGCGGTCTTCGCTACGTGTTTCGTTACGCGACGATGTGCGGCGGCTGTCTGTGCGCTCGAAGCGCTCATTACGGTCGCTGCGCTCTGTACGCTCTGTACGCTCGTTGCGTTCTGCACGTTCGCCGCGCTCAGCGCGTTCGGAACGCTCACCGCGCGCTGGGCGGTTGTTTTCGCGTGGCTCACGCTGGTCGGCGTTGCGCTCGTTGTTGCGCCCTGTGCGCGATTCGCCATTGCGATTGCGTCCTTGCCCGCTGCGCTGGCCGCTACGGCTTGTGCTTGCAGGAGCTGGCGTGGCGGGCGCTGTGGCGCTGGCTGGCGCAAAGCCAAACCAGCGTTTAATCATGTCCCAGAAACCTTCTGCTGGCGCAGGCGCTGCGGCGGCTTTGCCTGGGCGCTGTGGCACCACAGGCGCGGGGCCGCGCACTTCAGACAAAATGCCTTTGATAACAGGGCTTTGCTTGTTGGTGGGCTCGTTAGAGCGCAGGGTTACTGTGGTGGTGTCTTCAATCTCTTCTGCCATCTGGTAGCTGGCAGTCATGTTGTCCAGACGTGGGTCGTCGTACTTGAGGCGCTCCAAGCGGTAGTTAGGCGTTTCAAGCGAGCGGTTGGGTATCAAAATAACATGTGTGCGCTGGCGTGCTTCAATTTTGGCGATTTCAGGGCGCTTTTCGTTGAGCAGGAATGAAGCCACTTCAACTGGCACCTGGGCGTGAACGGCAGCGGTGCTGTCTTTCATCGACTCTTCCTGAATGATGCGCAGAATCTGCAAGGCGCTCGATTCGGTATCGCGCACATGGCCAGAGCCGCCACAGCGTGGGCAGGGGATAGATGCCCCTTCAGACAGCGAGGGGCGCAGGCGCTGGCGGCTCATCTCCAGCAAACCAAACTTGCTGATAGAGCCAAACTGGATGCGGGCACGGTCTTGGCGCAAGGCATCGCGCAAGCGGCTTTCCACCTCGCGGCGGTTGCGCGGCTCATCCATGTCGATAAAGTCAATCACAATCAGCCCGCCCAAGTCGCGCAGGCGCATTTGGCGCGCCACTTCGTCGGCGGCTTCAAGGTTGGTGCGGGTGGCGGTTTCTTCAATATCGCTGCCTTTGATGGCGCGCGCCGAGTTCACGTCGATTGAAACCAGTGCTTCAGTGTGGTCAATCACAATTGCGCCGCCACTGGGCAGTGCCACAATACGCGCATAGGCAGACTCGACCTGATGCTCGATTTGGAAGCGGCTAAACAGCGGTGCTGCATCGCGATAACGCTTGACCTTGGATGCGTGCTCAGGCATCACATGGTTCATGAACTGGTGCGCTTGCTCGTAAATATCGTCGGTATCAATCAGGATATCGCCAATTTCAGGGTTGAAATAGTCGCGCAGCGCACGCACGACCAGATTGCTTTCCTGATAAATCAGAAAAGCGCCCTTGCCTGCTTTGCCCGCGCCATCAATGGCATCCCACAGTTTGATGAGGTAGTTCAAATCCCATTGCAGCTCTTCGGCGGTGCGACCAATACCAGCGGTACGCGCGATGATGCTCATGCCTTTGGGGTAGTTGAGCTGGTCCATCGCCTCTTTGAGCTCGGCGCGGTCGTCACCCTCAATACGGCGGCTTACGCCACCGCCGCGCGGGTTGTTGGGCATCAATACCACATAACGGCCTGCAAGGCTGATAAATGTAGTCAGTGCCGCACCTTTGTTGCCGCGCTCTTCTTTTTCTACTTGCACCAGCAGCTCTTGGCCTTCGCTGATGACTTCATTGATACGCGCCTGGCTAACAGGCACGCCTTCGGCAAAATACTGGCGGGAAATTTCCTTGAATGGCAAAAAGCCGTGGCGGTCTTCGCCGTAATCGACAAAGCAAGCCTCCAGCGATGGCTCTACCCGCGTTACCACTGCCTTGTAGATATTGCCTTTGCGCTGCTCGCGCCCGTCTATTTCAATTTCATAATCGAGCAGCTTTTGCCCGTCAACAATTGCCAAGCGACGCTCTTCGCTCTGTGTTCCGTTAATCAGCATCCGTTTCATGATGCACATCCTTCCTGCGCCCACAACAATGGTCGCAATAATTTATTCAACATGCAGCCGCGCACGGCAAAGCTGCAACTGAATGCCTAAGAGGAGCGTCTGAAACGTGAGGGAATGGCCTGAATATGCCGCTTTAGCCGCAGGTTGCGGGCAAAAGATAGCAGGGGGCGCGCGAAAGATTGGCAGCAGACAACAAACAAGCCCGTGATAGTAAAGGACTTGCATGATGCCAACGTAGGGCAGTGGGGAAAGAAGTAATGCCACTCAAGCGCCGCTGCTGCTGCAATTGCAATTGCAGCTTTCGCAGGGCAGGCGCATACTGGGGCAGGCAAGCAACGAGGCGCTGCCACAAAACCAGTAAAAAAGGCATCAGGAAAATCTGCACTTTGCTGCTCTCTCACCTTGGCTAATCAACAGACCAAAACGTCACATGCTGCATTAGACAAGGTAAAGTATTCCGTATTCGTGTTTCAAAGACGCCAACCCAAACTGTTTATGCCTTGTAGCGCCAGATATATATGGCAATCTGGTTGATACAGGGGATAATCAGCGGCATTGACTTGTTCGCTATAGTGCCAGTTTGGCAGCCTGTTATGGCCTGTTGCGTTCGTCTTAAACTTTTTGAAGTCTATTGGAATCAATTACTTGCAACGCTCTGACAATACAGTGAAACACATTATAGAGGCGAATGCCCGCATTTCATCACAGCCAACAGCCCCGAGTGTGAAATATCTGGAAGTTGATGCTGACAGCACAGGCCAGCGGCTTGATAATTTTTTGTTGCGCCATCTCAAAGGCGTGCCAAAAACCCATGTGTACCGCATCATCCGCAGTGGCGAAGTGCGTATCAACAAAGGGCGCGTTACTGCCGACAGCCGCGTGCAACAAGGCGACGTGGTGCGCGTGCCACCAGTGCGCGTATCAGAGCGCGCGCTCAACAAGACGCAAGCTGCCACGCCCGCGCGTGAGTTTGCCACCTTGTTTGAAGATGGCGCCCTGATTGCTGTGGACAAGCCCGCAGGAGTTGCCGTGCATGGCGGCAGCGGCGTGAGCTTTGGCGTCATTGAGCAACTACGCCGCGCGCGCCCGCAAGCTGCCTTTTTAGAGCTGGTACACCGCCTTGACCGTGAAACCAGCGGCATTTTGCTGGTTGCAAAAAAACGCTCTGCCCTTACCAGCTTGCAAGAGCAGTTTCGCCAGCGCAGCACTGGCAAAACCTATCTGGCGCTGGTGCTGGGCGACTGGCCTGAGAGCAAAAAAGTAATTAATACGCCATTGCACAAATACCTGCTGCCAGGGCAAAACGGCCAAGAAGGCGAACGCCGCGTTAAAACCACCACCAAAGACGACCCCAACGGCATGCACGCTCTGACACTGGTAAAGGTTGCCCAGCGCCTACAGCACCCGCTGGGCGCATTTACCCTGCTTGAAGTGACGATTAAAACAGGGCGCACCCACCAAATCCGCGTGCATCTGGCATCAGCAGGCCACCCTATTGCGGGTGATGCGAAATATGGCGATTTTGAGCAAAACAAGGCGCTTGCCAAGGCTGGCCTAAAGCGCATGTTTTTGCATGCATGGCAATTGCAGTTTACCCACCCTGCCAGCACAGAAGCCGTGGCACTGCAAGCCGATTTGCCACTTGATCTAGCGCAGTGGGTTGATGCCTGCACTGCTCCTTGAAAGCAGGCGCAGCAAATCGCGTAAAACGGCGTGGTTGGGTTGCTGTTTTAAAAACAGATAGAGCTTCCTGCTTGGCTTGCTACTTTCTAACTTCTATCTTCAAACGGGGATTGCGCAAAAAAGCTGGCTATTGATGTAGTGCGTGCCAAGCACACACCACCCCAAAAGCCAACTACCCACGAAGCCATCCGTTGGTACGCGCCGCATGAACGGCTTGCGTGCGGCTTTTAACGCCCAGCCTGCGAAACAAGCGCCACAAATGCACTTTAACGGTGTGCTCGCTGATTGCCAAATGCTCGGCAATATCGCGATTGCTTAAACCTTTGTCAAGTGCAATCAGCAGTTGTTTTTGGCGCTTGGAGAGGCGGCTGCTCGATACGTCTTCTTCATCCATTGAGCTGTCTGGCAGCAGCAGGGTACGCAAAGTCTGGTACATATCTTTGCTGCCAGTGCGCTTGGAAATGTAGGCATCTGCGCCAGCATCCAGACAGGCGTTTTCGATGTCTTCGCTGTTTTGCTCGGAAATGACTATAAGTTGCGCAACGGGGTAGTGGTTTTTTACCTCGCGCACGCCCGACATGCCCAAGGTGTCGCACAGCGTCAAATCCAGGCAGACAGCCTCTGGCTGGCCATGCTTCTTAACAGAATCTGGCAAATCACCAAGGCGATCTAGCTCCAGCACCGTTGCTTCTGGCTTGATGCGACTTAACAACATCCCCAAAGCTTCTCGATACAAGGGATGATCCTCAATGACATAGATGAGCATATGAAACCTTAATATGCAGCCGTATAAATATGACTATATAAAGCAAAGTCAGTAATGATATATGAGTTTACTGCTTTAATAAAATAATATCAATTCGCGCTTTGCAATAACAATGAATAATCAATGCGAACATAGCCTTAAAGTATTACTTACACTAGGCTGCATTAACTATAAAAAAACAACGATGCATTCAATAAAAACAGCCAAGCCTAAATGAATGATTTATTTCAAGGCGTATGCTATTTTGATACAAACTCACAGATGATTTAATTTTATTTAAATCATTTTATTTCTTTTCTAACGGAAATTTAAACATTATGTTTAAATTGCGCCTACTACCTGGAGCAATTTACATTCCCAAAACAGCCAAGTCGCCCGCACCTTGGCGTACCAAGCTGGGAGCGCCGTTGTTATCCATGGTGGTCAAATCAACCACTGTTGTTGGCGTGGCTGGGCAAGCCCCAGCATCAACAATGCCAGCAAGCAAATGCCCCACGGTTTGGGCAACCTCTTGCGCGTCATACAGGGGCTGCTCTGCCTCAGCGGGTATGAGCGTAGTTACAAGCAGCGGGCCGTTGTGCTCATCGAGCAAGGCTTGCAAAACGCTGTGCTTGGGCACACGCAAGCCTATGGTTTTGCGCGAAGGGTGGCTCAGGCGGCGCGGCACTTCTTTAGAGGCTTCAAGGATGAAGGTAAACGCGCCAGGCGTGCCTTGCTTGAGCAGGCGAAACTGCCGATTATCTACCCGCGCATAAGAAGACAGCTCGCTCAAATCGCGGCACAAGAGCGTAAGGTGGTGTTTGTCATCTACGCCACGAATTTGCCGCATGCGGTCGCTGGCGGCTTTGTCATCAATATGGCAAGCAAGGGCATAACCCGAGTCAGTAGGTATGGCAAGCACTTCACCCTGCGCCAACAGTGCTGCTGCTTTTTTCAGGATACGCGCTTGCGGATTGAGTGGGTGGACTTCGAGTAGTTGCGCCATGATTTCCCTATTGTAAGAGCATGCCGCGTGTAGGGGTAATATGCGCGATGACAAATTTTTACTTTGTTGGGTTACGGCACAACGCTGGTGCTTGCAAGAGTAAAGCCAAAGTCACGGCGCAAAACTTATGCCTATAAGCTCTGCGTGCAAGGCTTGTTACAAGCCCGCTAGCACAGTGGCAACACAAACGCTATACAGAATCGAAAAAAATCGCGCCACTCTAACGCTTAATGCCTGTGCTGATGGTGCACATCTGGGTAATGGGGGTGCTCGTGCTGCAAGGGTGGGTGCTGGTGCCAATGGCTGTGCGGGCGGCCAAAGGCGTGCTCGCTTTGGTGCACCGCGTCTTCAGCGGCGTGGCTATGCTGGTGATGGGGGTCGCTTTCATGGTGTGGGTGCTCGTGGGCGTTGGCTTGGGCAGCGTGCACATGCGCGTGCCCGTGGTCTTCACTCAAGTGCAGCAAAGTGCCTAGCGCCATGAGAGCCCCGCCAGCGGCAAGCAGCAGGGTAAATGGCTCTTTGAGCAGCGCAAGCGAAAGCACTGCTCCAAAAAACGGAGCAACTGAAAAGTACGCCCCCGTTCGCGCTGTGCCCAAATGGCGCAAGGCAACTACAAACAACACCAAACTCGCGCCATAGCTCATAAAGCCTACTGCGCCTGCCCATAGCACCGTAGGCAGCGGTGGCAGCTTTGCGCCCAGCAAGCAAGCTAGTACCAGGTTGGTGCTACCAGCGCCCAGCCCTTTAACCAGCGCAATCCAGCTTGCATCGTTGAGTGCTACTTTACGCGTGAAGTTGTTGTCTATACCCCAGCACAGACAAGCCAGCACAATGGCCAGCGCAGGCCATACGCCTGACCAGGCATCTGCCCATGAGCCAGCAAAAGCAATAGCCCCGTTTTGCGGCCAGCTCAGCAGCACAGCGCCAGCAACCATTGCTGCCATGCCCAGCAAAATGCGCTTGTCGGCATGCTCTTTGAATACGAGCCATGCAATCACCGCAGTAAACACGCCTTCGGCATTGAGCAGCAGCGACGCGCCAGAGGCTGGCATACGCGTTAAGCCCCACATGAGCAAAATTGGCGCAGCCACGCCGCCCGCCAAAATCGCCCCTGCCAGCCAGCGCCACTCACCCGCTGCCAGTTGCACCCGCGCACGGCGGCGCAGCAAGCGCAAAACCAGCAAACCCAGCCCCGAGCCAAGATACAGCAAGGCGGCCAGCATCCACGGGTTAATCTGCCCCAGCAGCAGCTTGGACAAAGGCGTGCCAGCGCCAAACAAGAGCGCTGCAGCAAAGGCGGCAACAATGCCAGGATTTTGAAAGTTCTGTCGCATGGCGTTAAGGTTGCATTGGCTATTAAGGCGGCAACTGGTTTAGCAAAAGTCTTTTTAAAAAAGACGAACGGGCAAGACTGCTTGAGGCGACACCAGCAGCAGCCGCAAGCAGGCACTACAATAGACTGGATTTTTCAACACAAAGCGCGCCAAAAAACACTGTGCAAATTTTGTGTCTATAATGCCCGAAAATTTCATGACCCATGCGCTGCGCAACCATACTGGTCTGCAAACATGAACAGGCAGCGCCGCCCCAAGCTCCACGGCGCAACAATTTTCATCCCCTCACACATCTTCTTTCTGACGACCAACGTCCACCCCGCAGGTTGATTGGCTCATTGCCCACATCACTGGCACGGCCGCCTGCAAAAACACCCTTTTATTTTTTCCATTCCCTTTTCTGAGGAATTACCCCATCATGCATCTGAATGAACTGAAAGTTCTGCACGTCTCTGAAGTGCTCAAACAAGCCGAAGAGCTTGAAATCGAAAACACAGGGCGCATGCGCAAGCAAGAGTTGATGAGCGCCATCATCAAAAAACGCGCCAAAATGGGCGAGCAGGTATTTGCCGATGGCGTGCTTGAAATACTGCCCGATGGCTTTGGCTTTTTGCGCAACCCCGACAGCAACTACACCGCCAGCACCGACGATATTTACATCAGCCCGAGCCAAGTGCGCCGCTTTAACCTGCACACAGGCGACATGGTTGAAGGCGAAGTACGCACACCAAAAGACGGCGAGGGCTGCGTTGCCTTAAACAAGCTCGACAAAGTCAACTGCGGCTCACCCGATTCCAACAAGCACAAGGTGATGTTCGAAAACCTCACGCCGCTATTTCCTACCGAGCAAATGCGGCTTGAGCGCGAAATCAAGTCAGAAGAAAACATCACAGGCCGCGTAATTGACCTGATTGCCCCCATTGGCCGCGGGCAAAGGGCGCTGATTGTGGCGCCGCCCAAAAGCGGCAAAACCATGATGATGCAGCACATCGCCCACAGCATCACCGCCAACTACCCCGATGTGCACCTGATGGTGCTGCTGGTGGATGAGCGCCCTGAAGAAGTGACTGAAATGCAGCGCTCAGTCAAAGGCGAAATCATTGCGTCTACTTTCGATGAGCCTGCCACCCGCCACGTACACGTTGCCGAAATGGTGATTGAACGCGCCAAACGCTTGGTTGAGCTGAAAAAAGACGTAGTGATTTTGCTCGACTCCATCACCCGCCTGGCACGCGCCTACAACAACGTAGTGCCCAGCAGCGGCAAGGTGCTCTCGGGCGGTGTGGATGCCAACGCCCTGCAACGCCCCAAACGCTTTTTTGGCGCAGCCCGCAACATCGAAGAAGGCGGCTCACTCACCATCATCGCCACTGCGCTGGTTGATACAGGCAGCCGCATGGATGAGGTGATTTTTGAAGACTTCAAAGGCCCGGGCAACAGCGAAATCCACCTCGACCGCCGCCTGTACGACAAACGCGTATTCCCTGCCATCCAGCTCAATCGCAGCGGCACGCGCCGCGAAGAACTGCTCTTGCAGCCCGACATTCTGCAAAAAACCCGCATCCTGCGCCAGTTTATGTACAGCATGGACGAAATCGAGGCGATGGAGCTGGTCTTAAAGAGCATGAAAGCCACCAAAAACAACCTCGAATTTTTCGACATGATGCGCAAAGGCGGGTAAAACGCCTTGCACTGAATACAAAGACAAAAACACGGGAACAGAACGCAGAGGGTGCAAAAGCGACGCAAAAATCGCAAAATGGTTTTTTTGGTGGGCTATACGTCCCGACATCTATTTGCGCCCAAAGCCGTCAGCGTTTTATTCAAACCTGCTTCCTTTCAGGGATGAGCAGGCTAACGCTTCATGCTTCATATGCAAGGGCAAGTGAGCGCTCAAAAAGACGTCATTCCCGCGCAGGCGGGAATCCACTGCGGCGCTTCTTATGGTGATAGATTCCCGCCTACGCGGGAATGACAGCTAATTGTGCGTGCATCCAAAACTGGAGCAACCCAATACTTTCTCGGCTATTTTGCGACTTTTGCGTATTTTTTGCGCCTTTTGCGTTCTGCCCCCGTATTCCCTGCTCCCGCACCAAACTCCGCAGCCACCACCGCAGTTATCACCGCACTTTTCAGGCTTGCCCCACAACTTTTCAGCCAAGCCACTGCGCCCTGCCCCAAAACAGCGGCCAGTCGTGGGACAATCGCGCCCATGTTTGCACTATTTGAAGAGGCTGGCAAATTCGTCGCTGGCCGTATCCTTTCGCAAGCCGAAACATCGGCGCAAATTGAGCTGGACTCGGGTAAACGGGTCAAGGTCAAGGCTGCGCAAGTGCTTTTGAGCTTCCCCCAACCCCAGCCCGCTGAATTGCTGGCGCAAGCCGCTACGCTCTCAACCGAGGTAGATGTGCAGCTTCTTTGGGAGTTTGCGCCTGAAGACGAATTCAGCTTTCAAGACGTAGCCAAAGAGTATTTTCAAGACCCCGCCAGTCTGGTGCAGCAAGTAGCCACGCTGCTGGCGCTGTTTAACGCACCGCACTACTTCCGCCGCGTAGGCAGCAGCAAAGGCCGCTACAAAAAAGCCTCTGCCGAAGTGGTGCAGCAAGCGCTGGCGGCAATCGAGAAAAAGCAGCGCATACAAGCGCAGATAGATGCTTGGGCGCAAGAGCTTGCCAGTGCGTCTTGCCCGCAGCCTATTCGCGAGCAGCTTTACAAAATCCTGTTCAAGCCCGACAAAAACGCTCCCGAATACAAAGCCGTAGTGCAAGCAGCCAAGGCCACACAGCGCGCGCCGCTCGATTTACTGCAACAAGCTGGCGCGATTGAGTCGCCCTACCAGTTTCACTGGCAACGCCTTTTGTTTGACTTTTTCCCCAAAGGCACGGCATTTCCACCGCTGCAAGCTGCCCCGATTGATGCTGACGCACTGCCGCTGGCTGATGTGCAAGCGTTCTCAATGGATGACAGCAACACCACCGAAATTGATGACGCGCTCTCGGTCAGCGGGCTGGGCACAGGCACGGTTACGCTGGGCATACACATCGCAGCGCCCGGGCTTGCCGTGCAACCCAATGACGCGCTTGATGCCGTAGCGCGCACCCGCCTGTCTACCGTTTACATTCCAGGCTACAAAATCACCATGCTGCCCGCTGATGTGGTGCAGCACTACACGCTGCAAGCAGGGCACACGCCGCCCACGGTTACGCTGTACGTCAGCTTTGATGAAGCAACGCTGGCACTTGCAGGCACGCGCAGCCAAATCGAGCGCACCCCTATTGCCCACAACCTGCGCATTGAAGCCATAGAGCCTATCGTCACTGCTGACTGGCTCAACGCCCCTGCCAGCACACCTGAAGCCGACCCAGCACTGCAACAGCACCGCCCTGCGCTGGCCTTTCTCTGGCGGCTGGTGCAGCACCTCAAAGCCCAGCGCGAACTGGTACGCGGCAAGCCAGAAACCTTCACCCGCCCCGACTACAACTTCAAACTGCTACGCGACGAAGCACTGAAAAACACCCCGCCCACAGGTGAAGAAGAAGTGCAAATCAGCGTGCGCCAGCGTGGTTCTCCGCTAGACATGATGGTTTCTGAAGCCATGATTTTGGCCAACCACCACTGGGGGCAAATGCTGGCCGACAACCATGTGCCAGGCATCTACCGCAGCCAAGCCGCCTTGGCGCCAGGCGTGAAAGTACGCATGGGCACCAAAGCACAGCCCCACGCGGGCATAGGTGTGCCCTGCTACGCATGGAACACCTCGCCACTGCGCCGCTATGTAGACTTGGTCAATCAGTGGCAAATCATCGCCTGCATCCGCAACGGCGCCACTGCCGCGCTGGCAGCTCCCTTCAAGCCCAAAGATGCAGCCCTGTTTGGCATCATCTCGGCCTTTGATGCCGCTTACACAGGCTACAACGGCTACCAAGCCAGCATGGAACGCTTCTGGACGCTCGTGCACCTGCAACGCGCGGGCATTACCGAGCTGGAAGGCAACGTTATCAACGTAGGCTTGGTACGCGCCAACAGCTTGCCGCTGGTCATTAACGTCATAGGCGCAGACAACCTGCCGCGCAACGCACAGGTGCGCATCCGCCTGGGGCAAATCAACCTCATGGCACTAGATGTAAGCGGCACAGTCATCGCCAGACTCGACGACGCAGACACCGCAGCCTCTCAAACCAGCAGCGATGAAGAAGACGCAGAAGAAGCCGATGAAGCAAGCATTGCAGCAGGCCCCTTGGCGATTGCCGTAAATGTTGATGAAAATACCGACTCGCCCGAGGCGAACGCATAAAATGCGCCTTAAGCCCTGCATCCTTCTTGCTATGTGACATGAATAAAGCCCCATCCAAGCCCTCTGCACCCCTATCACCCCAGCGCCTTTCACCCATGATGATTGCCGTGGGCATCTCTGTGCTGCTGCATTTGAGCTTGCTGGTAATACGCGTCGTTGAGCCCGAAGCCTACAACCGCATCATTGAAGACACGCCGCTGGAAGTCATCTTGGTCAATGCCCGCTCTGACGAAGCCCCAGACAAGCCGCAAGCCATTGCACAGCACAACCTCAACGGCGGCGGCAATCTGGAGCAGCAAGGCATCCGCGCCACATCCCCACTGCCCCCTTCGCCCTTTAACTCATACGGCAACGAACTAGGCGCTGTGCCCAACGGTGCAGACCATGCGGGCGCAGACCTCGAAGGCACATCTGGCACAGCCACAGACGCACCCTCGCAGCAGCAAATTGACACCATGCAGCGCCAGCAAATGGAGCTACTCACTCACGTCAAAAAACAACTTGCCGACCTGCCTGCCGCCATTGCCAAAGCGCCAGCCTCATCGCCGCAGCAACAAGCCCTACAGAAAAAACGCCAACTCTTGCTCAACATCGTTGGCGAAATCGATCGGCGCATACAGGCCGAAAACTCACGCCCGCGCCGCAACTTTATTGGCGCATCCACCGTCAAAGGCGTGCAAGCACTGTATTACGACAGCCTGAAACAAAAAATCGAAGAAAAAGGCACAAGCAACTTCCCCGAGCACAACGGCCAAAAGCTCTACGGCGAGCTCATCATGAGCATGGTCGTTAACCATGACGGCCGCGTACTTGAAACCAAAATCATGCAAACATCAGGCAACCGCATGCTCGATCGCCGCGCCGAAGCCATTGCCGTTAGCGCTGGCCCCTTTGGCGTTTTTGACAAAGAACTGCGCAAATTCACCGACCAGCTCGAAATCGTCTCTACCTTCAAGTTCACCCGCAACAACATACTTGAAACCCAAAACTTTGACAGCACCAAAAACTGAATCTCTGAACCGCTGAACCTCTGAATCAGCAAAAAACCTAAACCCTTGCACCCCTTGGTGCATTGCCCCTTACGCAAACTATTTTTAAAACATTT
>RRZT011378084.1_pt1 | contig 14154 bp, 11 predicted proteins | sample 2165551 | NCBI WGS metagenome assembly RRZT01 (sample SAMN10456910, study PRJNA506462) | wastewater metagenome | biome: wastewater; feature: sludge; material: wastewater sludge; isolation source: wastewater sludge with Escherichia coli K12::gfp cells carrying plasmid... | place: USA: Moscow, Idaho... | reverse complement strand
CAGGTGACGGTCTCGGCCGGGCATGGCGTGCGGCCGGCCGAGTTTCCGACCACGCCCGAGGCCGCCGCCGCCTGCCACAATCACGGCATCATGGTGATGATGGGCGCGCCAAACCTGATCCGGGGCGGCAGCCATTCGGGCAATGTCCCGGCCGCCGATCTGGCGCAGGCCGGGCATCTGGATATCCTGTCCTCGGATTACGTGCCGGCGGGGCTGCTGGCCGGGGCGATGATCCTGGCCCGGATCTGGGATGATCTGCCGCGCGCCATCGCCACGGTCAGCGCCAGTTCCGCGACATCTCGAAACTGGCGCAATATGTGCAGGGCAAATACAAGCAGGACGACGCGGCCTTTGCCGAGCATGTCGCCCGCCTGCAGGCGCTGCGCGACCGCTATGGCGACGCCCATGAAGCCGCGACGGTCGAGATTGCGCACCGCCTTGGCGCGGTTCTGGCCAGCCATGACGACACCACGCCCGAACATGTGACGGTCTCGGCCGGGCATGGCGTGCGGCTGGCCGAGTTCCCGACCACGCTTGATGCCGCCCGCGCCTGCCACGATCACGACATCATGGTGATGATGGGGGCGCCGAACCTGATCCGGGGCGGCAGCCATTCGGGCAATGTCTCGGCCGCCGATCTGGCCCGGGCCGGGCATCTGGATATCCTGTCCTCGGATTATGTGCCGGCCGGGTTGCTGCCGGGGGCGATGATCCTTGCGCGGCTCTGGGACGATCTGCCCCGCGCCATGGCGACGGTGACGCAGAACCCCGCGCGCGCGGCCGGGCTGGCGGATCGCGGGCGGATCGAGACCGGGCTGCGCGCCGATCTGATCCGGTTTCAGATGATGGATGAAACGCCGGTCCTGCGCGCGACATGGGTGCGCGGCCAGCGCGTCTAACGCGCGCGCCGCGCATATGAGCCAAAGCCATGGGGCAGAACGCGCCACCGCGCCCTGCCCCATGGGATCGCGGATCCGCGCCGTTCAGACGGTCATATGCACCTTCATGCTGTTTTTCGGCGCGCCGCCGGCCATGATCGCGGCGATTTCCGCCATGGACAGGCGATGCGTCACCAGTGCCTCGATCCCCGGCCCAAAGGCTGCGATGACCTTCAGCGCCTCGGGGATGTCGCGATGGCTCAGCGAATGGGTGCCAAACAGCGAAAGCTGGCGGCGAAACAGCTCAAAGGGGGAAATCTCGATCCGGGCCGATTGCGGACAGACACCGAAATAAAGCACGCTGCCGCCATTGGCCGTATAATCGACCAGCCCGCCCGCCACCGCGGGAATGCCGGTCGCATCGACCACCAGATCGCAGGACTGGCGCAACCCCGCCAGCGCCCCGGACCCCGAGATCACGCCGCCAAGGCCAAAGCTTTCGGCCATGACCAGCCGGTCCTCGTTCAGATCGACCATGGTGACGCGCCCCGCCCCGCGAATGCCGAGCGCGATCCCCATCAAAAGCCCCATCGGACCGGCGCCAAAGATCAGCGCGTGATCGATACCGCGCCCCTCAAGCGGCGAAAGCCCGTTCAGGACACAGCCCATCGGTTCGGCAAGCGCCGCCATGTGATGGCTGATCGCGGGCATCGGCACCAGCGCGCCGGCGCGCACGACGCAGGCTTCGGCAAAGCCGCCGTTCAGCGTCACCCCATAGGCGCCCAGATCCGTGGACAGCTTCACCCGCCCGGCGCGACAGCCCGGACAGGTGCCACAACCGATATTGGGGTCGACCACCACACGGTCGCCCATCGCAAACCCGGTCACGCCGGGGCCGGTTTCGACCACCTCGCCGGAATATTCATGCCCCGGCACCAACGGAAAGGCCGAGGCCCCGTAATTGCCGCGCAAAATCTCAAGATCGGTATGGCAGATGCCGCTGGCGCGGACCCGGACCAGAACCTCGCCCGGGCCGGGTCGGGGATCGGCGATGTACTCGACCCCGACCTGACCGTTCTGGCGAAAGACGATCGCCTCCATCGGTCAGCCCAGATAGGCGCGGATCGCAGCCGCCGTGCCCTTGTCCCAGACCGCGTTCAGCGCCCGGGTAAAGGCCGCAACGAATTCCGGGTTGTCGGCCAGATCGCCATAGATCGCGCGCTGTTCCAGCCAGACCGGAGGATTGGTCCGCGCCTCTTGGGCGATCCGGGTCAGACGGTCCCAGTCGGGATCGTTGGGTTCGATCACCGCGCCGTTCTCATCGGTGCCCGCGCAATAGCGGCACCACAGCGCGCTGGCCAGGATCAGCCCCTGCGGGATCACCCCACGCGCGATATTGTCGCGGATCGAGGGGATGATGAACTTGGGCTGCCGGTTCGAGCCGTCAAAGCACAGCCGGCGTTCGGTATCGGCGACTTCGGGGTTCGAAAAACGGTTGATGATCATGGCCTTGTAGGCATCCAGATCGGTGCCCGGAACCGGCGGCAGAATGGGCAGGATCTCGGTCGTCTCGATCTTGTCCAGAAGGTCGCGGATCAGCGGGTTGGCCATCGCTTCATGGACATATTCGATGCCCATGATCCCGCCCGGATAGGCGATGATGGCATGGCCGCCATTCAGGATGCGGATCTTCATCATCTCGAAGACATGCACCTGATCCGAGAAGGTGACGCCCACCTTTTCCAGCGCGGGGCGGCCATTGGGGAAATTATCCTCGACCACCCATTGCCGGAAGGGTTCGCAGGTGACCGGCACCGGATCGTCGCCCAGACCGAAGCTGGCGGCCATCTCGCGTTCGCGCGGGCCGGTCGCGGGGGTGATGCGGTCGACCATGCCGTTCGGGAAGGCGACATTCGCTTCGATCCAATCGGCCAGTTCCGGGTCCGACAGCCGCGCCAGCCCCACCACCGCGTCATGGGTGACATGGCCGTTGCCCGGCAGGTTGTCGCACGACATCACCGTAAAGGGCGCGGTCCCGGCGGCGCGGCGCGCCTTGAGCGCGGCGACGATGGCGCCAAAGGCGGTCGCGGGCTGGCCGGGGTTCTGGCCATCGGCGACGATGGCGGCTTCGGTCGGGTCGAACTGGCCGGTGGCGGGGTTCACGAAATAGCCGCCCTCGGTCACGGTCAGGCTGACGATGCGGATCCCGGGATCCGACATGGCCGCGATCAGGGGCGCGTTATCGGCGGCGACCGGCAGAAAGTCGATCATCGCGCCGACACGGCGACAGGGCTTGCCCTGGGGGTCCAGCTCGATGATCGTGGACAGGCAATCCTGTTCCTTCAGCGCATCGCGCATCCGGGCATCGGGCGCGCGCACGCCCGCGCCGATGATCGCCCAGTCATGGCTTTCGCCAAGATTGAACAGGTCGTCCAGATAGACCGCCATATGCGCGCGGTGAAAATTGCCAAGACCGATATGGACGATCCCGGGCACCAGCGCGGCACGGTCATAACGGGGGAATGCGACATCGTTCGTCATATCATGCCAACCAGTTTCCGCCATCGACGCCAAAACACTGCGCGACGACATATTCCGCCTCGGGCGTGGCCAGAAAGATCGCCATACCCGTCAGATCCCCGGCCACGCCCATGCGGCCAAAGGGCACGGCCGCACCGACCATGCGTTTCTTTTCGCCAGGCTTCAGCCCCTCGAAACGGGCGAAATGCTCGTCCACCATGTCCCAATGTTCACCATCGACCACGCCGGGCGCGATGGCGTTCACATTGATGCCATGGCGGATCAGCCCCAGCCCGGCGCTTTGGGTCATGCTGATGACGGCGGCCTTGCTGGCGCAATAGACCGCGACCAGCGGCTCGCCCCGCCGGCCGGCCTGACTGGCCATATTGATGATCTTGCCGCCCTTGCCGCGCGCGATCATGTGGCGCGCGGCGGTCTGCATGCACAGAAACGTACCGGTCAGGTTCACCGCCATGACGCGGTCGTAATCGGCCCGGGCGATATCCTCGAAGGGCGCGGCGGTAAACAGCGCCGCGTTGTTGATCAGGATATCCAGATGCCCCAGCTGGCCGATGGCCTCGGCAAAGCCGGCATCGACGCTGTCCTGGCGGGTGACGTCCATCTGGACCGCGACGGCCTGATCGCCGAGGCTGCCGGCGGCGGCGCGCACCGCATCGGCATTGATGTCGGCCAGCGCCACCCGCGCCCCTTCGGCGATATAGGCGCGGGCGAATTCCAGCCCGATCCCGCGCGCGGCGCCGGTGATCAGCGCCGTCTTGCCTTGCAATCTCATTTCAGTGCCTTTCCGTCCTCGGCAAAGCGATAGATGCGGTCGGGACGCGGTTGCAGGCGCACGGTATCCCCATGACCCAGCCGCATTTCGCCGCTGACACGCACGGTCATTTCGCCGACATCGCGGGTATCCACCTTGAGAAAGGTGTCCGATCCCAGATGTTCGGCCAGAATGACCCTGCCTTCCCAGATGCCGTCCGGGGTCACATCGACATGCTCGGGCCGGACGCCGATGGTCGCCGCACCGTGCCGCGCGGCATGTTCGCCGGTGACAAAGTTCATCTTGGGACTGCCGATGAAGCCCGCGACGAAAAGGTTCGCCGGCTCGTTATAGAGTTCCAGCGGGCTGCCCACCTGTTCGACCCGGCCGGCCTGCAACACCACGATCTTGTCGGCCATGGTCATCGCCTCGACCTGGTCATGGGTGACATAGATCATCGTGGTTTTCAGGTTGTGATGCAGCTCGGTGATTTCCTGACGCATGGTGACGCGCAGCGCCGCATCAAGGTTCGACAGCGGTTCATCGAACAGGAACGCCGCCGGCTCGCGCACGATGGCGCGGCCGATGGCCACGCGCTGACGCTGACCGCCCGAAAGCTGGCCCGGGCGCCGGTCCAGATAATTCGTCAGGTTCAGGATCCGGGCCGCATTCTCGACCTTGGCGGTCTGATCGGCATCCGACATGCCCGCCATTTTCAGCGGGAATGGGATGTTCTTGCGAACCGACATATGCGGGTAAAGCGCATAGGACTGGAACACCATGGCCAGACCGCGTTCGGCGGGGGCGGCAGTCGTCGCCTCGCGCCCGTCGATTTCGATCTTGCCCGAGGTGATGTCCTCAAGCCCCGCGATCAACCGCAAGAGCGTGGACTTGCCACAGCCCGAGGGACCGACAAAGACGACGAATTCGCCATCGTTGATCTGAAGGTCGATGCCGGGAATGACCTCGGCCTCGCCGAAGGCCTTGCGCACTTTGGTAAGGGTGATTTGTCCCATGTCTACCTCACTTCACCGCGCCGAAGGTCAGGCCGCGGACGAGTTGTTTCTGGCTGAACCAGCCAAGGATCAGGATCGGCGCGATGGCCATGGTCGATGCCGCCGAAAGCTTCGCGTAAAACAGCCCCTCCGGACTGGAATAGCTGGCGATGAACTGGGTCAGCGGCGCCGCCTTCGAGGTGGTCAGCTGAAGCGTCCAGAACGCCTCGTTCCAGGCCAGGATGACGTTGAGAAGCATGGTCGAGGCAATGCCCGGCACCGCCATCGGCGTCAGCACATAAAGGATTTCGTTCTTCAGGCTGGCACCGTCCATCCGCGACGCTTCCAGAATCTCGGACGGGATTTCGCGGAAATAAGGGTAAAGCAGCCAGAACACGATCGGCAGGTTGATCAGCGTCATGATCACCGTCAGCCCGACGCGCGTGGCCAGAAGCCCGAAATCGCGAAACAGCAGATAGATCGGGATCAGAACGCCCACCGCCGGCATCATCTTGGTCGACAGCATCCACATCAGCAGATCCTTGGTCCGCTTGCCCGGCTGAAAGGCCATGGCCCATGCCGCCGGGATCGCGATGATCAGCGCGATGATCGTCGAACCCACCGAGATGATGACCGAGTTCATGAAATGCCCGGCATAGTTCGAGCGGCTCTGCACCTCGGCATAGCTTGCCGTGGTCCAGGGCGCGGACAGAACCTCGAGCGGGGTCTTGATCGCGTCGCCTTCGGTCTTGAAGCTCAGGATGATGGTCCACAGGATCGGCAGAAAGATCAGAAAGCCGATCGTCCAGGCCGCGATGGTCACCACCATGCGCTGGGTTTGCGAGGTCTTGCGTGCCATAGGCTTGTCCCTCCCCCTCAGGCGTCCAGGTTCTTGCCGATCATCCGCATCAGGAAGATCGCCACGATATTGGCCAGAATGACCGCGATGATGCCACCTGCCGAACCGCCACCCACGTCAAAGGACAAAAGCGACTGCTGATAGACAAGATATGGCAGGTTGGTCGAGGCATTGCCCGGGCCGCCATTGGTGGTCACCAGAATCTCGGCAAAGACCGAGAGCAGGAAAATCGTCTGGATCAGGATCACCACCGTGATCGAGCGCGTCAGATGCGGCAGCGTCAGGTGATAAAAGCGGCTCATCCAGCCCGCGCCGTCCATCTCGGCCGCCTCCATCTGCTCGCTGTCCAGCGATTGCAGCGCGGTCAGAAGGATCAGCGTGGCAAAGGGCAGCCAGCTCCAGGCGACGATCAGGATGATCGAGCCAAGCGGCATCTGCGCGAAAAAGTCGAATGGCTGCATCCCCAGCGCCTTGGCGATATGGGCGAACATGCCGTTGACCGGGTTCATGAAGAAGTTCTTCCAGACCAGCGCCGACACTGTGGGCATGACGAAGAAGGGCGCGATCACCATGACCCGCACGATTCCCTGTCCGAAAAACGGCTGGTTGAGCAAAAGCGCCAACAGGATGCCGCCGATCACGGTGATGCACAGCACCCCCAGAACCAGCATGAGCGTGTTTTTCAATGCCACCCAGAACGAGGCCTGGGTCACGAAATAATAATAGTTGTCGAAGCCGGTCCAGCTTTCCATGCCCGGCATCAGAAGGTTGTAACGAAGGAAACTGAAATAAATGGTCATGCCCAGCGGAACGATCATCCACAACAAAAGCAGAATGACCGCGGGCGAGACCATCAGGCGCGCAAGCGCGCGCGAATGCGCGGTAGCCATGCGTAACTCCTATGACACAGATGGTCGGCGCTTCTCGCCAAAGCCGGGGGCGGATGGCCCGCCCCCGGAATGTGCTTTCGCACTTACTTGATGTAACCCGAGCGGGTCATTTCCGTGGTCGCATAGGCCTGCGAAGCCTGAAGCGCGGCATCGACCGTCGTCTGGCCGGCAAGCGCCGCCGCGATCTGCTGGCCGACAAAGGTGCCGATGCCCTGGAATTCGGGGATCGCCACATACTGGATGCCGGTATAGGGGACCGGGTCCTTGGTCGGCTTGGCCGGATCGGCGGACTGGATCGCGTCCAGCACGGTTGCGGCAAAGGGCGCGGCCTTTTGATATTCAGGCAGCGCATAGGTGGACAGGCGCGTGCCCGGCGGCACCGCGACCCAGCCGTCCTTTTCGCCGACAAGCTTGATGTAATCCTTCGAGGTTGCCCAGTTGATGAAGGATTTCGCCGCCTCGGCCTTGGTCGAGCTCGCCGGGATCGCCAGCGACCAGGCCCAGAACCAGGCCGAGCCTTCGGGGCTGGTGGCCTGGGGCGCGGCGGTGAAGGACACCTTGTCCGAAACCTGGCTTTGGTTCGGGTCATAGACGCGCCCGGCCGACGAGGTCGCGTCGATCCAGATCGCGCATTTGCCGGTCTGGAACAGCGAAAGGTTCTCGTTATAGCCGTTGTTCACGGCACCGGGCGGGCCGTATTTGGTCATCGCATCGACATACCAGTTGATCGCGGTCTTCCAGGCTTCGCTCTCGATCTGGGGCTTCCACTCCATGTCGAACCACTGTCCGCCATTGGTGTTCACCAATGTGCCGAGGAAGGCCATGTTTTCGCCCCAGCCGGGTTTGCCGCGCAAACAGATGCCGTATTGTTCCTTGGACTTGTCGGTCAGCTTTTCGGCGAAACCGGCGATATCGGCATAGGTCGGCTGTTCGGGCATGGTCAGGCCGGCCGCGTCGAACAGATCCTTGCGATACATGGTGAACGAGCTTTCGGCATAGAACGGCACCGCCATCAGCTTGCCATCGGCCGAAAGCCCCGCCGCCACCGACGGGATCAGGTCGGGATAGTCATACCCCTCGCCCAGATCGTCCAGCGGCAAAAGCCAGCCCGCCTTGCCCCAGATCGGCGCCTCATACGAGCCGATGGTCATCACGTCGAACTGTCCGCCCTTGGTCGCGATGTCCGTGGTGACGCGCTGGCGCAGGACGTTTTCTTCCAGGATGACCCAGTTGATCTTGTTGCCGGTGGCCTTTTCCCATTCCGGCGACAGTTTCTGCATGATGATCATGTCGCCGTTGTTCACGGTCGCAATAGTCAGTTCTTCGGCCTGCGCCGCGCTGGCAAGCGCCATCGCCGTCGCGGCAAGCAACGTCAGCTTCAGTTTCATCCGACTCCTCCCTCGGTGCACTGTTTACGCTAACAACAGTTAATTCGCCCCCCGAAGAGATGTCAACGAGATTTTTACGCGCGGAAATTTATTTCTGCGATGCAGAAAGTTTCCGCGCGTCAGGCCGAGGCGCGCAGGACCAGCTTGCCCTCGATCTGTTCGCGGCGCCCCGGCATGCCCGCGCCGCCCTCGATCATGTCAAACAGGATCGCAAGGCTGGTATCGGCAATCCCTTGAAAGTTCTGGGCCACCGTGGTCAGGGCGGGCGTGGTGAAACGCGCCATCGGATGGTCGTCATGACCGGCGACGCGCAGCGCGAAACCGGGTCCGCGCCCGATGCGCAGCCCCTTGTCATAGGCGGCGGCGATCAAGCCGATGGCGACGCGATCATTGGCACAAAGCGCCGTCATGGTGGGCAATGCCCGCCGCTCGATCAGCTGCGATCCGATTCGGAACCCCGCCTCTTCGAAATCCCAGCCATCCTCGGGGGTGTGGATGACCTGGGGTTGCAGGGCCTGTGCCTCCATTGCGCGAATATAGGCGTCGCGGCGCTCTTCGCGATTGCTGTTCGAGGTCGGAAGATCCACAAAGAACGGCGGCTCTCCGCTGCGGCACAGATAGTCGACGATCACCCCGATGCTTTGGAAATTATCTGTTCCAACAAAGGCTTGCGGGCCATTGAGATGGCTGTCAAAGGTCACGGTCGGCACGTCGTCCGAGAATTTGTGCAGCCGCTCGACATTCGAGGCCGCCCCCAGCGGCGCGATCAGCGCACCACCGATGCGCATCGAATAAAGCAAATCCAGCGCCCCCAATTCACGTTCGGGATCGCCATGAGAGCTCAGCACGACGGCGCGGTATCCGGCCTGAAAACAGCTTTGCTCGATCTGGCGGACGACCTCGGCAAAAAACGGGTCCAGGGCATGGGGAACGATCACCCCGATGCTGCGCGTGGCCTTGCGATTCTGGTTGATGGCATAAAGATTCGGCCGATAGTCATATTTGGCGATGGCATGTTCGATGCGCTCGCGCGTGGAGGGACGCACGCTTGTCGGATCGTTGAAATATTTCGAGACCGTCGGCCGCGAGATCCCGCTGGCGGCCGAGAACTCTTCCATATTGCGGATCTTATGGTCTTCCATCATCCTGCCCTGAACGAGTGACTGGAGCTTGGCGTCGACGCGAGGCCTTGAAACAAACCATTTAACGCGCGTAAAAATAATTCTTGACACTATTTCCGAGTTCGGAACAGCGGTCAAGCAGTTCTTTACCGATTCCGATCCCCCGAAACGGCACCATTCCGCCACCGAAAGGACCGGCATCGACCGGCCGGATCCGCCCCCCGTTCGACCCTTTCCGCAACGCCCCCAAAGATCGAACCCTGCCCCCTTTTCATGACAAAGCCGCCCGGCCATGGCGGACCGGGCGGCATCATCTGCTGTCGATGCGGTAACCGGTTCAGGTGATCACATCGGGCGCGTCGCGTCCCGTGCGTTCGCGAATGCCGGCGATCTGATCGGCGGCGGCGATGATCCCGGCCAGCGCCTGTTGCGGATCGTCCTGCATCCGGGCGGGGTCGGTTTCGACCCGTTCCAGATAGACCCGCAGCGTCGCGCCCTCGGTCCCCGTGCCGGAAAGGCGCAGCACGATACGCCCGCCGCCCTCGGTCATCACCCGCAGCCCCTGGGCCGCGCTGTGCGAGCCATCGACCGGATCGTCATAGGCGAATTCATCCGCCGCCTCGATCCGCAGGCCGGCGACGGTCTGGCCCGGCAGATCGCCAAGACGCGCGCGCAACGCATCGACCAGACCGTTCGCGGCGGCCGAATCCACCGCCTCGTAATCATGGCGGGAATAATAGTTGCGGCCATATTTCGCCCAGTGATCGGCCATGATCCGGGCCACCGGCTCGGCCCGTTCGGCCAGCACGTTCAACCAGAAAAGCACCGCCCAAAGCCCGTCCTTTTCGCGCACATGGTCCGACCCGGTGCCGGCGCTTTCCTCGCCGCACAGCGTGGCGCGCCCGGCATCCAGCAGATTGCCAAAGAATTTCCACCCCGTCGGGGTTTCATAGCAGGCAATGCCAAGGCTTTCGGCCACCCGGTCCAGCGCCTTCGAGGTCGGCATCGACCGCGCCACCCCCTTAAGCCCATCGGCATAGCCCGGCACAAGCCGCGCATTCGCCGCCAGCACCGCAAGACTGTCCGAAGGCGTCACATAGGCGCCGCGCCCCACGATCATGTTGCGGTCCCCATCCCCGTCCGAGGCCGCGCCGAAATCCGGGGCGTCCGGGCCGAACATCGCATCCATCAGATCCTTGGCCCAGATCGGGTTCGGATCCGGGTGACCGCCGCCGAAATCGGGGCTGGGCACGGCATTGACGACCGAACCCGCGGGCGCGCCAAGCTCGCCTTCGAGAATGGCCTTGGCATAGGGGCCGGTCACCGCATGCATGGCGTCGAAACGGATGCGAAAGCCGCCGGCAAACAGCGCCCGGATCTTTTCGAAATCAAAGATCTGGCGCATCAGATCGGCATAATCGGCGACCGGATCGACGACCTCGATCTGCATGTCGCCCAGCTGGCGCAGCCCCGGCGTCGACAGATCGACATCCTGCGCCTCATAGATCAGGTATTCGCCGATATCGCGGGTCGCCTGAAAGATTTTCTCGGTCACGCCCTCGGGGGCGGGACCGCCATTGGCCATGTTGTACTTGACCCCGAAATCCTCATGCGGACCGCCGGGATTGTGGCTGGCGGACATGATGATGCCGCCATCGGCCCCGCGCTTGCGGATCAGGTTCGAGGCGGCGGGCGTCGACAAAAGCGCGTTCTGCCCGACGATGACCTTTTTCGCGCCGCTGGCCGCCGCCATGCGCAGGATCACCTGCGCCGCGCGGTCGTTGAAATAGCGCCCGTCGCCGCCCAGCACATAGGTCTTGCCCGCCGCGCCGCCGGTGCCGTTCCAGATCGCCTGGACGAAATTTTCCAGGTAATGCGGCTGCATGAAGACCGGGGTCTTCTTGCGCAGGCCCGATGTGCCGGGCTTCTGGCCCTCGATGGGGGTGGTGGGAATTTTCAGAATGCTCATCTTCCCGTCTCCTGACGATCGTTGTCACGCATGATGTCGGCGGTGCGCCGGGTGGCGGGCAGCCGCGCAATATCGGCCGCCGCAACCGGCAGGCGCAGCTGCCAGTTCGGATATTCGGTAACGGTTCCGGGCAGGTTCGGTTGCCCGACCATGTCCAGCAGGATCTCGGCCTGCACTGCGACCAGCCGCGCGGGCGTCCGCGCCAGAAAGCCGTGCAGCGCATCCATGCCGTCATCGGGCAAAAGCACGTCGAGCGCGGCGATTTCGACCGCACGTTCGGCATGGGCACTTTCGATATCGGCCGCGCCCTGTCCCGAAATGGCGGCCCGGGCGTCGATATCGGCCCCCTGTCGCCAGCCCCGCCATGTCGGCAGGTCATGGGTCGAAAAGCTGGCGATGGCGGCGCGATCGTAATCGGCGGCCGCGCGAAAGACCGGCGGCTGCCAATCGGTCCGTTCGAACATCGCCACGCGGCATCCCAGCACCCCCGACTGTGCCAGAAGCGCCTGCAATCCCTCGGGAATATTGCCCAGATCCTCTCCGATGATGACCGCATTGCCGGCGCGGGCGGCCTCGATCCGGGCGACGGCGAACATCGCCTCGCTGGGCATGCGGATATAGGCGCCGGGCGCGCCATCGGGCACCCAGAAGGCGCGCTCGAAGCCGATGATATGATCGATGCGCAGGGCGCCGGCGAATTGCAGCTGTCGGCGCAGGGTCTCGGCCAGCGGCGCATAGGCGCGCGCGCGCAGCGCCAGCGGGTTCAGCGGCGCGAGGTTCCAGTTCTGTCCATCCGGGCCAAAGGCGTCTGGCGGCGCGCCCAACGAAGCACCGCGCACGAAACTGTCGCGATCCTCCCAGGTTTCGGCACCAAAGGGGTGGGTCCCGACCGCCAGATCCAGATACAGCCCATGGCGCATGCCCGCCGCGCGGGCCGCATCGCCGGCACGGGTCAGTGCCGCCTCGGCCCGCCATTGCAGCCAGGCGTGAAAGCGCATTTCCGCGCCCAGCTCGCGCCGCGCGGCGATGGCGGCGGGCAGATCGGGCGATTGCAGCTCTGTCGGCCAATCGTTCCAGAACGGGCCGTGCCGCGCCGAAAGCGCCTGATGCAGGACAAAGCGTTCCAGACTTTCGCCCTGTTCCGTGCGCCAGCGATCAAACCCCGCATCCCCGGCGAAAGCGGCATATTCCGCCTGCAATGCCGCCATCCGCGCAGGGATGTCGCGGACGTAATCGACCAGCGGGCCGGAACTGCCCTCGCCAGCGGCAAGGTGGATCACATTCAGCCGCCGCCGATGCGAGGGGGTATAGGGGCTAAAGAGTTCGGGCCGGGTTGGAAAGCCCGCATGCACCGGGTTGATGCCGATGAAATCCGCGCCCGCCTGTCCCATGCCGGCGGCAAGCTCGCCCAGATCGTCATAGCTGCCGATCCCCCGCGCCGCGAGACCGTAAAGCGGCGCCACCAGACCCCAGCAGCGCGCGGGTTCCGGCAGGCGCGGCGGCGCGGCCAGAAGCGTATAGACCAGCCCGCAGGCCCGCAGCCGGTGAATGCCCAGAGGCAGCGGCGGCAAGGCCCCCTCGCCCGTCATTTCCTCACCGGTTTCCAGCACCAGCGTCCAGGGCGTGTCGCGGAAATCATGGTCGGGCGCGGCCCCGGCCTCGCAGATCAGGTCGATGGGCAGGCCGGCCTCGATCACCTCGGGACGTGCGTCGGGGGCCACGCCCATCGCCGCCAGAAGCGCCTCGGCGGTCTCGACCGAGGTCTCGCGCCATGTGCCGGTCAGGTCGCGAAACCCGGGCAGCACCCCCATGCGCGTGGCGAGAGCAAGGCGCGGATCAGTCATTGGCGCGCTCCAGCTCTAGCATCTGCACGGATTGCGCGGCCACGGCGACGCTGCCGCCGGTGACGATGCCGGGCGCGCGCGCGGGCCGGTCGGTGTCCATATGGCGCCGCCAGAGCCAGCCCGAAGGCGCCGCCGGCAGCGTCACCTCAAGCGGCGCGGCGCCACCGTTAAAGACCATGAACAGCGCCTCTTCGCGCTGCGCATAAGCGGGCGTCCCCGAGGCGATGCGCATTTCGACACAGATCACCCGCAGATCCGGCTCGGCCCAGTCGGCGGGCGTCATCGGCGCGCCATCGGGACGCCACCAGAAGAGATCGCCCATGCCATCGACCAGACGCGGACGCGAATGCAGGAAACGTTTCTGGCGCAGGATCGGATGGTCGCGGCGCAGCGCGATCAGGCGGCAGACAAAGTCCAGAAATCCGGGATCCGCCCCCTGCCAGTCGACCCAGCCGATGGGATTGTCCTGGCAATAGGCATTGTTGTTGCCCGATTGCGAATTGCCCAGCTCATCCCCGGCCAAAAGCATCGGCGTGCCTTGCGAAAACAACAGCGTCGCCAGCATGTTGCGCCGCCGCCGGGCGCGCGCTTCACGGATGGCGGGGTCGGTGGCCGGCCCCTCGACCCCCATATTGTCCGAAAAGTTTTCGCTATGGCCGTCGCGATTGCCCTCGCCATTGGCGTCATTGTGCTTTTCGTTATAGCTGACCGTATCCATCAGCGTGAAACCGTCATGCGCGGTCAGGAAATTGACCGAAGAGGTCGCCGGGCGGCCGGAATGGTCGAATTGCCGGGCCGAGCCGGTCAGCCGGTCGGCCAGTTCCGAAATCTGCCCGTCATCGCCGCGCCAGAACCGCCGGATGCCGTCGCGATACTTGTCGTTCCATTCCAGAAACGGCGGTGGGAACGCGCCCAGCT
>RRZT010664960.1_pt1 | contig 14159 bp, 10 predicted proteins | sample 2165551 | NCBI WGS metagenome assembly RRZT01 (sample SAMN10456910, study PRJNA506462) | wastewater metagenome | biome: wastewater; feature: sludge; material: wastewater sludge; isolation source: wastewater sludge with Escherichia coli K12::gfp cells carrying plasmid... | place: USA: Moscow, Idaho... | reverse complement strand
CTCACACCGCGCTTGACGACAGAACGCCAAATGAGTTCTACTTCGATAACCTGCCTGCAATGCAAAAAACAGCGTAGGCATTAACGCAAGATTTCCACTTAAGATAGGGGAAAAATTGTCCAATCAAGTGAGGCCACTTCAGATTTGCTACTGGAGAGATTTAAAACCCTTTAAAGAATTAAAGGGTTTCTTTACTGGTTGAAATATACTAAATAATTAAGTAATGAAGAAATATTCAGGTTTTTTTATCAATAATGAAAGATCCTGAAATACAAGAAAATCTCGATAAGGAGAATTATTGATGGTATCGCTTGCCTCAGAAATTCTATAGTGATAGGAAACAAAAGTGCCTTTACTACCTATCGGACATTTTTTATATACTGTAACTAAATAGCGATAGCCTTCGGCATAAGCTTGTTTCATTTGGGTTTCTATTTCTGCAGTAAATCTTTTATTATTCATAGAGTTTCCTTTTTATTTAACCCCCTTTTCTTGTCCAGCCATTTATTACGGCTAATTCACACGTTTCCTTTGGAATAATCAGCCGTTGCGCTGATTGTCCATAACAAACACATGCCCCTGAGTTTGCAAGGCATGCGGAGACATTCGACCAGTCAATATCATCTGAAAGTAACTGTGTATTGAAATATTGCTTCACTGGTTCTTGAACTGGCTGAGGTTACGATACGGCGAGCGGAATATTTGAGAAATCTTGCTCGATTGATGTGAGAATTTCTTCATCGGGATTTATTTCTATAGGGACATCGATTTTATTCATGACACGCTGCACTGCATACGCTCCAAATGCGAGCGTTGATAGCACAGAGCAACAACAAACACAAAAAAAGCCATAGGGGCGTTTTTCTTAGGCTTTACGTGTTGCGTTGCTGAGTGATAAAGCTCGAAGGATTCTTTCGGAAGTTTGTAATTGAATACAACAGCATTTCTTCTAGCACTTTCGGTGGATGGCGATCTGGTGAATTCAGGCCATTCATAGATTTTCCTTACAGCCCAAGTTACGCGAATATGCGAGTGTTTATCGACCAGCGCGAGTACGTTTCTATGAATCAGGTTCAGCGCAGAAATAGAACCAGTCTGATAGCCCTTGGCCGCCAACGTTGCTGCAATTTTGCGCAAAGTGCATGTGATACTTGGTGAGAGTATCGAGGCATCTGCCTTGATAGTAATAGGCCATGGTTTGAAGTCCGTGAAGTGTTCAAGGGGGCATGCGTCCCCTTGAAAGTCAGACTTTAATGCTGATATGAAGCAGTATCACGGCCGCGCTCACGGTGCCGCATCGGTGGCAGCTGCTGTGATGGCGGTGTAACGCCTTCGGGTGCTGTCGCGAGTGCATTACCGGCGAAGGTGAGAGAGGCACTTCCAGCGACGATTAAACTACCCTTCCCTAGATATTCGTCTTTAATTGAATTTTGAGGAAATTGTTTGCAAGTTATTGATAATTAGTTTTATTTATTTCTGACAGTGCGACATTCACGCTTAATTCTTTGTGCTACTTTGGAATCAATAGTCATCACGACATCTTTTGCTTTCTGAAGCAGAATAGTTAATGCTCCTATTAAACGGTGCAATCACGCAGCAGGTTTGCATGTGCTAATGGTTTTATTGAGTTGATGATGTTCTTGGATACGCTGCCGTTGGTGACACGAGCGAATGCAACTTCACGGATCAGCGGGAATCCAGATCAGATCAATATGGGTGGCAAGAGTAGTTGGCGTGACAACGTGTTTGTCGAGCGGTTGTAAAAGGGCGTCAAATACGAAGAGGTATATCGCTATATCGATAACCTGCCTGCAGTGCAAAAAGAAGCGCCCTTCGCGCCTGCTATCGGCGCGATTCTCTTATGGACAGGAGAAAATTTTAAATCAGTGGAGCAACTGATTTGCTGTTCGATGGTTCTTAGGCATAAAATTAGCATTTTCATTGCGTATATTAAAGTTGTGCATATACGGAATTACTTTAAATTGAATAAATTCAGCGATATTTTCTTCCATTGAAAAATTAGCAGCATAGCGCATGAAAAAATCCAGCACTTTATCTTCATCCACTTGATGGAAAGGTTTCAACGTGCTGCTACATAATAAATGACTGGCAGAACATAAAAAAGGCGTTAATCGTTTAAATTGTTCAAAATCTGCAGATTCCAAATAACAGTTTGTTAATAGATTGGCGAAATTGTTTTCAAGCGCAGCTAACCGCATGTTGTGTAGAAAAGTAACTGTATGGATCTGGAATGAATTTTCAGGAATATGAACGACGGTTTTAAAATCTAACTCTGGAATGTATGAATCAGTGAGACGCTGCAAATGATTGAATACTGAATAGCATTCTGTTCCTACTTGTTTATCTGTTTTCATTTGATTTCCCTCTAATTTAATTGAAGATTTTTCCTAATACTAAATTGAGCAGAATCAATTTGATCATAAAAATATTTATAGCTAAGCAGATAATAAACGGATGTATGCCCTTTAATACATTGTTTAATTCTCAGACGTTTAAAAATCTATTTTATTAAGTATTGTGAGATATTATCTCATTGAATTATTGCAGTAATAACTCACCCGCGGAAAATGAAAGCATCACAGACATCCGTGCCCCATTTAAATGGGGCGTGTTGTAATTACAACAAAAATGTTTGCATCACAACGCAATCGGTGATTCCTGACCCATAAGTATCCTGAGATAACTCGATAATATTTCCTTGAAGGGTTTGCAGACTGTTTTGAGTAATTAACAGTGATTATGTATCGTGAGTATGACTAATCTCACGTCAACGACTATAACTTAACACTTACAAACAAGCGATCCGTCTGGCAATTTCCCGCTGGGTTGTGGACAATGAGAGGTGCGCCCTAATAGAGTCTTATAAGCAAATTCAGGTCGTCGCTGCCAGGTTAGCAAAAATTCCTGTTCATCCTCCACGGCTTCTGGTTTCTTGCCAGAATCAGGAAACTGACTCAGGATATCCTGATAATACGCTTTTCGCTGCCAATAATTCACATGAATACCGTCCAGACCAAACCAATCCGAACCCTGCTCATACAGTTTAAAATGCCGTTGTGCCGCCATACTTAGTAATCCGCTATGCACAACTTGCGCACGGCTAATAGTTTCATCTTTAGATAACTGGCAGGATGGGTAAAAAATATTACGAAAAAAAATGTAACGCCGCTCGGATAAACTTTCAATTGAAGCCATCGGTAGATTAGTCACTACAATTTGCGCCGCGTGTTTCCGCAGCTGATGGATGCACCATTCTAACGTTCGCAATATCTGTTCTGGTGGCAATCCATACAAAATATCATTACCAATATCAGTTATCAACGCGTAAGTCGGGTGCGTCTCAGCCAAATCCAACTGTCGCCACAACTCGCAATCCGCAATCCCCGGTAAACCGCGCCACAACATATGAGTGAAAGTCCCATACGCACGTCCATGTCCAAGCGCCGTAAGAACCTCACTTGGCCGGCCAAATCGTTGTTGCATTAAATGAATAGTTAAACGTAACGACAAGGTAAGGTTGCTCGCTCCGAGCAGGACGAAGCGGTTTTTAAGTGTTTTGTGATAACTATCCACTATATAGGCTAAGCGATTCGTTTATTGTCCAATATTGCGCTGCGATCTTGAACTTGCAAATCTCTATTGTTTTTTGATCCCGCATGATAACGCTCAAATTCTGGGGGATCAATCACGGAAGCTACTGGGGTCGGATTTAATGTATAAAAATTCCCTTAACCTCGCTGATACCAGAAACGTTCTCCTCGCGACTTTGAAATATTGACAATTATTTTGCTAAAGAGTAAACAGAAGGTAACGGAATTTTTCCGTTAACGTATTTTGATTAGATTCAGAAAATGTGATCAAATCGACTGATTCTAATCAGCACATATTTGATTCCGGCCAAAGGGGGTCTTATGAAAAAGCAATTTTGGATTACAACGATACTGGTTACTCTATTGATAGCATTGGGTCAAGCGCATGCCAGTGAAAAAGAAGTGAGCAAAGATCAAGTACCCAAAGCGGTACTCGAAGCTTTTGAAAAAGCTTATCCCAATGCTAAAGAAGTAGAATTCGAGCAAGGAATGATCGAAGGTAAACCCGTCTATGAAATTGAATATAAAGAAAATTACCGAGAGTACGAAATTTTGTATGACGCCGATGGGGAGGTACTGCAGAAGGAAGAGTCAATTGATGTCAAAGCACTGCCTGAACCTATAACCCAGGCTATTGCCAAGGCATATCCAAATGCCACCATTGAAGAAGCTGAGAAAGTGATGAAACCGGATGGAACGGTTACTGGCTATGAGGTGGAAATCAAGTCAGAAGAAAAGAAATTTGAACTTCATTTGGATACTTTCGGAAAAATCTTGAAGACAGAACAGGATTAAATCCAGTCGGGTCCTGCATAAGGAATCAATCGATCATTACGTTAGTAGTGATAAATAAAATAAACCGAATGATGGCCCGCCAACTGATCTCAAGAGTATTTCTAAATGTGCCTATGTAATTCTTATTATCGTCCTTGTCACTCACACTTTTTATCCTAGTTGTTTTTTGCGAATGCAATATTTTCTTGGTTTTCTAGCTACTCCGTGCATTTTATTGTTATTCGCGACGGCTAGTTTGGCACAAGAACTTAAGAAAATTCAATCTGTTATCCTGGATCCAATTAACATTACTTCCACTCGCAGCGAACGCTCACCTTCGCAGATTCCCAATAGCATTACGCAGATCAAACGTGATCCGCAGCAGGGCTTTCAACCTGGCGCGACTTTGGATGAGTTTGCGCGTGTCACTCCGGGCGTTTTCTTTCAGAATCAGTTTAATTTTGCGCAGGATGTGCGCATTGCCATTCGTGGCTTTGGTGCGCGCTCGCCGTTTGGTGTGCGCGGGATCCAGATGCGCGTAGATGGAATTCCACAGACACTGCCAGATGGACAAACCCAGCTGGATTCAATCGACCCTTCGTTAATCGAACGCATGGATATTGTGCGTGGACCATCGGCTGCACTGTATGGCAATGCTTCCGGTGGCTTGATCGATATCACCACGCGCGAAGCGCCGTCAGAGAAATTCGTTGTAATGCCACGCCAAGTGTTCGGACAATACGGTTACTTGAAATCCGAGTTGTTCATGGGTGGGCGCAGCGGAAATTTCGGCTATAGTCTGTATGGCTCTCACTTGCAGCAAGACGGCTGGCGCGATCACAGCGCGATGCAAAATACGTTTTCGCAGGCTAAGTTGAATTTCCAAACCAACATAAATTCCGATTTGATGCTGGTATTCCGAGAGCTTTATTCTCCGCTATCCAAGGATCCGGGTGCCTTGACCAGTGCGGAGGTACAGGTTAATCCACGACAGGCCTCGACACGCAACGTGCAGTATAACGCTGGCGAAGAAATTCGACAGGAAGAAATGGGCATACGGTTTCGCCAAAGACCTTCTGCCGGAAAAGAATTTACTGTGACGGCGCACATGCAACACCGTGACTTCCAAAGCCGTCAACCTTTTTTCGATGGCGGACAGGTTCAGTTTGATCGCTTAGTGGGCGGATTAATGATGCAGTTTGTCAATGATCATGAATTGTTCAACCGCCCCAACCGTTTTCTGGTCGGCGTCGACTACGGCATACAAAATGATGATCGACAGCGCTTCAATAACAATTTTGGTATACGCAGCGCACTGAATTTAAGCCAAATTGAGCGCGTGCAAAGCGTTGGACCATTTGTGCGCAATGAATGGAATGTTGCCGATAAGCTCGATCTGGTGCTCGGTGGTCGTTGGGATTGGTTGCATTATCAAGTCAAAGATCAATTTAAAAGTGATGGCAATGAATCTGGTTCTCGCACAGTGTCCCAAGGCAGTGGTTCTGCAGGGCTGGTGTATCACCTCACCGATCAGCAGCAACTTTATGCTCATGTCGCATCCGTTTTTGAAGCGCCGACCACGACTGAATTACTGAACAACCCTGCTGGAAGAGGAGGATTCAATCCGAATTTGAACGCGCAAACATCGCTCAGCAACGAGCTTGGTTTTCGCGGTAACTCTGCGGGATTTCAGTACGACACTGCAGTATTCTTTATTCGTACCTGGGACGAAATCACGCCATACGAGCTAACGACATCACCGGGTCGAGCATTCTTCCGCAATGCCGGCCAATCACGACGTATCGGCGTGGAAACACGTCTCGCCACACCAGAATGGAAGGGCTTGCGAGGCGAAGTCAGTTACACGTTCTCTGATTTTGCATTCGAAAAATACGTGATCAATGACATCAACCTGAAAGGCAATGTTTTTCCCGGCATCCCTGCGCACCGTTGGGAAGGATTGCTGCGCTATTCACACCCGTTTGGTTTCTTTGGACAGTTGCATGTGCACCGTGTTGGCGGGTTTTATGTTAACGACATTAATACCGCGACCAACCCGGCCTATAATTTAGGACAATTACTCTTCGGCTGGGAACTGAGACGAAACTGGATCGAAGGTTCGGTGTTTCTCGGCCTCAACAATCTGTTTGATACGCAATATAACGCCAATACACGCGTCAATGCGGCACTCGGCCGCTATTACGAGCCGGGGCCACCGCTCAATCTATTTGGCGGAATACGAATGCGTGTTGTCGTGTTTTAGTAAATATCATGTTTTACCAGCTCTTTTCCTGAAATGTAACCATTTCCAATTTGCTATACTTCGATGCCTGTGAATACTTAATACTTAATACTTAGGTATCAAGTATAATCTGAGCGCATAAAAAGAATAATTATACTGCCGCATCCCGCCTCGTCCACTATCGCAAACCAATTTCGCTATCGACAAAGCTGCAGGAGATTAAACCATGCTAATAGAAGACGCAATCAAAGATCAACAAACGGTAACCTCAGAGGGTGAATCGACAAATGTTCTGCTGACAGGAGTGAAAAAATATGAAGTACCTAATATCATCACGCCCAACGGCATTACCACAGAGCTTTATCGTCCGGAATGGGACGTAGGGCCTGATCAGATACGGCATATGATTCACGCCATATTACGAACCGGTGCCATTAGTGCTTGGCATGCGCATGAATCTCAAATTGATACTATCTTCGTGATCAGTGGAACAATAAAATTGGTTCTGTATGATGATCGCGCTGATTCAGCGACAAAAGGTCAAATCAATGTCTTTCATTTGAGTCGTATGAGGCCTACATTAATCACTATTCCGCCTGGTGTTTGGCATGGTTTGCAGAATTTGGAAAATTTCGAAAGTAGTTTTATTAACTACTTTAATAACCCTTATATTTATTCTAGTCCAGATGAATGGCGCTTACCATCGGACACCGACAAAATTCCTTATCAATTCAAGTAAGTTATAAGGAAGCCGTAAGATCCTTCAATTCCTAACTTAGGACTTTATTTCATGAGCTTTGGCAGCGACTTCGTTCTCACATTATTCACCAATGATCCAGATTTGGCACGGGCTGGCAATGCGGCTGGCATTAATCGTATTGGCCTTGACTTGGAAAGAATGGGTAAAGAGCATCGCCAGGATGCCAAGAAAGCATGGATTTCTGATCATCAAATGCATGAACTGGAAGCTATTCGCAATCAATTAACGCAATCGGCATTATTTGCCCGCATCAATCCAATTCATGCCGGCTCAAGCGATGAAATCAATTGTTTGATTGATCAAGGAGTAACTGTGCTTATGTTGCCGATGTTCCGCACGATTAAAGAAGCGGCTACTTTCATTGAGCTCGTGGATGGCCGCGCATTTGTCTCTTTATTAGTCGAAACTGCGGCAGCCGCAATACGCTTGCGTGAAGTTGTCAAACTTCCAGGAATTGGTGAAATCCACTTCGGATTGAACGATATGTATTTAGATATGAAACTATCCAATCATTTCGAGGTATTAACCTCCGGTTTTCTGGATAGACTAACCGATATCGCATCTACGGCCGGAGTGCCTTATGGATTCGCTGGCATTGGTCGACTTAATGATAGCCGTTTACCAATACCTAGCGATTTAATCTATGCTCAATACCCGCGACTTGGCGCAACACGCGCGCTGGTTGCACGCGTATTTTATACACCCGATTTCCGCGCGCTGAATCTCACGCATGAAGTCAACGCTGCACGTGCTATGCTAGACCAATGGCATCAAGCAGGAGCAGATCAGCAAACCGCAGCTTTGGCGCTATTACGCACAAAAGTAACTGAATGGGCTGCTTGATTCGCCTATATCTATTTTTCTAGTAATCTATTTGAAATGACCGACGCGCATCTTACTTTCTACGACACATCACGTGCTTATTATGCAAGTTATTATCTGCAAGGATTCCATGAATTAGAAAAAAGTGGGAAATTGCAAATAAAAACAGCTCATTCGCTTCCTGCACGCTTGATGCCAGCCATTCAAGATGCTGATTGGCAACATTTATTGTTTGCAATGGTGCTCTTTAAATTTCAGCAAGGTGATCACGAGTGGTATTTCTGCATTGATACACATGATGTCAATTCAGTCAACGCTACGAATCATACGGGTGGATATCATTTGCCGCTGCTGCAAAGCGTGGATGTCTACTTTAAGGTTAACTACAACCCGGACCAGATTGAGTACACGCCAGCACTTAAGGATTTTCGTGAAAAAATTCTTAGTGTTTCACAGTTTTTTCCGATAAGACCGGAATCGTTCCTGTCACTTAGTCGCAGACTACTGCTGACCCCGACACTGTTTGGATTTAAACCCGGGATTAATTATAATGTGCCTTATAAGAATTATTTAACGGATGCCAAGTTTCGCTTGCGTGACCTGAAAAATTTTCAGCCACTCGAACAAATACTGGCTCACCGAGCAACTCCAAAAGATATCGATGTTTTCTTTGTAACCAGTTTTCGGCATAATTCTCGTCATGTAGCGGTTATGGAACGCCGATACCAAGTTATCAAGAAACTTTTCAATGCAGTCTCACTTAATACAGCTACAGGTTTTTCATGCGAGAAACCGCTCCCGGAAAAGTATGCCAAGGTATTTTATCCGCGTCTAAGTCAAGAAAGTTATCTTGAAACTTTGGCGCGCGCCAAAGTCGTTATTTACACACAAGGTATTGCAGGCTGCTTATCTTCCAAATTCGGCTTAGCCATGGCGCTCGGAGTTGCCGTTATCGGTGAACCTTTAGAAAACAACCCGGAATTATTAGTTGCAAATCCACATTTACAAGAGCAATTCTCTTATTCAGATCCGGATGACATTGTTGAGCGCGCAATTCATCTTGCAACAAATTCGAAAAAAGCTCGCGAATTGGGTCATCTGAATGCGACCATGTTCGACACTCAAATGGCTCCCCGCCCTACTGCAGAATACGTAATCCAAGCACTACAAAAATTTCAATTTTCCGATCCTCAATCTTCAGCTAGAGAAATTCAGAGTAGTTGAGATGAGCTGCCGACAATGGTACATTTGACAGTTACTGTGTACTAATTGCCTAAAACCAGAAAATGACACTAAAAACTAACATAATTGCTGTACTTTTTGTTTTCAGCTTCTTCCTGCTGCCTTCTGTGCAAGCTCAACGTATTCAAACCGAGTTCGATGTTCGCCTAGTAGCCGAAGGTTTGCAATTCCCCTGGGGTATGGCATTTATGCCGGATGGCAATATGTTAGTAACAGAAAAAGTTGGTCAATTACGCATCATCACGCCGGATGGTCGCGTTTCAGAACCAGTGAAAGGCGTACCTGCTGTGTTATTTCAACAGCAAGGTGGCTTGCTGGATATTGCATTGGATCCAGCGTTTTCTAAAAACCATTTGATTTACCTATCGTATTCTGAGCCGGAAGGAGCAAAAGCCAGTACCGCAGTCGCCAGAGCTGAACTGAAGAATGGCAGCTTGGAAAATTTGCGAATAATTTTCCGGCAGCTGCCCAAAACTGAAGGCGGCGTACATTTTGGTTCACGCTTGATATTCTCGCCGGATGGTAATCTATTTATCACACTGGGTGATCGTGGTGATTATATGGAAGAAGCGCAGCAACTGAACAATCATATCGGCAAAATAATCCGTATCCGACCTGATGGAACAGTGCCTTCTGACAATCCATTTGCTAGTGACCCGAAAGCCAAACCCGAAATCTGGTCGTATGGGCATCGCAGTGTCCAGGGTGCCGCAATTCATCCCAAAACGGGCGAGCTTTGGATTCATGAGCATGGCCCCAAAGGTGGCGACGAAATTAATATTCCACAACCCGGTAAAAATTACGGTTGGCCAAAGGCTAACTATGGCGATCATTACTCTGGTGTGCCAATCAAAAATGAACATGCAGAACAGGGCTTTGAAGAACCCATTCACTACTGGACGCCATCAATCGCACCTTCTGGCATGGTGTTCTATACTGGAAAGCAATTTCCAGGATGGCGTGACAGCTTGTTTATTGGCGCACTGGCAGGACGACATCTAGTCCGACTGTCAACCGATAACAAGAAGATTCTCAATGAAGAACGATTATTAACCAATACATTGCGCTTTCGCGATGTAGAGCAGGGCCCGGACGGTGCATTGTATTTACTGACTGATGAAGAGAATGGCAAACTTCTAAAGCTAACACCAAAGTAACATTCAGTTCTATACAAATAAGCTAGAATGCGGTTTATTTAATTTCTTTCCTGCCGGTCACACTTAAACAGAGGTCGACTGGCCAGTTACAATAATTTACCCGAGCAATTCACTGATGGATATTGTTGACCTCAAAGATCCTGCGCTTTATATCAATCGCGAACTGAGCCTGCTGGAATTCAACCGCCGTGTGATCGAACAAGCCAAAGATGAGACTCTTCCATTGCTGGAGAGGCTGCGTTTTTTATGCATTGCCAGCACCAATCTGGACGAATTCTTTGAGATACGTGTAGCTGGACTCAAACAACAGATTAAGTACGCCTCGATGCAAACAGGTCCGGATAATCTGTCCCCAACAGAAGTGCTTTCGCGTGTTAGTGAAACTGCACATCAGCTCGTGCTGGAGCAATATGGCGTATGGAATAGCATGATCATACCTGCGCTGGCCAAGGATAAAATTAGGCTACTGCGCCGCTCGCAATGGAAGCTTCAAACCAGCCGTTGGATACATCGCTATTTTAAAGAAGAAGTTTTACCGGTATTAAGTCCGATCGGATTAGATCCTTCGCATCCTTTTCCCAAGGTTCTCAACAAGAATCTATATTTCATCATTTCATTAGAAGGAAAAGATGCTTTCGGACGCGATTCAGGTATGGCCATCGTGCAAGCGCCACGTTCATTGCCGAGAGTTGTATCAATCCCAGCCAAATATAGTGAAGAAAACCACGATTTTGTGATGCTTTCCTCGATTATCCATGCGCATGTCACGGATCTGTTTCCAGGTATGAATGTCATTGGTTGTTATCAATTCAAAGTAACGCGCAATAGCGACTTACTAATCGATGATGATGAAATTGACGATTTGTTACGTGCTCTGGAGGGCGAGTTGCCTTCGCGAAGATTTAGCGATGCAGTGCGATTGGAAGTTGCTGATAATTGTCCGGATCTTTTAAGCTCTTTCTTGTTACATAAATTTGAGTTACAGCAAAATGATCTTTATCGTGTAACCGGGCCTGTCAACTTGAATCGCTTACTTGCAATCTGCGACCTAGTTGATCGTCCAGAATTGAAGTTTGTCGGATTCACACCAAATATTCCCAAGCGTCTGGTCAAAAATAACAACATATTTGATGTATTGCACAACGGTGACATTCTACTACATCACCCATTTCAATCGTTTGCACCCGTTATAGATTTTTTGCGACAAGCAGCCGCTGACCCTGGTGTGCTCTCAATCAAGCAAACGCTTTATCGCACGGGAATAGATTCGGCGATTGTTGAAGCGCTCAAGGTAGCTGCACGTGCAGGTAAAGAAGTCACGGTAGTCATTGAGTTGCGTGCCAGATTCGATGAAGAAGCTAATATTGGATTGGCCAGTGAATTACAACAAGTTGGCGCGCATGTCGTGTATGGCGTGGTTAATTATAAGACTCACGGTAAAATGATTTTGGTCGTCAGAAGAGAAGGCCGCACATTACGGCGTTATGTACATTTAGGAACCGGTAATTATCATGCACGAACTGCGCGTTTATATACCGACTACGGTTTGTTGACCTGTGACAAAGCCATCGGTGAAGATGTAAACAAACTGTTCCATCAATTAACTGGTTTAGGACGAGCGAGCAAATTAAAAAAGCTTTTGCAATCACCTTTCACGCTGCATAAAGGGATATTGAGTTATATCGACAAAGAAATCAATGCTGCGAGTGAAGGAAAAAAAGCCTGGATCATTGCTAAAATGAATGCACTGGTAGATCCGGAAATTATTGCAGCGCTTTATAAGGCTTCTCAAGCCGGTGTAAAAATCGACTTAATCGTTCGTGGCGTATGCTGCTTGCGTCCGGGAATCAAAGATATATCGGAAAATATTAGTGTGCACTCCATTGTAGGTCGTTTCCTAGAGCATACCCGCGTTTATTTTTTTCAAAATGGAGGCGATGACGAAGAATTGGTTTTTTGTTCCAGCGCTGACTGGATGACGCGCAATTTACATCATCGGGTGGAAGTATGCTTCCCGATTGAGGAAAAACGCACCAGCGATACAGTCATCGAGCATGGCCTATTGTGCTATCTTTCCGACAACACGCAAGCTTGGTTGTTGCAAAGCGATGGTTCATATAAACGCTTAAAACCAGGCACTGCTAAACCACGTTCTGCACAGCAATTTCTCTTGGAACACTATTGCAACATTTAATACAACCGATTTAATCGAATATCAGTTTAATATCAGTAGCCTGAAGAAAATCTTGTTCGGTATTCAAGTCAGCAAGTGTTAAAGGGTTCTGTTTTAACCAGTCTGATGGAGAATCCAAAGTAATGCGATTTTTGTTCACACCGATGCGAATTTCCGGTAAGTCGCTATTGGAGCGACTGCGATGGAGCAACACTGCCAGCCTTAACAAAATACATAACCTGATCACTGAAGTTTTCGTAGAAACAGCTATTGATTCAAATTCTTCCAGCGGGAATTTACGGCGATGACTCCGTACTAACATCGCCAGTTTCATTTGCTCCTGACGGGAGAATCCTGCTAAATCAGAATTGGCAGTTAAATACGCGCCATGCCGGTGATATTGACTATGCGCAATCGATAAACCAATTTCGTGAATAAGCGCTCCCCATGTTAACAGTTTCAAATCTGTTTTTTCGTCCAACTCCCAGTCGGTTTTTACCTGATGAAAAAGCTTTTCTGCAGTATCCCTGACTCGGTTTGCCTGCTCGGTATCAATGCTGTATCTTTGCGCAACCATTTCAATGGTCTTATCCCTGATATCCTCATTATGCATCCGGCCGATAAGGTCATACAACAAACCCTCACGCAATGCACCTTCAGAAACGTTGATCTGTTCCAGCTTAAGCGTTTCAAAAACACCGCACAATATCGCCACACCGCTAGCAAAAACTGGTTTTCTGCGCTCAGGTACACCGGCAAAATCAATCGATGCACTATCGCCAATCTCGATTAAAGCCTCCATTAGTTTCGTCAATGCAGATACGGTAATGCCTGAATCACACCAGCCTTGTGCTTGCACAACATCCCGTACTGCTATGATAGTGCCTGAAGAACCCAACGCAGAATCCCAGCCTGTTTTTTTATAGGCTGTTTCAATGGATTCCAACTCCTGCCTCGCGAACAATACAGCTTTACGCATTTTTTTGGCTTTTATCTTGCCATCATCAAAAAAACGCTGGCCGATATTGACGCAGCCCATGTGCAGGCTTTCAGTCGCATAAGTATCAAAACCCTGGCCAATGACTAACTCCGTGCTCCCGCCGCCGATATCAATCACCAGACGCTTATTGGCCTCATCATATAAACTGTGTGCAACGCCTAAATAGATTAACCTTGCTTCCTCACGCCCTGCTATGATCTCTACCGGATGACCCAGTGCGCTATATGCCTGCGACAAAAAAACATTGCCATTTTGCGCCTGACGAAGTGTATTTGTACCCACAGCGCGCACATTCAGATGCGGAATTTCCTGAATCCGTTGGCCAAATCGCTGCAAGCATTCCAGCGCCTGTTGCATGGATTCTTTCGACAACTCCTG
>RRZT013026724.1_pt1 | contig 14161 bp, 14 predicted proteins | sample 2165551 | NCBI WGS metagenome assembly RRZT01 (sample SAMN10456910, study PRJNA506462) | wastewater metagenome | biome: wastewater; feature: sludge; material: wastewater sludge; isolation source: wastewater sludge with Escherichia coli K12::gfp cells carrying plasmid... | place: USA: Moscow, Idaho... | reverse complement strand
GCATTCTCGAGCTGCAGCAGCTCGAGGCGCGGCTGCTGGCCCTGCGCGCACGCTGCGCGCAGGCCAGCGACGCCGGCCACTGCGGCATCCTCGCCGGCCTGGCCTCGGGCGAGCCCGCCGGCCCGGAGGGCGCGACCGGCGACGGCAGCCTCCATGCGGGCGTGCATGTCGGCGGTGCGCACCGCGGCCACGGGCATTGACCCGGATCTGACCCGCGGGTGACAGCGCCCGGCCCGCCCGGCGTGGTCTTCTGCGGGCTCCCGGCCTGCCCGGATGCCGACGAGGAGACCCCGATGAGCCACACCGACACCGACGCCCACACCGATCCCGCCGCTTCTCCCGCCGCCACGCTGGCGCGCTGGCTCGACGACGAGCAGCGGGTGCGCGCCACGCTGGGTCCGCCGGGCGTGGCGCGGCCGGCACAGATCGCGCACCTGAGCGGCATGGAGTGGTTCGCCGCGATCCGTCGCGGCGAGCTGCCCTCGGTGCCGATCGGCGCGACGATGGACTTCCTGCCGATCGAGTTCGAGCCCGGCCGCTTCGTCTTCCAGGGCCGGCCGGACCTGCGCCACGCCAACCCGATGGGCACGATCCACGGCGGCTGGATCGCGACGCTGCTGGACTCCTGCGTCGCCTGCGCGGTGCACACGATGCTGCCGGCCGGACGCGCCTACACCACCGCCGAGCTGAAGATCAGCTATGTACGCGCGCTCACGCCGCAGGTCGAGCGGGTGCGCGCCGAGGGCCGGGTGATTCACGCCGGCCGCCAGGCCGGCTTCGCCGAAGGCCGCCTGTTCGGCCCCGACGGCCGCCTCTACGCCCACGCGACGACGACCTGCATCGTGCTGTCGACCCGCGCGGCGGAGGGCTGAACGGCTCAGCCCTCAGCCTTCATCCTTCAGCCGCTCGCGCAGGCCGCGCGCCGCCGGCCTGAGCGGCGTGCGGTTCGCGGTCCAGCCGGCCTGCCACGGCGGCGTGAGGCCGCGCAGCCGGTGCGCCATGCCGGTCAGCGTGCCGTAGAGGCCCGGGCTGGCGTTGACCTGCGCCCAGGCCTTCCAGGCCAGCGCCTCCTTCCAGTCCTTCGCGCTGGCCTGGCCGGCCAGCGGCGCGTGGCCGGGCTCGGCATCGTGCTTGGCGGCGTGGCGCAGCTGCATCAGCAGCTCGGGGATCGGAATGCCGACCGGGCAGACCTCCGCACAGGCGCCGCACAGGCTGCTGGCGGTGGGCAGGTCCTGCGTCGGCTCCAGGCCCAGCAAATGCGGCGAGATGATCGAGCCGATCGGTCCCGGATAGGTCGTGCCGTAGGCCAGGCCGCCGATGCGCGCGTAGACCGGGCAGTGGTTCATGCACGCGCCGCAGCGGATGCACTGCAGCGTCGGGCGGAAGTCGGCATCGCGGTAGGCCTGCGTGCGGCCGTTGTCGAGCAGCACCAGGTGCAGCTCGCGCGGGCCGTCCAGCTCGCCCTCGCCGTCCCGGCGCGGTCCGGTGATGACGTTCAGATAGGTCGTGATCGCCTGGCCGGTGGCCGAGCGCGTCAAGAGGCTGTAGAGCGGCAGCACCTGCTCGAAGGTCTCGACCACCTTCTCGATGCCGGTGATGGCGATGTGCACGTCGGGCACCGTGGTGCACATGCGGCCGTTGCCCTCGTTCTCGACCAGCACCAGCGTGCCAGTGTCGGCGACCATGAAGTTCACGCCCGACACCCCGATCGGCGCATCGCGGAACTGGTCGCGCAGCACGCGCCGGCCGATGGCGATCAGCGCGTCGACGTCCTCGGTGTAGGGCGTGTCGGGAATCTTCTCCTCGAACAGCGCGGCGATCTGCTGCTTGGTCTTGTGGATCGCCGGCATGATGATGTGGCTCGGCCGCTCGCCGGCGAGCTGGACGATGTACTCGCCCATGTCGCTCTCCAGGCAGTCGATGCCGTGCTCGAGCATGCGGTGGTTCAGCTCGATCTCCTCGCTCACCATCGACTTGCCCTTGACCATCGCCCGTGCGCCGTGGCGCTGCGCGATCGCCAGGAAGATCGCGTTGGCGTCCTCGGGCGTCTGCGCCCAGTGGACCTGCACGCCGCGCGCCTTCAGATTGGTCTCCAGCCGTTCCAGCAGCTCGGGCAGCCTGGAGAGGCTGTACTGCCGCACCGCCTCGCCAACGCCGCGCAGCGCCTCGAAGCCGTCGCGGTCGCTGAAATGGCCGGCGCGCTTGGTCTGCAGGAAGTCCATCGCGCTGCGGAAGCTCGCGCGCAGGTGGTCGTCGTCGACCGCGACCCGGGTGTTGGCCTTGAACTGGCGCGGATCGACGAAGGTCAGCGGGGCTTCATGGGCGTGGGCAGCGGTCACGGCGAGACCTCCAGGTCATTGACGAGCACGATCACCAGCGCCTTCGGGCCATGCGCGCCGAAGGCCAGCACCTGCTGGATGTCGGCGGTCTTGGACGGGCCGGTGACCAGCACCAGGTTGGTCGGCATGCCGGTGGTGGCCAGGTCCTGTGCGGCGATGGCCGCCGGCAGGCTGGCGAAGAGATCGCTGGCGCGCAGCACCGCCACATGCAGCGGCGGCACCAGCGAGAGCGTGCGCGGCTCGTCCGGCCCGGGGCGCAGCAGCAGCGTGCCGGTGTCGGCGATGCCGGCGCGTGCGGTGGTCAGGCCGGCGTCGATGCGGTCGAACAGCTCGGTCTTCCAGTGCTCCAGCGGTCGGTCGAAGCGGCAGGTCTCGACCTCGGCCAGCGCGGCCATGAAGCCGGGATCGGCCGCCGGCCCGCAGCCCACAGCCACGCGGCGCGCGCCGTGCTCGGCCAGCACCGCGCGCACCACCGCCGGCCAGTCGGCGGGCGTGGCGTGGCGCACGTCGGCGCGCCAGCCGCGCGCGGCGGCCTCGAACGGGCCGATCAGCGCGGCCGGATCGATGCGTGCACCCAGGCGGCCGCGGCCGAACGGCCCGGCGTGATAGGCCGCCAGCGACGGCACGGGCAGCGGCTGCGACGGCGCGCTCTGGCGCAGCCGGGCGAGGATGGCGCCGCGGGCGGCGCCGGTGTCGGGGGACGAGGTGGACGAGGTCATGCGGAAGGCTCGGTGATCCGTCGTTGATGCGTCGAGGGTCAGTCGGTGACCTGCTGCGCCGCGCCCGGCAGGCCCAGGCGCTCGCGCAGGAAGCTGCCGAGGTGCACGCAGCGCGGCTCGCCGGCGGCGCAGCCGCCGCGCTTCTGGGCGGCGTGGTGCAGGTTGAGCAGGCAGCCGCAGTCGGCGCTGACCAGCACCTCGGCGCCGGCATCGCGCACGCTGGCGAGCTTGTCCTCGACCATCGCGCCCGAGATCGCCGGATGACGTGCCGAGAAGGTGCCGCCGAAGCCGCAGCACTCGGCCTCGCGCGCCTGCGCCACCACCTCGACGCCGGGCAGCGCCTCCAGCAGCGCGCGGCTGGGCACATGCACGCCCATCTCGCGCCGCGCCGAGCACGAGGTGTGCAGCGCCACCTTCACCGGTCGGTTGGATGGCGCCGCGGCCAGCCGCTCGCCCAGCCCCAGCACGTCGCGCGCGAAGGTGCTGAACTCGACCACCCGCGCGCCGATGTCGCGCGCCTTCGCCAGCCGCGCCGGATCCTCGGCGAACAGCCGCGGCCAGTGGTGCACCATCATCCCGGCGCACGAGCCCGAGGGCACGACGATCGGCCAGGCCTCGGGAAAGAGATCGAGCTGCGCCGCCGCGACGGTGCGCGCCTCGTCGGTGTAGCCGCTGGTGTAGGCCGGCTGGCCGCAGCAGCTCTGCGCCTGCGGGAACTCGACCCGCAGGCCGGCGTCGCGCAGCAGCGCGATCGCGTCCATGCCGGCCTGCGGCGCCATCAGGTCGACGACGCAGGTGGCGAAGAAATAGACGGAAGAAGGCTTGGGCATGGCGATCGGGCGGTGGCGGATCCGGTGGGACGCTGGGGAAGCCGATGATGCGCGTGCCCTGGAATCCCTCTATAGTGGTCTGACCAATTTTCCGCGCCGCCTGTCCCGATGAAGCACGCCCTCGCCGCCCGCCTGCCTGACCAGCTCGCCTCGCGCCTGGAGCGTGCGATCCTGGCCGGCGAGCACCGCCCGGGCGAGCGCCTGCCGCCCGAGCGCGACTGGGCGATGCGGCTGGGCGTGTCGCGCGCGGCGCTGCGCGAGGCGCTCGGACAGCTGGCCGAGCGCGGGCTGGTGCTGCGCCGCCACGGCACCGGCACCTTCGTCAGCGATCAGCCCGACGCGCGCCGCGCCGACGCCTGGACCCAGCTGCTGCAGCGCCAGCCGCTGATGCAGGCCGACCTGCTGGAATTCCGCGACATGCTCGAGGCGCGCTGCGCCGAGCTGGCCGCCGAGCGGGCCGACGAGACCGACCTGGCGCGGCTGGCCGCCTGCCACGAGGCGGTGGCCGCGGCCTATGCCGGACGCGACCGCCCGGCGCAGGTGCGCGCCGATGTCGCCTTCCACCGCGCGATCGCCGATGCGGCCCGCAACCCGGTCTTCTCCTACCTGGTGGCGACGCTGCTGGCGCTGCTGCACGAGCATGTGCACATCAGCATCGCCGATCTGGCGCCGGACTCGGCCGAGGCGCGCGCGCTGGCCGCGCAGCACGAGGCGCTGTGGCGCCGCATCGAGGCGCGCGACCCGGCCGGCGCCGCTCAGGCGGCGCGCCGCCACATCGACTTCGTGCGCCAGCGCTGGCAGCGGGCGCTGGAAGACTGAATCAGCTACCCAGTCGTCAGCCCGCTCAGGCTCGCCCTCCGCGCATCGCCTCGCCATTGGCCAGCATGCGCTGCAGCAGCGACATCAGCAGCTCGAACTCCTCGGGCCGGAAGCCGGCGAGGTGCGCGTTGAACACATCGACCAGCACCGGCGGCACCTTCTCGGCCACCTCGCGGCCCGCCTCGGTCAGAGCCAGCTGCACGACACGGCGATCGCTGGTCGAGCGCTTGCGCCGCACCAGGCCCTTGGCCTCGAGCCGGTCGAACAGGCGGGTGATCGCCGCCGGATCGACATCGAGATCGCGCGCCAGGGCCGCCGCGGTCACGCTGTCCGGGCAGCCCTTGAGCAGCTTGAACAGCGGCAGCCACTGCGCATGCGTCAGGTCGTGCTCGGCCAGCCGCCGGTCGGCCTCCATCAGCACCGAACTCAGCACCCGGCGCATCAGAAAGCCCAGGCTGCGGTCGGGGCTGTAGGTGCTGCAGTCGTAGATCGGCGGCAGCGCGCCGACCGCATCGTGTCCGGTCTGGTGTTCGTTCATGGGTGCAATTTTTATTGACCGATCAATGATTGACCAGACAATACAATATGTCCCTGAGGCGCACTCGGATTTCTCATGCGTCCGGCGCATGTCGATCCTCGAATCGATTCGTTGGCCGCAGAAGGCGCGCTGCCTAGTGTCGTGTCACGGCTGACTTGACGGTGATCGCCGTTGGCGAAAGCGCACTGGCATGGCCATGGAAGGCGACAAGAATGGAGGGATGGAAAAGTACACCGTGACACTGAGCACCGAAGAGGCCGAACAACTGCAGGCGCTGGTGGCCAAGGGCACGCACGCGGCGGCCAAGGTGGTCAACGCGCTGATCTTGCTGAACTGCGACGAGTCGCAGGCCCGAGGGCGAAGACGCAGCAGTCAGGAGATCGCCGAGGTTCTGCAGGTCAGCCCGCGCAAGATCGACCGGCTCAAGCGGCGCTTCGTGGAGGACGGGTTGGAGGTGGCGCTCAACGGCGCGCCGAGCCAGCGGGAGTACGAACACAAGATCGACGGCGAGGTGGAGGCGCACCTGATCGCGCTGAGCTGCTCGGCACCGCCGAGCGGACACGCGCGCTGGTCGCTGCGGCTGCTGGCCGATCGGGCGGTGGAGCTGGAACTGGTGGAGGCCGTCTCGCACGAGACGGTGCGGCGGGCGCTGAAAAAAACGAACTCAAGCCGTGGCGCAAGGTGGGCTGGGTGATCGCGCCGGAGGCGAGCGCGGAGTTCGTGGCCAGCATGGAGCGGGTGCTGGATGTGTACAAGCGGCCCCTGGACGCCCGGCGTCCGGTGGTGTGCATGGACGAGACACCGCGCCAGCTCATTGGCCAGACCCGCGAGCCGATTGCGGCCGCACCCGGCCAGCCCGAGCGAGAGGACTACGAGTACCGGCGTCTGGGCACCTGTAACGTCTTCATGGCGTGCGAGCCGCTGGCCGGCACCCGCATGACGCAGGTCACCGAGCGCAGGACCAAGCGCGACTGGGCGTTGTTCGTCGAGTCCATTGCCGCGCACTACCCCGAGGCCGAGCGCATCACGCTGGTCATGGACAACCTCAACACCCACACCCCGGCGGCGTTGTACGAGACCTTCCCACCAGCAAAGGCCAAGGCGCTGTGGGACCGCTTCGAGTTCGTCCACACCCCCAAGCACGGGAGCTGGCTCAACATGGCCGAGATCGAGATCAACGTGATGGTGCGGCAGTGCTTGAACCGACGCATCGGCGACATCGAAACCGTGCGTCGCGAGGTCGCTGCCTGGCAGGCCCATCGCGATCAGCTCCACGCCACGATCAACTGGCAGTTCACCACCGAGACCGCTCGGGTCAAGCTTCGGCGGCTCTATCCGTCAATCGAGGTGTGACGCGACACTAGCATCGACACCATCTCGACCCCCACCGAAAGAGCCGAACCGATGCGCCGCCGCCCCACCCTGCACGCCCTGTCCCTGGCCCTGACCTTCGCGCTGGGCGCCGGTGCGATGACGCTGGCGCCCCAGGCACAGGCCCGCGACTTCACGCTGCTCAACGTCTCCTACGACCCGACGCGCGAGCTTTACCAGGACTTCAACAAGGCCTTCGCCGCGCACTGGAAGGCGAAGACCGGCGACACCGTGACGGTCAAGGCCTCGCACGGCGGCTCGGGCAAGCAGGCCCGCTCGGTCATCGACGGCCTGGAGGCGGACGTGGTCACGCTGGCGCTGGCCTACGACATCGACGAGATCGCCGACAAGGCCAAGCTGCTGCCCGCCGACTGGCAGAAGCGCCTGCCGCACGCCAGCTCGCCCTACACCTCGACCATCGTCTTCCTGGTGCGCAAGGGCAATCCGAAGGGCGTCAAGGACTGGGCGGATCTGGCCCGGCCGGGCGTCTCGGTGATCACGCCGAACCCGAAGACCTCGGGCGGCGCGCGCTGGAACTACCTGGCCGCCTGGGGCTGGGCGAAGAAGACCTCCGGCTCCGACGCGAAGGCGCTGGAGTTTGTGCAGAAGCTCTTCGCCAACGTGCCGGTGCTCGACACCGGCGCGCGCGCCTCCACCGTCACCTTCGTCGAGCGTGGCATCGGCGACGTGCTGCTGGCCTGGGAGAACGAGGCGCTGCTGGCGCTGAAGGAGCTGGGGCCGGGCAAGTTCGAGGTCGTGGCGCCGGCGCAGTCCATCCTGGCCGAGCCGCCGGTGGCGGTGGTCGACAAGGTGGTCGACAAAAAGGGCACGCGCGCGGTCGCGCAGGGCTATCTGGAGTACCTGTACTCGGCCGAAGGCCAGGATCTGGCCGGCCAGAACTACTACCGCCCGATCGACCCGAAGGCCGCGGCCAAGTACGCCGCGCAGTTCCCGAAGATCGAGCTGTTCCGCCTCGACGACGTGTTCGGCAGCTGGCGCGAGGCCCAGAAGACGCACTTCAGCGACGGCGGCACCTTCGACCGCGTCGTCACCCGGCGATGAACGCAGCAGATGGTCTTGATATTCGCCATCCGCATAAGCAACCAACAAAAAATGCGTTGTACGCAGAACGCGCCGGTTCTACGATCCGCAGCCTCTCCGCCCACGAGCCCGACATGAAGCACACGACCCGTCGCCAACTTCTGCGCAACGCTGCCGCCGCCCTGACCGCCGTCGCCGGCCTGATGCCGGCCGGTGCCGCGCTGGCCGCGCCGCCGCTGCTCAACGTCAGCTACGACGTCTCGCGCGAGTTCTACAAGGACTACAACAAGGCCTTCGCCGCGCACTGGAAGAAGACCACCGGCGAGGACATCGTGCTGAACCAGTCGCATGGCGGCTCGAGCAAGCAGGCCCGCGGCGTCATCGAGGGCCTGGAGGCCGATGTCATCACGATGAACCAGGCGCTGGACATCGACGTGGTCGCCGACAAGGGCCTGATCGCCGCCGACTGGGCCAAGCGCCTGCCGAACAACGCCGCGCCGACCAGCTCGATGACCATCTTCCTGGTGCGCAAGGGCAATCCGAAGGGCGTGAAGGACTGGGCCGATCTGGCACGCCCGGGCACCTCGGTCATCATCCCCAACCCGAAGGTCACCGGCAACGGCCGCTACGGCTACCTGGCCGCCTGGGGCTCGGTGATCAAGGCCGGCGGCACGCCGGCGCAGGCGCGCGACCTCACGCAGAAGATCTTCGCCAACGTGCCGGTCTTCGACGGCGGCGGCCGCGCGGCCACCACCACCTTCGCGCAGCGCAACATGGGCGACGTGCTGGTGACCTTCGAGAGCGAGGTGCAGTCCATCGTCGAGGAGTTCGGAAAGAACTTCGACATGGTCTATCCGAAGAGCACCGTTCTGGCCGAGAACCCGGTCGCGGTGGTCGACAAGGTGGTCGACCGCAAGGGCAGCCGCAAGCAGGCCGAGGCCTACCTGAAATACCTCTGGAGCGAGGAAGCCCAGGAGATCGCCGCGAAGCACAACCTGCGCGTGCGCGACCCGAAGGTGGTGGCGAAGTACGCCAAGGATTTCCCGGCCGTGCCGACCTTCACCGTCGACGAGATCTTCGGCAGCTGGAAGAAGGCCCAGGCCGAGCACTTCAACGACGGCGGCGTCTACGACCAGATCCTCGGCGCCAGCCGCAAGTAAGTCTCACCGCCCCTCCTCGCCATGCTGTTCTCCCGCGCGCTGCTGCGCCGTCACAGCGTGCTGCCCGGCTTCGATCTCGCGCTGGGCTTCACGCTGCTCTATCTGAGCCTGATCGTCCTGATCCCGCTGGCGGCCGCCTTCCTGAAGGCCGCCTCGATGACTTGGCCGGCCTTCTGGGACGCGGTCTCCTCGCCCCGGGTGGTCGCGTCCTACCGGCTGACCTTCGGCGCCTCGCTGGCGGCCGCCGCGATCAACGCGGTCTTCGGGCTGATCATCGCCTGGGTGCTGGTGCGCTACGACTTTCCGTTCAAGCGCCTGGTCGACGCGCTGGTGGACCTGCCCTTCGCGCTGCCGACCGCGGTGGCCGGCATCACGCTGACCGCACTCTATGCCGAGAACGGCCTGATCGGCCAGTGGCTGCCGTTCAAGGTCAGCTTCACGCCGGTCGGCGTCTTCGTCGCGCTGCTGTTCATCGGCCTGCCCTTCGTGGTGCGCACGCTGCAGCCGGTGCTGGAAGACCTGTCGAAGGAATACGAGGAAGCCGCCGCGACGCTGGGCGCCGACCGCTGGCAGACCTTCCGGCTGGTGATCCTGCCGATCCTGCTGCCGGCGCTGACCACCGGCTTCGCGCTGGCCTTCGCCCGCGCGCTGGGCGAGTACGGCTCGGTGATCTTCATCGCCGGCAACCTGCCGATGGTCAGCGAGATCACGCCGCTGATGATCATCAGCAAGCTCGAGCAGTACGACGTGCCCGGCGCCACCGCGATCGCGGTCGTGATGCTGCTGATGAGCTTCGTGATGCTGCTGGTCATCAACCTGCTGCAGGCCTGGACGCGCAAGCGCCAGGGCCAGTGAGACGAGAACATCATGAGCGGACCCCAGATGTCTTCCAGCGCTGAAGAGCGCAACGCCACCGCCGAACCGGCCTGGGTGCGGCGCACATTGATCGCGGTGGCGCTGCTGTTCCTGGCGCTGTTCCTGTTCGTGCCGCTGGCCACCGTCTTCTTCGAGGCCCTGAAGAAGGGCTGGGATGTCTACCTGGCGGCCCTGGTCGAGGACGACGCGCGCTCGGCCATCTGGCTGACCCTGATCGCCGCGGCGATCTCGGTGCCGCTGAACCTGGTCTTCGGCGTGGCCGCGGCCTGGTGCATCGCCAAGTTCGAGTTCCGGGGCAAGAGCCTGCTGCTGACGCTGATCGACCTGCCCTTCTCGGTCAGCCCGGTGATCGCCGGCCTGATCTTCGTGCTGGTGTTCGGCCTGCAGGGCTGGTTCGGCGAATGGTTGCGCGACCATGACCTGAAGGTGATCTTCGCGGTGCCGGGCATCGTGCTGGCCACCGTCTTCATCACTTTTCCCTTCGTGGCGCGCGAGCTGATCCCGCTGATGCAGGCGCAGGGCCGCGAGCAGGAAGAGGCCGCCGTGGTGCTGGGCGCCAGCGGCTGGCAGGTGTTCCGGCGCGTGACGCTGCCCAACATCAAGTGGGCGCTGCTCTACGGCGTGATCCTGTGCAATGCCCGCGCGATGGGCGAGTTCGGCGCCGTCTCGGTGGTGTCGGGCCACATCCGCGGCCAGACCAACACGATGCCGCTGCACATCGAGATCCTCTACAACGAATACCAGTTCGCGGCGGCCTTTGCGGTGTCGTCGCTGCTGGCCGGGCTGGCGCTGGTCACGCTCGGACTGAAATACCTGGTCGAGCGGCGGGTGAAGGCGCAGCTGAGCAGCGCCCGCCAGGACGACACGCACTGAACCGACACCGCGAGACGCCATGAGCATCGAGATCCGTGATCTGAACAAGCGCTTCGGCGCGCTGACCGTCTGCGACAACGTGAACCTGACCATCGGCTCGGGCGAGCTGGTGGCGCTGCTGGGCCCGTCGGGCTCGGGCAAGACCACGCTGCTGCGCATGATCGCCGGCCTGGAAGTGCCCGATTCGGGCCAGGTGCTGTTCCAGGGCGAGGACGCCACCGACGCCAGCGTGCGCGAGCGCCAGGTCGGTTTCGTCTTCCAGCACTACGCGCTGTTCCCGCAGATGACCATCTTCGAGAACGTGGCCTTCGGCCTGCGGGTGCGCCCGAAGGCCACGCGCCCGAGCGAGGCGACCATCCGCGCCAAGGTCACCGAGCTGCTGAAGCTGGTGCAGCTCGAGGGGCTGGCCGAGCGCTATCCGCACCAGCTCTCCGGCGGCCAGCGCCAGCGCATCGCGCTGGCCCGGGCGCTGGCGGTCGAGCCCAAGGTGCTGCTGCTGGACGAGCCCTTCGGCGCGCTCGACGCCAAGGTGCGCAAGGAACTGCGCCGCTGGCTGCGCCGTCTGCACGACGAGATGCACGTCACCAGCGTCTTCGTCACGCACGACCAGGAGGAGGCGATGGAGGTCGCCGACCGCATCGTCGTGATGAACGAGGGTCGCGTCGAGCAGGTCGGCAGCCCGGACGAGGTCTACGACCGGCCGGCCACGCCCTTCGTGCTGCAGTTCCTCGGCGACGTCAACCTCTTCCACGGCCGCCGCGACCATGCGCCGGGCCAGCCGGCGCACAGCGGCAGCAGCCCCGGCGGCGAGGCCAGCTATGTGCGCCCGCACGAGATCGACCTGGTGGCCGCGCCCGAGCCCGGCAGCTGGACCGCCACGCTGGCCCATGTGCTGACGGTGGGCCCGAACACCCGCCTCGAGCTGCGCCGCCAGGGCGACGAGGCGCCGGTCGACGTCGAGCTCTCGCGCGAAGCCTGGAACGGCCTGCGCGAGCGCCTGGGCCTGCGCCCGGGCAGCACGGTGCACCTGAAGCCGCGCCGCATCACCCGCTTCGACGCCAGCGGCACGAACGTGGCGGACGATCCGGCCGCGGCGATCTGAGGCGCCGGGCGGCCTGCCCCGCGGCGGCCGCCCGTGCGTACACTCGTCGCCCATGGACGCACCTTCGCCTCTGTCGCCCGCGCTGCCGCTGCCGCGGCGCAAGCTGCCCATCGGCATCCAGAACCTGCGCGAGATCCGCCAGGGCGGCCACTACTACGTCGACAAGAGCGGCCTGATCGTCGACCTGATCGAGGCCGGCAAGCACTACTTCCTCAGCCGCCCGCGCCGCTTCGGCAAGAGCCTGCTGGTCGACACGATCAAGGCGCTGTTCGAAGGCCAGCAGGCGCTGTTCGAGGGCCTGGCGGCCGAGTCGCGCTGGGACTGGTCGACGCGCCATGCGGTCATCCGCATCAGCTTCGCCGACGGGGTGCTGCGCGACCGCGCCGAGCTGGACCGGCGCATCCGCGACCAGCTGCGCCTGAACCGCGAGGACCTGGGCATCGCGGCGCTCGACGGCCCGGACCCCGACGATCTGGCCGGCCAGTTCGGCGAGCTGATCCGGCAGGTGCAGCGCCAGACCGGCCAGGCCGTGGTGGTGCTGGTCGACGAATACGACAAGCCCATTCTCGACAACCTGACCGACGCGCCGGTCGCGGCGGCAATGCGCGAGGGCCTGCGCGACTTCTACTCGGTGCTCAAGGGCGCCGACGCGCACCTGAAGTTCGTGCTGCTGACGGGGGTGTCGAAGTTCAGCAAGGTGAGCCTGTTCTCCGGGCTGAACAACCTGCGCGACATCACGCTGGAGGCGCGCTGGAGCGCGCTGTGCGGCTACACCGACGCCGACATCGACACGGTGTTCGCGCCCGAGCTGCCCGGGCTGGACCGCGCGCAGATCCGGCGCTGGTACAACGGCTACAACTGGGGCGGCACCAGCGTCTACAACCCCTTCGACGTGCTGCTGCTGTTCGCGAACCGGCAGTTCGCGGCCTACTGGTTCGAGACCGGCACGCCGACCTTCCTGCTCGACCTGCTGGCCGAGCGGCGCTTCTTCACCCCGGACCTGGCGCGGCTGCAGAGCGACGCCTCGCTGCTGTCGAGCTTCGATGTCGAGCACATCGAGCCCGAGGCGCTGCTGTTCCAGACCGGCTACCTGACGATCCGCTCGGCCACCCCGGCCACGCCCGAGGAGGAGCCGATCTACACGCTCGGCTACCCGAACCACGAGGTCGAGACGGCGCTGAACCGGGCGCTGCTGCCGGTCTACGGCGTGCCGGCGCGCCAGCAGGTCGCCGCCCGCGCCCGTGTGCGCGACCTGCTGCGCACGGCCGACTGGGCCGGGCTGCAGACGCAGCTGAAGGCGCTGTTCGCCAGCATTCCCAGCGACTGGTACCGCCGCAATGCGCTGGCCGGCTTCGAGGGTCACTACGCCAGCGTCTTCTACAGCCACTTCGCCGCGATGGGGCTGGACGTGCAGGTCGAGGACGCCACCAGCCACGGCCGCATCGACATGACGGTGCGCCATGCCGGCCAGGTCTTCCTGTTCGAGTTCAAGGTGGTCGAGCGCCAGGCCGGCGGCGAGGCGCTGGCGCAGATCCGCGCACGCGGCTACGCCGACAAGTACCTCGGCCGCGGCGAGCCGGTCCACCTGATCGGCATCACCTTCGGCCGCGCCGAGCGCAATCTGATCGGCTTCGAGGTGGAGACGCGGGCGGGCTGAGCCGCCCCACCCTGCGCTTCAGGAGTTCAGATCTCGAACCCGCCGCCGCCGTCCGCCTCGCCCTCGCCGGCGGCCTCGCGCATCGCGCGCTCGACCAGCTCCGGCGTCAGCGGCGAGGCGAAGCAGCGGATGAACTCGTAGGCGTAGCGGCGCAGGTAGCTGCCGCGGCGCAGCGCCAGCCGGGTCATGCTGGCAGCGAAGAGATGACGGGTGTCGATCGCGCGCAGGCCCAGGTCACGGCTCTCGTCATAGGCGATCGACGCCACCAGCCCGACCCCCATGCCCAGCTCGACATAGGTCTTGATGACGTCGGCGTCCATCGCCGCCAGCACGACGTCGGGCTTCAGGCCGTGGCGCGCGAAGGCCTGGTCGATGTGCGAGCGGCCGGTGTAGCCGCCCTCGTAGGTGATCAGCGGGAAATCGGCCAGCCGGCGCAGCGTGAGCGTGCGGCCCTGCTCGGCTTCCCGCGCCAGCACATGGTCCGGCGGCACCACCACCACATGGGTCCAGCGATAGCACGGCAGCGCCACCAGGCCGGCGGTCTCGGCCAGCACCTCGGTGGCGATGCCGATGTCGGCCTCGCCCGAGAGCAGCATCTGCGCGACCTGCTGCGGCGAGCCCTGGTGCATCTGCAGCACCACCTGCGGATGCGTGGCGCGGAAGTCGCGCACCGCCGGCGGCAGCGCGTAGCGCGCCTGCGAGTGGGTCGCGGCGATGACGAGGGTGCCGCGGTCCTGCGCCGCGAAGTCCTCGCCGGCGCGGCGCAGATTGTCGGCGTCGTTCAGCAGCCGCTCGACGATCGGCAGCACCACCTCGCCCGGCGCGGTCAGGCCGGT
>RRZT010530656.1_pt1 | contig 14161 bp, 13 predicted proteins | sample 2165551 | NCBI WGS metagenome assembly RRZT01 (sample SAMN10456910, study PRJNA506462) | wastewater metagenome | biome: wastewater; feature: sludge; material: wastewater sludge; isolation source: wastewater sludge with Escherichia coli K12::gfp cells carrying plasmid... | place: USA: Moscow, Idaho... | reverse complement strand
CTTCACAAACTGAAAATGGAACAATTAATCAAAAATTCCTGCAAAAAATATCTCATTCTAAGAGTTAGTAATGCCGTTGGGAATGGTGGCAACCCTAACTTGTTGATGAATTATCTCATTCGTTCTATCAAAAACAATGAGACTATTAATGTCCACACAAAAGCAACCAGAAATCTAATTGACGCCGAAGACATTAAGAATATTACTTTCCAATTATTAGAAAAGTCTGATTTCAATAAAATCATTAATGTTGCATATCTTTATAATTATTCAATCATTGAAATTTTGGAAATGGTAGAACGTTTTTATGATATCAAACTTAATCTCAATCTTATTAAAAGTGGTTCTGGTTATGATGTTAATATTCCGGATGTTGAAGATTATTTTAGAATTAACGATCTTAATAACAAAGAATCATATCTTTGCGGGATCTTAGAGAAATATTACTCTTGAACCATGAACGATTTTAAAAATAAACTTAACAATAAAAATATTTTGGTCACGGGTGGAGCCGGTTTTATCGGTTCCAACCTTTGTGAAGAACTGATAAACCTCGGTGCAAATGTAACCTGCCTTGATAACTTCTCCACAGGTTTCAGAGAAAATCTAGATGCCATAAAAGACCATCCCAATTTCAAATTAATTGAAGGCGATATCCGTAATCTGGAAGATTGTAAAGTGGCTTGTGAAAATCAGGATTTTGTGTTGCACGAAGCGGCGCTTGGTTCTGTTCCAAGGTCAATCAATGATCCAATCACCAGCAATGATGTAAATGTTGGCGGATTCCTGAATATGTTGGTTGCAGCAAGAGATGCCAACGTAAAAAGATTTGTTTATGCCGCAAGTTCTTCTACTTATGGCGATTCTGAAAGTCTTCCAAAGGTGGAAGATGTGATTGGCAAACCATTGTCGCCGTATGCGATTACAAAATATGTTAACGAGTTATATGCGGATGTTTTCAAAAGAACCTATGATTTTGACACCATTGGTTTGAGATATTTTAATGTTTTTGGAAGAAAGCAAAATCCAAATGGCGCTTACGCTGCTGTTATTCCAAAATTTGTTATGCAATTGATGAATCACGAATCTCCGGTTATCAATGGTGGTGGAGAATATTCCCGAGACTTCACTTATATAGACAATGTTATTTTGATGAATCTTTTGGCATTAACTTCGGATAACTCAGCGTCAGTAAACCAGGTTTACAATACGGCTTTCGGAGAAAGAACAACTTTGAATGATCTTGTAAGTAATCTTAAAGAATATCTATCCGATTTTGATCCTAAAATTGCAGATGTAGAAGTCATCTACGGGGATTACCGAAAAGGCGATGTTCCGCATTCTCTTGCGAGTATTGATAAAGCAAAAAAATTATTAAAATATCAGCCAAAACACTCTATGAAAGAAGGTTTGAAAGAAGCTGTAAAATGGTACTGGAACAATCTAAAATAAAACAATGGATCATAAAATTACAATCATAGGTCTTGGTTATGTAGGCCTTCCTTTAGCAAGATTATTCTCTACAAAATATCCTGTTGTAGGATTTGACATTAATGAAAAAAGAATCGCAGATCTCAACGCCGGAAAAGATGATACACTGGAAGTCGAAGATGATTTGCTGAAATCCGCTTTGGTTCCAAACAATCCGGATTTTGGAGAAACAGGATTATTCTGTTCCAATAAGTATGAAGACATTGCAGATTCTAACATTTATGTTGTAACAGTACCCACACCTGTTGACAAAAACAATCGTCCCGATCTTACACCGCTTTACAAAGCGAGCGAAACAGTTGCCAAAGTTCTGAAAAAAGGAGACATTGTGATTTATGAATCCACTGTTTATCCTGGCGTTACAGAGGAAGAATGCATTCCTGTTTTGGAAAAAAATTCGGGATTGAAATTCAATGTTGATTTCTTCGCTGGTTATTCTCCGGAAAGAATCAATCCGGGTGATAAACTTCATACCGTTGAAAAAATCCTAAAAGTAACTGCTGGTTCTACGCCGGAAATCGGAAAAATTGTAGATGATCTTTACAAATCGGTGATTGTTGCAGGAACGCATCTGGCGCCGACAATTAAAGTTGCTGAAGCGGCTAAAGTGATAGAAAATTCTCAGAGGGATATTAATATCGCATTCGTAAACGAATTGGCAAAGATTTTCAACCTGATGGGAATCGACACTCATGATGTATTAACTGCGGCTGGTACAAAATGGAATTTCCTTCCGTTCAAACCAGGTTTGGTTGGCGGGCACTGTATTGGTGTAGATCCTTATTATCTGGCACAGAAAGCTCAGGAATTCGGTTATCATCCGGAAATTATATTAGCTGGGCGGAGAATGAATGACTCGATGGGGCAATATGTTGCCAGCGAAACCGTAAAACAAATGCTAAGACAGGATCTAAAAGTTAACGGTTCTGATGTTTTGGTTTTAGGATTTACCTTCAAAGAAAATTGTCCTGATGTTAGAAATACCAAAGTGGTAGATGTTGTGAAAAACCTGGAAGATTATGGAATCAATGTTTCGATTTACGATCCTTGGGCTAATCCAGAAGAAGTGAAACACGAATACGGTCTGGAAACCTCAACAAAACCACCTTTCAAAAAATATGATGCTGTAGTTTTAGCAGTTTCTCATAAAGAATTTGAGAATCTTAACATCAAAAATCTTCTTTCCGAAAAAGGAATTATTTATGATGTAAAAGGCATTTTAGCAAAAGAAGATGGCGTGAAAAGACTGTAATTATCGGTCAAATCTCCATCGGAAAAATTTGTATCCAACAAACAAAGGCAGGCGATAAAATAAGTCCTGCTTTTTTATTTTTGCAGAATAATTTGAAGAGAAATAATCTGTAATGCTCAAAGATTTCATTTGGTTATAAGCAATGTAACTTCTTTTCCATAGCTTTTCATTTTTCTGCGCTTTCCAATTCATTTCAAGCGTCATCGCTTTAAAATCAACCAGATATTCCAAAATTAATTTCTTTTTATAAGAATCTTTTTCTTCACGATAAGCCTTATCCATATAAGATGCGATTGTAATCCAATTCCCAAAATGCTTCTCTCCCCTATTATGAATAATTGAAGCGCCATGGAAATAATATAGATAAGTATCCTCTCTGAGAAACGCAATTTTTTCAAACCTCAGCATACTTTGAAAACTCCACAAAACGTCTTGAGAGAAGAGATCTTTTACAAAATACAGCTTATTTTTCATTAGAAAATCCATTCTGACAAGCTTATCACAAGCCATTACAGGATATTGACCTTTTACAAAATTCCAGACAATTTCTTTAGAACCTTCCAGAATATCTTTTTTGGACTCTATTGGGAAATAGTTTCTTCTCCACCCTTCTTCTTCATTAATACAAACACTCTGTCCCAAGACCATTTCTGCATTGGTTTTTTCTGCCAATTCTACAAGATGCTCTATAGCATAATCTGTAATCTCGTCATCGCTATCCAGAAAATAGATGTATTTTCCTTTTGCCAAATCCATCCCAGCATTTCTAGCCATAGATAAACCTTGGTTAGTCGGCTGATTGAAAACAATGAAATTAAAATCCGGATTTTTCTGAATAAATCTCTCAGCAATTTCCATAGACGAATCTGGTGTTACATCGTTTACCAAGATACATTCGATATTTTTGTAGGTTTGAGTAAAAACCGACTGCAAACATCTTTCGATGAATTGTTCAACTTTATAGACAGGAATTACGATGGTAATAAGCGGACTCATCAGGTATATTTTAATTTTATTAAATTTAGGCAAAAATAGAAATAAAAATCTGGCATAACAGTATCTTTGCATTAATAGAAACACAATGGGTTTATTTTCCAAAATTATTTTTAAAATACTGAAAGAGAATTCTCTTAACGTCATTCGGAAAAACAAAAATTCCAAAATTGGGAACGCATTCAGAATTGGGAATTATTCTCATTTTTCTATTCATCCGTCTGCTTCTTTGTTGATTAACAATCGGGTTAATCTTAGAAACTATTGCAATTTTGTATTGGGAGAAAACGCGACAGTTATTCTGGAAGAGAATGTTTTTATGAATAATTACTGCTCTATCAACGCATTGGAAAGAATAGAAATAGGCGAAAATACGTTGTTTGGAGAAGGCGTAAAACTCTATGATCATAACCACGAGTACAATGAACAGATTGTTGAACATCATAAATTCAAATCCTCGCCAATAAAGATTGGAAAAAACTGCTGGCTGGGAAGTAATGTTACAGTTTTAAAAGATGTGACTATTGGCGACAATGTTATCATAGGGGCAGGCTGTGTAATTTATAAAGATGTAGCTGCTGGAACTATTGTAAAATTAAATCAGGCTTTGATTTAATTTTTCTGATAAAAATTTTGAAAAATTGAAGTCTTATACAGAAATTAACATTCCTAAAAATTATAGATGCTATCTCCTGAACCTCTTGTCTCTGTAATAACAACTTACTACAACTCCGTAAAGCTTGGTGATTTTGTAAAAAAATCAATGAATTGTCTGCTAAATCAGACTTACAAAAATATTGAGTTTATCTGTGTCAATGATGGTTCACAAGACTCCACGCTACAGGATCTGGAGTTTTATTCTTCTCAAGACTCAAGAATTAAAGTTTATACTAAAGAAAACCAAAAATATGCTCAGTACTCAAAAGCTTTTGGCCAGGAAAAGGCATCCGGAGAATTTATTTTTTTGTTTGATCACGATGACCAGATAGACCTGGATACGATACAAAAATCCTTAGAAACTTTTGCCCAGCATCCAGATGTCGACATTGTTACGCCCATTATAAATACTGTGTATACGGATGGAAAAGTCAAGTACATCTGTAATTTAGATACTTATATTACTAATACTGCCGACTATTTTTTCAGGAAAATATCCGGGAAGGATGCTATCAGAAAAACAGTGGGGAGGTACGATGTACACATCCGCGGGCTATACAGGAATAATGTATTCAAATCCTGTTCATTTGCCTTTACGGAACCTTTGCTGAATGCGGATGAGATTGTTGAAAGACTGATATTTGAAAACGCAAGGAATATTGCAAGTTGCAATTCTGTTTACACCCATTACTTACATCCTGATTCTTCTGCAAAACTACCGTCTCTCAAAAAGATTGATATTACAAGAACAGATGTCCTGCTTAGAAGGATTTTCAAAGCGAAGAATATCTATGAGGCTCAGAAGTCTGTTTTTGAACTTACTGCCTTTAAAAATTTGGTTACCGGAATCAAAATATACCACTCTTTCTCAAAAAAAATAACTACCGAAGAACTCCGAAATCAAAAAGAAAGGTTAAAAGAGTCTTTTTTGGAGCTGGATCGTACGAACATCATATCACAATTTACCGGATTGGCAAAGATTTATAATGCAGCTTTACTAGTTAATTTTTCTTCTTTATTTCTCTTCTATAAATTCAAAAAATAGAAAAAATCACCTCTCAAATCGCCATATGAAAAGCTTGGAAGCAATCCCGGACGGTAAATTCTGAAAAAAATTTTTCTTTTTGACATCCGTGGTAAAATTAGAAGACAGATAATCTGAAAAGTTCAGCTTAGTGAGATTTTTCATCCGGCGGATATTATACGACAAATAATCCTTTTCCTTAATAGTCTTCCATTGGATAATCAAAATCATTTCTTTGAATTTGATAATTTTTTCTTTGATCAGAATCCTTAGATCACGATCTGTCGTTCTTTCAAATTCCTTGGAAAAATGTCCCAGAATAGTCATGTAATTTTCAAAATTGACTTTGTTCCTGTTGAAAATAATAGATTCTCCGTGCAGATAATAAATATAGGTTACATGTTTTGTAATGGCTATTTTTGTCGCTTTCAAAGTCCAGTGAAACGTCCAAAGCTCATCCTGAGAAAATAAATCTCTGACGAAGGCAATCTTATGGTTCACAATAAAAGATCTTTTGTAAAGCTTATTGGGAGCTATTACAGGCCATTGCCCTTTGACAAAGCTTCTGAAAATCTGGCTTCCTTCTATCAGTTGTAAATCTGTATTGATCGGAAAAACCAGTTTTTCAGCATTGATTTTGGAATCGAAACACATTGTTTGGCCTATTGTAACCTCAGCATCTGTTTCCAGTGCCAACTTCAGAAGCGCCTCTATACAATCTTCCGGGATATAATCATCACTATCCAACATGTAGATATACGCTCCCAAAGAATTATCTATTCCTGCATTCCTTGTAATGGAAAGTCCTTGATTGCTTTGATGTGTAACCACCCTTATAGTAATATCAGGATTTCTGGATATAAAATCTTTCACAATATCCATACTTCTATCTGGCGTACAATCATTAATCAAGATAATCTCTATGTTTTTATACGTTTGATTTTTAACTGATTCCAGACATCGCAAAATATATTTTTCACATTTGAAAACAGGTATATTTATGCTTATAAGTGGGTTTTGGGCAGTCATCAACAAGTGTTTTTAATAATTTGCGAAATTATGAAGAATATTTAATATTCTGAATCAAAATACATCAAATTGCAAATTCTGAAGCATCACAAGATAGATAAAAAATCATTTGAGTTTTGATAAAAGTATCTAAAAGTATAAATAATGAATGATTATATTATTGATTAATTTGATACTTTTGAATACTTTTACAATATAGATGAAAAAATTTTCTGTCCTTATCGCCTATTACAATAACTATGACTTTTTTCTTGATTGTTATCAAAGCCTTCTGAGACAAACCTATAAAAACTTTGAAGCTGTCATTTTGGATGATTATTCCACAGATGGTTCTTTTGAGCGTTTGCTGGAATTGGTTAAAGACGATTACCGCTTCCGTGTTTTCCAGAATAACGGAAACAGAGGCGTGGGATTTACAAAAAAAAGGTTAGTAGAAGAACTGTCTTCGGGCGATATTTGTGGTTTTCTAGATCCGGATGACGCTCTGGAGGACAATGCAATAGAAGAATCTGTAAAGAATTACAATAATGAAAAAATTATTGCAACTTATTCTTACATTAAAATCTGTGACGAAAAAATGAATTTCGGAAAAATTTTCCCCAACACCAGAAGTGTGCGGCAATCAAATTCTTTATTTTTTAATATCGACTTCGAAATTTCGCATTTTTTTACTTTCAGAAAGTCTGCCTATGGCAAAATAAGGGGTATTAATCCTGATTTAAAAATTGCTGAAGATATAGATTTGTACCTGCAGCTGTATGATGTTGGAAATATTCGTTTAATTCCACAACCATTATATCTTTACAGAATTCATAACAACGGGCTTTCTCATTCGCCTGAAAAAGAAAATCTAAAAAAAGAAAGCTGGAATTCGGTATTAAAAGAAACAATCATGAGAAGAAATATTACTCATATATATGGAAAGCCTGTTTCGGAAATATCGGATCTGCCCTCATTTATATACAAAAAAGAAAAGACATTAATAAAAAAAATAATGCGGAAAATTTTCAAAAACATATGAAGAATTTTTAATCGGTTTCTAAAATTACACTGAACAAACAATTTCTTGGCTTTCGACATTTTGTATGGAAAATTACACTACATGACAAAAATATAATTATTCAATATTTTCATAAATGGCTAAAATTCAGTCAATTATATTTTTCAATTATTGTTACTTTTTTGGTAAATATATTTAATAATCATATAAATATAAAAGAGAGCAAATTGCTTACTTTTGCGATTTTAGGTTAGATAGGAAAAATTACATCCGGTTGAAAAGCAGGAAAAGAAACAATAATGTACATAGAATTTTCCGGTAATGTTAAAATTGGTTTTGAAATTATTGCAAACAAAAAAATCAGCATCAAAGAATGAGAAAAATGGTGGCTTGGAATATTAACTACCTCATTGATTTTTTTAATTTTTAATACGTTTGGTCTGAATATTAACCATTGTTAATATTTATAGAAATTAAATTTGTTAAATTTGTAAAACACACAAATGACAACAAATGCCTCTATTCTCTATACTTGTAGCCAACTACAACAATTATGTCTATTTTACAGATTGTTATAACAGTCTGACCAATCAGACATTTCAAGACTACGAAATCATTATTGTTGATGACTGTTCCACAGACGGCTCTTTTGAAAGAATCAGGGATCTGACTATTGCTAATCCTAAAGTCAAACTTTATCAGAATCCGGAAAACAAAGGAGTGGGTTACACCAAAAGAAAATGTGTAGAATATGCAGCCGGAGAAATCTGCGGTTTTGTAGATCCGGATGATGGAATATCTGCTAATGCTTTGGAAGAGATTATAAATTATTTCAAAAAAGATAAAATTGTTGCGGTTTATTCTCAGTTTTTTATGTGCGACGAAAATTTGAAACCGCAGAAAGTATTTCGCGGCTCCAGACCAACTCCGGAGCAAAGCTATCTTTTCTTTAACATTTTTCTAAAAGCTAACCATTTTTTCACTTTCAGGAAATCTGCTTACGATAAAACATGTGGTATTAATCCTATTTTAACCTCTGCGGTAGATCAGGATTTATATCTAAAGCTCTATGAAACCGGCAGTTTTAAATTTGTGAAAAAACCGCTTTATTTTTACCGTTATAATATAAAAGGGGTTTCTCAGGATAAATATAAAAAGCAGGAGTTGGTTAATAACTGGCACATTGTTCTCCGGGACACAATCAAAAGACGCAATATTAGTAAACTCTATCATCTGGATCCTGATTCTATATCTAATTTGCCGGAGTTCATTTACAAGAAACAAAATAGTATTTTTGGAAAATTAAAAAGAAAAATCAGATGGTGGATATATTAGTTAAGTCATTCAATCGCACTTTTTATCTGGAAGTATTGCGTCCGTAGAAAAATTTGTTTCGGGAACTTACCGCATAAAAATTCTGGATGATGGTACACCGGAAAAATACCTGAACGAGATCCGGATACCGAAATCATCACCTCCGATAACTATCAAAAAAAATCAGAGCCATTAGAGAAAATCTGGAATCTGCAAAGCCAAAATCCCTGCTCTTTTTTCCGGGAAAGCTGATGGATGCTTTTTTCTATAACCGTTATAAATTCTTTACGATACTGTATAAATTAGGAAAGGTTGATAATTTTACTCAAAGAAAATATTGGGCCCTCAACTCAATACTGATGGGATTCTACAGAAAAGATTACTGGCTTCAGATATGGAAAGGAATGGAAGGGAAAGTGGACGAAAAGCGCCAGCTGATTAATGCTGCTTTCTACTATAAAAAGAACATTCATAATGCTGATTTTATTTCAAAACTGCAATGGGAATCTATGAAAACCACATTCCGTTCTTCCGCTACCAATTCTTATCACGAATATGGTTTTGGATTTGATGTGGACAGGTTCAATCATATCATTAATGAAGCCTGGCTCAGTGGCAAGTTTGATGCTATGGAAAACTTTCCGAAAGATTTCTCGATGGATTATTTCAAAACATTTGTTTCTGATAAAATCAACTTTTCCGAATTTGAAAAATGGGCAGATCAGTTCCGGAAACAGTATGAAAATCTAGGCTGCAATACCGATTAAAAAACTCCGGGAATTCCGGAGTTTCTGATTATTTTATAATAATTCCTGCATATTTTCCATCAAATTCTATCACATAAGGGTTTATGTTTCTGGCTTCGCAAAAATGTTTGAATGCAGCATTGTCTCCAATATCATCACTCATAAAAACACCTCCGTTTCTTACTTTTCCGAAAAGCGTGTTGTAAGCCCATATTCTGCCGTCATAGGACTTATCACTGTCATAATGGACAACATCAAAAGAATCTACCTTACCGAAAATCTTCGGTAAAGATTCTTTATCCGCAAAGCGATAAAGATCCCAATTATTTCTATATTTCTGTGGAATGACACAACCTACAAAATCCTCACTGTGGTTTTGCAAAATATAAGGCATATCAGAACTGTAAAGTGTTCCGTTTCTATTAACCAAAGATGCCAAAGCAGCAAAAGAAGACCAACCGTACGCTACACCTGTTTCCACTGTTTTTTTAGCGTTTGTATATTCATTGATGTAATAAATAACACTCAAAGAGCCAGCTCCCCCTAATTTGACTGGTGCTTTTGCTTGGATTCGCAATGCTTCTGCAAACTCCTTTGGAAAGAGTTTTTCAAAAGGAATAAAACTAGTGTTAAGAACTTTTTCAATAAAATCTTTTTCGGAAATGGCAATAGATGAGCACCATTTCTCTGCCTCTTCTTTTCCTCTTAAACCGGAAGAACGGTTAAAGAGGTTTTTCCAAATCTTTCTTCTCAATTCTGGGTATAGATCCGGACGTTTTAGATATGCAAAAAATGTGGAAAGAATTTCTGAGATTTTATTCATAAAGTATGTTTTGAAATGCAAAAATACAAAAGAATTGCACAAACAATGTTTATATTTGTTTTATTAGAATTATTTTTTTGATAACACAATAATAATGCAGAAAAAAGTAAAAGTACTTTTCCGTCACAGGTCTATGGAAATGGGCGGTGTCGAAAAAGTGATATTAAATCTTCTCAATAACCTAGATCGAGAAAAATTGGACCTTACATTACTTGTAAGTCTCTATCAGGGTGAGCTTCGGGATAAGATTCCTGCACATATCAATTATGTAAAAATAAATAAAGGGAAAGAAGATTTTTCAAAAAACACCCTCATCAATAATTTACAACTTGTTTTCAGAGGATTAAAAATAAAATTTTTGGAAATATTTCCCAAGCTTACAGATAAATTTTATCTGGATCAACAATTTGATGTGGAAATTGCTAGTACTTATGGAGATTACGATTCGGTGCTTAGAAGTGCTAATAAAAACTCAAAAAAAATAGGCTGGTTTCATTCGGACATCACCTTTCCGAAGCTTCAGCCAGCTGTTCCTACAATTCTAAAACAGATTTCTCAATTCGATTACTTTATTTTCGGCTCACAACAGACTAAAGATATTTTCACCCAAACTTACCCCAACTTTAAGTTACCTGAAAATCAGGTGATTTTAAATGCCATACCAATAGAAGAAATCAAGCAAAAAGCAGAAGAATTTGTTCCGGATTTTAAGACTTCCGATCCTGTTTTTGTTTCTGTTGGAAGATTGCATTCCAGAAAAGGCTACCATAAGCTCATAGAAGTTCATAATAAGCTGATAAAAGATGGCTTTGCACATAAAATCATTATTATAGGAGATGGCGAAGAAAAAGAAAACCTAGAAAATCTCACCAAAATGTATGGCGTACAAAATTCTTTTGTACTCCTGGGATCACTTCTCAATCCATATCCTTATGTAAAAAATGCAGACTTTTTCATTATGCCGTCTGAATCGGAGGGTTGGCCGCTCATCATTGCAGATGCGCTGATACTTCACAAACCTATTCTTTCCACAGCAGTTGGTGGCATTCCGGAAATGATAACCCATAAGGAGAACGGCTATCTCATGAATTATGATACAAATGAGATGTATAATGCTATGAAGGAATTTCTTACCAATACTGAAACCATAAAAAAGATAAAAAAAGGTCTTGAAAATTCTGAAAAACAATTTGACAATCAGAAAATCTTTGATGCGGTTGAAAATATCATCATTAAATTAGCCCAAAAATAATCTATGCTTTTACTATATAGAATTATTCTGAAAATCCATACATCTTATCAGGATCTTATAAAAAAAATCACTATAAAACTAGCTATTAATAGAGGTCTTAAAGTTGGGAAAAATCTTTTTGTCCAGGGGATTCCCAATTTTGGATCAGAGCCTTATCTTATCGAAATTGGAGACAACGTTACTATTGCAGAGGATGTATCATTTATAAATCACGGGGGAGATGCTAGAGTGACGAAAAATATAGAAAAATACAAGGATGGACGTAATTTTGGTCGTATAAAAATTGGTGATAATACCTTTATTGGTAAAGGTACTATTCTGCTTCCAGGAGTACAAATTGGAAACAATTGCATTAGTGGTTCTCTTTCTACAGTTACTCATTCAATACCTTCCAATTCTGTTTTTGGCGGGATTCCTGCAAAATTCATATGCACTATTGATCAATATGGCGAGAAGCTATTGGCAAACAACGTTATATATCCTCGCGAACTGGAAAAAAACAGATCACAGCTTGACAAGTATATCAAAGAAAACCTTCCTCATACCTATAAGCCCGAAAGGACAAGATAATTTATACTTTTTTAACTTTTAGATGTTATTCATAGCCTAGTATTTTCTATTCAGTTCATTATATTTGCACAAATTACGAAGTGCGAGTATGATCAACATTGCAGCGATACAATACTATTTGCCCAAAAATATCCTTACGAATGACGATATTGCCAAAGAATTCCCGGAATGGAGCGCCGAGAAAATCAAGTCGAAAATAGGTGTAGAATCCAGACACATTGCAGATAAAAATGAAACGGCACTTGATATGGCGTTTGAAGCCTGCCAGAAGCTTTTCTCCCATTATGACAAAAATAAAGTTGATTTTATTCTTTTTTGTACACAGAGTCCAGATTATTTTCTACCCACCACAGCCTGCATCCTTCAGGACAAATTAGGTCTTTCCAAGACCATCGGTGCATTGGATTTTAACCTGGGTTGCTCCGGTTTTGTTTACGGACTTACACTCGCAAAAGGACTAATCGCATCAGGAATTGCAAAGAACATTCTTCTTGTAACTGCAGAAACCTATTCAAAATTTCTGGATAAAGAAGACAAATCTAACCGAACTATTTTCGGAGATGGTGCAGCGGTAACCATCATAGAAAAGGACAGCACAAAAATGAATCTTCATTTTTCAGTAGGTACGGACGGAAGCGGATATAATAACCTGATCGTAGAAAACGGTGCTTGCAGAAATAAAGAAGAAAAACCAGTACTGTTCATGAAAGGCCCAAAAATCTTTACATTTGCAGTAGAAAACATTCCGGGACTTGTAGCAGATACTTTGGAAAAGAATCAATTAACTATTGAAGATGTAGATCTTTTTGTTTTCCATCAGGCTAGTTCTTATATGTTGAATTATCTGCGAGAATTATGCAACATTCCGGAAGAAAAATTCTTTGTGGAAATTGAGACAATCGGCAATACTGTTTCCGCTAGCATTCCGATTGCACTGAAACTTGCATCGGAGAAAGGAAAAATTAGTACAGGTTCCAGAGTAATGGTAGTGGGATTTGGGGTTGGCTATTCCTGGGGAGCTGGAGTTGTGGAATTTTAATATCAATAATTGAAGAAAAAAATCCTTATCAGAATCGGTTCTCTGCGTCACGGTGGCGCAGAAAAAGTTTTGGTGACGTTTCTCAGAAATCTTCCTAAAGACAAGTATGAAGTGGATCTTTTGCTGAACCTCTATTCTGGGAAACATCTGCCAGATGTTCCAGATTGGGTGAATGTGATGTTTCTGAACCGAGGCGAGATGATTACCACCAACCGTCCGAAGGATCTTCCTAAGAAAATATACCGGGTTGTTTACCAACAACTTCTGAAAAAGTATCCTAAAATTCTTTACAAGAAGAAGCTGAAAAATAAACAATATGATGTAGAGTTTGCGGCTATCCACGGTTTTATGGACGAAATCCTGAACAGTCCGCTGAAGTCTTCAAAAAAACTGATGTGGATTCATAATGATCTAACACAGGTCAGCGGCTATACTCCGGAAAAAATAAGACGCTTTTTCAGATATGATAAAGTGATGGTGATTTCCGAAAAAATCCACGAGACATTTTTATCCTTGGCAGAAAATCAAGCCGAAAAAGACAAAATTGTAAGAATTTACAATCCTTTGGACACCCAAGAAATTCTCACAAAATCGGAAAAACCTGTGATCAATTATCAATTTGATGAATCTGTTCCCACTTTTGTCTCTGTAGGAACTGTATTTCCTCAAAAGGGATTTGACCGCTTGCTGAGAGTCCACAAAAGGCTTTTGGATGATGGCTTTCTCCACCGAATTTTGATTTTGGGTGACGGTTATGATTTTGAGACGATTAAAAAGCTGAAATCCGATCTTGGCGTAGACAAGACTGCAACTATGTTTGGATTTACAGATAATCCTTATCCTTATTTCAGACAAGCCAATTATTATATCCTGAGTTCCCGTTACGAGGGTTTTCCGACGGTTCTTTTTGAAGCCATCACACTGAAAAAGAACATCATAGCAACCGATGTTTCCGGTGTGCGAGAAATGTT
>RRZT010599333.1_pt1 | contig 14166 bp, 18 predicted proteins | sample 2165551 | NCBI WGS metagenome assembly RRZT01 (sample SAMN10456910, study PRJNA506462) | wastewater metagenome | biome: wastewater; feature: sludge; material: wastewater sludge; isolation source: wastewater sludge with Escherichia coli K12::gfp cells carrying plasmid... | place: USA: Moscow, Idaho... | reverse complement strand
TTCTGCCGTGCTATGTGATGCAGCCTCTCTATCTGCAGTTTGCGTCAAGCTTCCTGATGCTGTTAAGCCAAATTTTGCCGCCCAATTAAACTGCGCAGGCCTATGTTCTTGGGCAAGCGTTTTTGCCAGCTCTTCAAGCGTGTCGCCCCTTCACCGGGGCGTGGATTGAAACCATTGCCCGCAGACCGCACGCTGCTTGATCATTTGCCGTCCAACTCGTCCAGCACCCTGTCTATAGTCATCTGGCGCTGCCGGAGCAGGCCACACACATCGGCCCACACGCCCACTGGGATGGGTCGGTCTCCGCTGAGCCATTGCCGGATGCGCCGGGCGTCAGTCAACCCTAGTTCACGCGACATGTCTGTTTGCCACCGCTCGCCAAACAGGACCTCACCAGCCAGCCTCAACTCATCCGCGCCATATTTTTTTGCGGCCATGGTGGCGGTCAAATAGTGATAATAGCCCAGCCAAAAGTGCAGTTGCACTTCGTCAGGCACTCCGCCTGGCGGATCTGTTATATCCCCCAGGCTGTCAACCAGCTCCATAACCTCATCCTGCTTGGCGGCGCTGTTGTCGTGATGCCTGAGCATCATGGCCAGCCCAGACGCAGGTTTGGCCAACGCCACCTCCGCAATGCCCGTGGGCGCGTGGTTATCCCGGCCAATACCTGGCCAAATTGCCCGGTAGATCTGGCCAAGGGTGTACATTGTTTTTTTGTCCATCATAACCCCTCCTGCACCGGCATACCGGCCTTAATCCCGTGATCACAGGTTGTCTCCGTGAGTTTGGCCAGACATTTTTGCGCGGCGGCCAAAGTCTTATGCCGATGCCCGCAGGTACTCGACATCTCAATACACCCATCGTCAAACCAAGCGCCAGTTAGCGCACATACTGTATATGTCATCTCACACCTCAAAATAAGAGAGCTGGCCGGGTGTGTTGCCCGGCCAGAGGTGGTCATTATGCCAATCCCATTGCCTTTTTGGACTCGAGTGCCAGCCAGCGCAAATCAAAGCCAGCGTTACGGTTATCGATCCACCATTTTGCGGATGCGTTGGCCAGGGTTGCGTCAATGATGCTGATGGCCAGGTCGGCCTTTTGGGGGGCGTTAGCGCGGTTGGCAACCATGGTTGCCTTGATGGGAGAGAGGCTGGCAGCAGCTTGGGCGCGGATGGTCTCGGCCCAAGCAACCTGCTTAACGGATCCGGTCAACTCGGGCAGCCCCTTGTTGGCCTCTGCAGCAGCGGCAGACTTTTGCGCCTGCTGCTCTGCCTGGGCTTGCCGCCAGCACTGGGTACAGGGCTGATCAGCCAACCATGCCTGCTTGCGGTCTCTCTCACCGTTGACATTGGTGCCAACGATGTTGTGGGTTTGCTTGTGGCCGCAGCTGTGGGTGATGTCGTATTTTGCCATGATTGCCTCCATTTTTAGGATTACCGTGGGCGGCCCTCATGGCCATCCCTTAATTATGTTGTACCTTATTTAAGGTACGGAATCAAGGGGAAAACACACCCAAAACAAAAAAAAGGCCCAGGGAATTACCCTGGGCCTGGCAGTATATATTGAGAGGTTTATTTTTTTGGTGGCGGCCTGCTACCCCACACCACCGCATCCGCCTGGCCACGGAATACGGCAATGGCATCCCGCAGGCGCTCACCACCCTGGCGCGTATCCTCGGATAGGGTGTACTCGCGGATAGCTTGCCCGATTTTGTAGCCCACTTCCACCACCACCGGCATATCCGGCGGAAAAAGTTTCCATCCTTTTTTTGTGCGGATTGGTTGTGGCCGCAAGCGTTGCCCTGGCCCGATATCTGCCTCTGCTGAGCAGAGGTAGAGCACCAGGGAGAGGATAGGCTGCAGATCCCTGGCCAGCACCTCGGCCAGGCTCTCCGGCAGGGTGGCGGCAAAGGCCGGATCAAAGCGGTAGATAGTCTGTGTGGCCCGCCAGGCCCCCAGCCCGGCGACCATCGCTATATCTCCGCCAGCCCCTGGAGGCAAAGACCCGCCGCCCGCAGGTGCTCGCGCGGATTTGGCGGGATCTGTTGGGGTGGTTCACTTATTCTTTCGAAATTTTTGCCCCGACAGATTTCAGTAAATCCGCCGTGCCCAGTTCATTGAGCTGCGGGCTGGCCCAAAAACGCGCGGCCACATCCCAGACAGCTGCCTTTTGGGCCGGAGCCATATTGCGTAATCGCTCCGCTAGTTTTTTATGATCAATTCCCCATTTTTCGTCAATCTCGTTCTGGCCGCTATCGTATACATTAGCCCACAGAGATTGGTACTGGTCTGGCCCTCCTGCCGAGAGCCACACGCCACAGCCGTTATTGGCGTCGCAAATCGCGCACCACTCGGCCTCTGTGAGCTCAGGGCAGGCATCCTGGGTGATCCCGATATATCTATCGAGCAGCGTTGAGACGCTACCTGATAGAGAATTTTCGCCGAACGATCGAAGATAAGCGCCCAGATGATCCGGGAAGCAGATTGAGTTGCGTTTTACCATTTTGTAATCTCCGTTTTAGATTTTTAACCCCTCTCCTCTGAGACGCGGGTGGCTATTGCTATTCCCAGATCCACGCGATCTGGCACCAAAAGTCGCCGTCGTTAAATTCGATCTGTATCCATTCTGTGTCCGCATCGTACTCACACTGCCCCGCAAAGCTATCCCGTGCGAGCGGCTCATCGAAATCAACAACCCTTGCATCATCAAACGCGCCATCATCCAGCATCCTCCGCAGCTCCTCGCTGTCCGCATATCCAGGGCCTCCGCTACCGCTCCCTCTATCCGTGCAAATAATACCGCTGCCATCATTCACGATGCTTTCGATAATCTCTTTGATTTTTTCAGTTTCCATTTTTTTATCTCCTTTTGTTTTGGTTTTTCCCTCATCCTCTTGATTATAGTTATAATCAATATGATTAATTGATGCAACAAAAAACGCATTGCGATAGTTTTTTTTACAAAAAAAAATCCCCGACCTAAAAAAGGAAGGGGAAAGTTGCAGGGGAAAGTTGCAGGGCAAAGCGTAAAAAAAAGGTAGCTATAGATCAGGCCATCTATCGTAGCGGATCATATAGGCAGTGCGCTGTGCGCGCTCAGGGGTCTGCCTGGCCCAAGCTGAGTCAAGCATCTCTCGCCCCGCAGCATCAAAATCGCCCGCAGCGAGATAGGCAAGGGTGCGCGGGAAACCGAGCAGCCCAGACACTCCCATCTGGTAGGCCATGGATAGGAGCGCCGCTTGCCTGATCTCACTCAGGCCACCAAAAAAAGGCAGCCTGCTGGCCAGGGCCGTGTGAATCTTACCCAGACGATAGCGGAGCAAAAGCTGCGCCTCGTCGTGGGGCATGCCCGCGTCCAAGTTGTAGCCGATTCCAATAGTGAGCGCACCTCCAGTGCAGCGGTAGGTGTGGGGCCTATAGCCCTCCTCCTGCTCAAGGTAGGCGGCAGTTTTTTCAAAATCCATTTAAGGTGATTCCTCCTCTTCTTTTTCCGCCTGTGCTGCTTCGGTGGGCTCATCATAGGCACGGCGGCCGCCTGGCTGGCGGTAGCTGATCAGCAGGCGCAGGGTTTTCTGCACGTCCGTGAGTACCTGGCCGTTGGCGAGCTGCGCGGCTTTGATCACCGCGAGATCGATATCCTGCAAATTTAGATGGTCGCGGATGGCATCCACAACCACCTTGTTTTCCGCCACCTCCTCCGTATGGCGGGTCCGCCACGTCTCCAGGGAGGATAGCCGCCGCTCGTTCGACTCCCACTTGCGCCCCAGCCGCCAAATAACCCCCAGCAATGCCGCCACTAAAAGCCCGAGACCCTCCTTCCAGCGGAGGATCTCTTCATTGATTTTGCTCAGGATAGGGTCTGCCATCACTTCGTCAGGGCAGCGGTAACAACAGCCTTTTCCGCAGCAGTCACCTCGTCGGCGAGGCTCATGGCCTCCAGTAGGGCTTGGATAACGCCCTGCGCGGCATCATCGTACCAATCCTCTTCTGCTGCAAGCAGTGCCCGGACTTTGACAAAAATGTCAACCAGGATCTTTTTGAAATTTTCGCTGGTGATAAATTTTACCAGCAAAACCGCAACCAAATTTTTTAAGTAGGTGCTCATCTTTTTCTCTCCCTCTTTTTTTTGGTAAGCCAGCGCCAGATCGCGCTGACATTGATCATGATGCCGTTGGCCAGGAGGCGTGCACGCAGCTCGATAAATTTACTGCTCATGAGCGAGCACCTCCTCTCTTTCAATTTCTATGCGCATCGATCTTGCAACAGAGAGCCGACCTGAGTCATCGACGCTGGCCGTGATTTCCATGCTGATGCTATCTATAATTCCTGCCCATGCCTCTTGGCCTTGCTCTGCTATCTCGATCAACATATTTGGCTCGAGGCCGGCAATTGAGTCAATTTCCAACGGCACTTTTTCTCTTTGGCTGCCATTTATATCCAGCTCGATACGTCCACGCTCTTTTGCCGCTGCTATGCTGCCAGAAAGGAGTGGCTCTACGATGCTTGCGGCAGGCATGTCTCCAGCCCCCCTGGTCACGGTCACTTTTATCATGCGCGCTCCTCCATATAGATCACGATCAGAACTGGCCACTCTTCACCGTCTTTCAGAGTTAGCGCAGCCGGGACAAGCCTAAAACTGCTCCATGTTGAGGTATGGATTATCGCACCCACAGCGGGCAGCGGCCCGGTGCGCACAGAAACAGCGCGCTCAACGATGGTCAGCCCGGGGCTGTTGCCGTACCATTTTAAGGCAGAGATCGCGCTTGGCGTGTAAGCCAGATCCTGGGTGTCTTCTGCGGTGGCGATCTGAATATCATACGTGTGCGATCTTGACACAGTGCCCAATGCCTGAATTGCACCAAAACTTGACTTGACTTCAGAGATCCTTAATTTCGCATCGTGCTGCGCTAAAAAATAAAATTGCTCGCCGGGATGGAAGCTCGTTTTTTCCTGGCTCTTGCCGTCCACTATTTCGATATTCCGCGCAAAGTCTGCGATAGCGGCCATGTGCAAGCCGCTGTTTGCCCCAGACCCGGCAAACTCAATTTTGTAAAGTGCCTTGCTCATTTTTCATCCCTCCGAGCTTGCGGCAACAAGTAGTAAATCTGCCATAGTCATCTCGCTCACAAAGTAGCGGCGCGCCCTCGTTTTGTAGCTGAGGAGCAGGATGCTATCGCCTTCGATGGCGGTCTTCACGCTGCCATCCTCGCTGTAGGTCGGCGTGCCAAGGTTCAACTTATTGTACTTAGCAGCCAGGATTGCATAGACTGGGTAAGCAGCGCTGCCGTTGCCGTCTTGCACAAGGATTTCCTCCTCGATGATCGTGCGCTCTTCTATGCCCATCGGAGCTATTCTTGCCGTAGAGTCATCTCCACGATGGGTGAGGCTAAAATCATCTGTCCATGGGGTCTGATAGACAAGCACCTGCGTGGTAGTGGACAGCTTTTTGTCGGTGTCTTCCTCTATCCTGATTGTGTCCGCAGCCTCTTCCTGATCGCTTATCTGGATTGAATTAAGCCCGTCTTTGTGCTCACCTGAGGTCTCGATTGAAAAGACATCGAGCACTGTGCTTATAGCCTTTTCTGCCTTAGAGATTGCCCATTCCGGCACTGGCACCGGATAAAGCGGCTGCACCGATATAGAGCCATCCGGCATGGGAAGGATGATCGCCCCGACGGCGCTTGCAAGCTTTTGCAGGAGAGAGAGGGGCGGCTCGCTTGCGGCGATCCAGCGGCCCGGCATGATATACCAATCAATCGTTTGCCAGCTTACGGTGATCTCTCCGGCGAGAGTCTGCGCGATCTCGCTGGCAAGGCCGGTAAGCTCGCCATCTACCTTCCCTGCCCACGGGTACTCTATTTTAACGGATGGGCTCGCCAGGCGGACGGTGCAACTCCACTGCCCGAACTCCTCGTGGCGACTGCGACCGTCCACAACGAGGTCAAAATGATATCCCCATAGATCAATTTCTGCCGGGGCATGCCTGTTAGCCAGCACATACACAGACGCATCGGCAAATTCCAGCTCAGCCTCAATCGCGGCCTGCTGCCTGCTCCAAGTGATGCTTAGTCGGATGGGATCAACAGCCACCCCATTAACTATCACCTTGCATACATCTGCTGGCGGCAAGGATACAGCTTCCATGCTGCGGTATGGTGCAAACAAGGGTGCAGCGGCGACCGGCTGAGTGTCTTTTCCTCTGTATGACGATAAAAAGGACATATCTACCGGATGCGGATCTCTCGCACGGTAAGGGGCAAAAAAAGCGAAGGACACAGGATCTATTGCCCTATAGGGTGCAAGCGATTCAGAGTTTGCTGGGAGTGTGGATTGATACGGACACACACAGGGAGATGCCACCATCCAAGCTGATCGGTACGGGGAGAAAAATTGAGCATTTATTTTTTTTGCTGATCGGTACGGGGCGGTTACGGCTGAGCCCACAGGGGATACCAATGAGATGCTACTTCCCCTATATGGGGCTAAAAAATCATTTGCTACGGGGGCAGTCGTTACGGCCTCATCATCAGACTGGATCTCAACCCGCCTAAAAACGATTGTTGAAGCTCCTGCGGCCAAATTGAGCGCGCGCAAAACCGTATAGCGGAAGGCTGTGGCGTTGCCCTCGATAAGAAAATACTGCGGATCGCTGATATTTGATGAGACATGGGCTCGCGCAGTGAAAGTGCCGAGCAAGGTCAGATCGGACAAATCCGCTACAGCAGAGACATTAGCGAAAGCTGTGGCGGAATTGGTGCCGTATATCTCGAACTGATCAAGGCGATTGTATGTGTACTCTCCGCTGTAGTGCTGATTTTCCAGGTATATCCTGGCTGCAACAAACGGCTCGCCATGATCGATGGTAAATTTTATCGGCGGCGTCGGGTTTGCGGGTGTACTCCATGCCGTGCCTACGCTCGGGCCAACTAGAGATTTTGCCGGATCTGTGGCATACCACGGGGCAGCACCAGGGTGGGTGCTTGTGGCCTTGACATGCGCCGCATCCTGGACGGGCGGGTAGTGGCTGGTGTAGGTGGGCATCAGCGCTCCTCCACTTGGCTGGCCAGACCATTACGCAGCAGATGCCCAGCAGTGTGCGTACTGAGGCTATGATACGCGCAGCTATCGCTTGTGCAGGCAATGGCCGTGCGCCAGTGTGGGCTGACTTTGGGGCAGAGGGCTTGCATCTCCAGTGGTGCGCCGCAGCGGGGGCAGGATGGCTGCATTATGGCAGGCTCAACGCGCTTTGATGCTTGCATCTGATCCAACAAGTGAGCCTGCAGGGCCTCGCGGAGCTGCGGCAGAGATAGGCCAGATGCCTCGGCCTGTCCGATAAGCGCGGCAGCGGACTGCAGATGGGAGTGAGTGTAGGCAGCAAGATCCATCAGCACACCCACCTCCAATTGCGCACTGGCCGCACACCGTGGCACTGGCATGTGTCGGCCGTCCCTGGCGGGCACCCGGCATCCTCATAAAGCACAAGGAAATCGGACCAGACGCCGCAATGGCCATCATCCGCGCCCATCGACAGCATGTACTCCTGACAATGGGCAGCGCAGACTGCAAGCGGATTTTGGACGAGCGGACTGCAGCGGCTGGAAGTTATAGAGCCCAAACGATCAAACCACAACTTGTACTCTCCGCTGATTGATTCATAATACGCCCCGATATAAACCAGGTCTGGGGCACCGCCCGCGCACTTTGGCACCTCGCCTGTGCACTCCACCCACCGGCCTTTTGTGGCGCGCATACGGTGGGTGGCGCTTTGGCCGCATGAGTCTTTGACGTTTACGGCCACCATGCCGCAGATGGAGGTGGATCGAACCAGCACCATATTATCGGATGTCTGAACGCTTTTCCGCCCAACCATCTCCACATACAACCCATCTGACCCCGTGCTCACCGTGTATGGGCCCCTGCCACCCAGCCACGTGATATAGGCGAAGGCATTATCGGCCATAACTTCTGGTGCTATGTCGGGATCAACAGACAGCTCAGGCACCCCAGCGCAGCAATTTTTTCCCTGCACATCCCATTCCGTTACAATTTCCCCGCAGACCCCATCGCTTGGGAGCACGGCGATGAGTCGTGTGTTTTCCCCATACAACTCCATCCATGATTCGGAACCACCTTCAATTTCATGCCCACCCTTGTACTCAGCATAGGTCGTACGACATCTGGGCAATTTTTTCCCTGCCGGAACTGGTTCGCAACACTTTCCCTCGTAATATGCGGGCCGACTCACCATTGCCTCATCGTCACCGCCACACTCCACAAACCCGTTAAATTCCTCACGGGCCCCAACAAAGTAGGTGCCTCCCAAAACTTTATCTGGGCATTCGGCTGGGACGATTTCTTGCCAGACATTGATGCGATCTCGTGAACAATTGCACATTTGATAGTGCTCGACACTTTCAAAGCAGTCTAACGGGGCATTGTTCATCGAGCTGCCACCCGACCCGTTACAAAGTGCTGCAAGCTCGGCTTGTGAGATGCTGTCATCTTGATCTGGAGGTTCAAGCTCGCACGCCGTTGCCAAGTCGCCCCAAAAGGCGATAACCGCAGCAGGGGGAAGCTCTGGGCGGTTTAAGGTGTCGTCTTCGTTTTGCGTGGAGTCATCTTCCACTGGCACTCTTAGCTGCACTCTCTCGTAAGCGGTGCGATACCGCACTTTTACTTTGTCCGCTTTCTGTCCAAGATTTACAGTGCTTCCCAAGATTTTTATTTCGATCTCGCTCGCGATGCTGGCCGAGAAATCGCCAGCATACGGCCATGTCAGATCTTTGCTTGTTCCTCCCCCGAAATCAATCGTCTCGCTGATCGTCTCTACAATCAGTTCGGTGGCCAAAATATCGGCTGTATCGCTGCGCAGGGAGTAGCCAGGCTGCTGGTGAGAGCGCAGCACAAGCACTTGAGCTGTCCAAAAATCTGACTGTTCACACAACTCTTTCCCTAAAATTTTATCTTTTATAATTTCGCTTACGGTATCTTCATCCGGCGTTTCTGCAGGTGTTCCATCTTCAGTTACTGTCGATTCTTCGCCGCCGCCGGAAAGGCCATCGTCGCAGGCGTCAATGCCAAAAATATCATCAATAATTTCAGCAGCCTCACCGACGCTGATAGCCTCAGCGTCCGTTTTCAATTGCTCCACACGTATCCAGTGGTTTTCCTGCAAGCCGGACGTGGTTTTTGGCGTATAAGCGACAGTAAGGGATGCATGCTCACTCATCGTCTGGGTCCTCCTCGCTTTGCACCAATCTTCTGCCCAACATTGTACCGTCACACCCTGAATAATAAATATTCCAAACGAATTTTTCTTTTGACTTTTTCAGATCAACATAGGTCTTCACATGCCCATCGTCGCATGCGGCTAGCAGTTCCGCTGCGCAGGGCGGGATAGTCATGTCAACTTCTTCGCTTTGCTCTTCTTCAAGCTCATCTGTCCATATAGCAGCAACGGTGATATCTTCCGCCTCAAGGCTGTTTATTTTTGGTGATTCTTCTCCTTCATCGCCACCGGCCGCTATCTTTTGATATGCGATTGTAAGCTCATGCCTCCATCCAACAGCCACTCCTGACACATCGAGCACCCCGTAAACGCCATCACCATCAACAGTTATCTGCGCTTGCTCATATTTTACGGCTGGCGGTGTGACTGGGACAGACCACTCGTTAACGCACCCAACGTCTTGATTCCATGTGCAGCTGACGTTTTCAAGCAGCCACGGCAACTCAATATTTTCGCTACCATCAACCCAATATTTTTTTGAGCGCACCTCTCTCACAAGGGTTGGCGGCGCGCTTGTGACGCTTGCGGGCAGCAATAGCTCATATATCAGATCTATATCTGATGGCCAGACATATAAGCCAAGAGTGACGGTCAAGGTGCCGTTTTCTCCCCACTTCGCCCAGGGGCACCGATCTATAAGCCGATTGACGGAGCTTATGCCTGACATAGCCATGGCAAGCATGGCATCGATGTCTGCGAGGTCAGCATTATTTTCTTTTTCGCTCGAATATTCAGGCTCAAGGGTAATTCGCAGGCTGTGATTGCTTGTCGACTCTGCCGTAGGTGTGTAGGTGATGCTTATGCTTGCTTTCTCAGCCATCACAGCTCCGTAAGCTCAAGGGAGCAATAGTCTCCCTTGATGTGCTTATCTGCCTTCTGAGCGGTTGGCGGGCCATCATCATCTGGCCCGTTCATAGTTGCAGATCCGCTCCCCCTGCCGCATGGCTGCCCTTTTTCAGCAAGCTCCTCAGCTCCTGGCGGTGCATCTATCTCCAAGGCAACCGGCTTCCCCCCAACTGGCAGGCCAACGCAAAACTCATTCCACCCAGATGCCAGCAATGGCAGGGCTTCGTCTCGATCTATAGTAATCTCTACTGTAGCCCTCTCTACCTCCATAGTAAGCCACACTGATCCAAAAAGAGGTACCGTGCTGCTCAGGGTGAGGCCATCAACAGAAAGCTGTGCGCTTTCTAATTTTACTCCCCCCGTGGTATAGGGCCCGGTTAACCATTTCGCAGAAACGATGCGTTTTGCCGGGTGCGTCAGCTCAACTTCTTTTTCCATCTCAAAAGAGATGGTTTCCTTTTCAGTTATCGTCTCATAGCTAATTTCCCCCAGCTCACCCACCGTGGAAACAAGCCGAAATTGCACATTTTTTTTAAGCTTGTAGGCATAGACAACGATAACCATCGTATTGCCCCATCCGCAGTCAATAACCTCACTGTCACTGGTTCTGCCCCCATACAGCCGCCCCCTGATATACCTGGCCAAGTTTGCCCTGGTAAGCGCTCCGCTGTAGGGCTTCCACTCTTTTTGCTCAAGCATGAGCAGGTCGGGGGAGACGCCGCTTGCCGCATCCCCTGGCGTGTAGGTTACGCTAAGAGAGGAGGAGTTCATTTTTTTAGACTGTTGTCTCGCAACCGCAGGAAAGACTAGGGACAGTCAGGCCCATTGCTGCAGCCCCTGCAGGAGTCTGCTTAAACCAAAAAACACCCATGGCGGCCTCGTAGGTATCGAAAACAAGGGTGTCGCCATTAACATGGGCCGCTCCATGTCCACCAGCCTTGATGGTAAGATACGCTGTCCCGCTGACTGCATTTATTGGCGCTATGTCAGATGTTAGGCTAAAAGATCCCAGGCTGCCCAAAGTGTCTCCGCTCAGCTCAGCCAGTCCGCTGCCCAGATAGGTTAGCGTCCATTTCTGCCGGATAGTCCCGAGGTTGCCAAGCTCTATCGGGTAGGTATCTATATCATAACGCCCTGTCCCACTTTGTAGTACTCCATCCAACCTCGGGGCAAAATCAAACGCAAACTGTGCCACTCCGCAACAGCAGGCGCCATTTGCCACGGTGTGAGCGTTGGTGAGTGGGGTTCCCAGCGTGATGGTTAGCACACTGCCCGAAAGATCCGGTGCCCCTGCGATCACATTTGTTTCTTTTGTGCCTGTGGTCGCCGCTGGAGAGCCCTGATTGCTGTAGATGATAATGGCATCGCCATCTTGCCAGGCGTCAGCGAGCGCTGCGTTGTCAAGCGCGATGCTGATCGTTGATGCACCCACAGCCACATCAGCGGAAAGTAGGCCAGCAGAGTATTTTCGCTCTGCACCGGTCAAGGAACTCTGTAAAGCGTCCTGGTCTGCGGGCACGATCCATTCAAACTCATCGCTGGGGTTGGGGAGTGACAAGGCAATCCAGGCATCAAGCCCTTTGTCGTCAGCCGCATTTCGGTTTTTGAAAAAGACCTTTTCACAACGGGTTTGGCCGGTTTCGCGTTGAGCTGAGGTGACACTTGGCCAGATATTCCCCTCCACATTGCTTGTGATGGCGTTATCTGATGGCCGCCCCCCGTTAATTCCTGGTGTCACCTGGTTGCGCTGCTTTGCGTAAAACGGGACTATCTCAGTCGATACAATACTCATTTTTTTACCCTATTTCAGTTAGTTCTATCTGCGCTCCGCCCCAAAGTTCCGGGCAGTAATCAGCAATGTCAACAAGCTCGCCACTCAGGTTGGTGATGGCATCTATCCGCACCATGGCGGTTAATTGGTGGTGCACCAAGAGCACCGGTTGGGCGGTGTTTATAAGGGCAAGCACCTCGCGCAGGATGTCGGCTGTGAGGTAGTTTTCGTTGCCATCAAGTTTAAATTTCCTGCCTTTGACGCTAAAGGCAGGCCGAGTTTTAAGCACACCTCCGAGTGTACGTTTGTCCTCCCAGGCGACTGCAGACTCAGTATATATGCCCAAAAGGAGCAGGTGAGGACTCATCTCTATACTCCCAAGCCATGTGTGCTCAAGTGTGGGCATTGACTACCTCTTTGCGCCAAGGTGAGATACCCGGCGGTTCCATCTGGCTTCTGCTTCGCGCAAATCTTGGGCACCCTTTTGCGTGGTGAGCATGGGGATGCTGCGGCCACCGGGCATCATGAAATTCACGTTGACGGTGTATTTGTTGTCTGCCACAGCCGCTGCAGTTGGAGTTGTTGCGCCTAACAGCCCGGAAAAGTCAGGCATCTGCATCATGTTCAAAGCATGGAATCTATCGGCACCCATCCAGCGCACCGCCTCTTTGCGCAGCACGCCCTCTCCAGCTTCAAGAACGGCTGGGATGCGGTCTCCTCCGCCATATCCAGCGAGTTTTGCTCCCTTGCGAAGATGCAAGGCACTGCCTCCTGCTATGCCGCCATATCTGCGAGCCTCGCGCTCGACCACGTTGATATAGACAGTCCTGTCTTTTGATACCAGCTTTACGATCTGCTCTTCTACAGCGCTTATTTCCTTGCTGGCTGCGGACTGCATGTTTTTCCAGTTTTCGGCCCATTTTTTCTCGGCATCATCCATGCCCGCTGTCAGATCGGCAAAACCGCTTTTTTCAACCATAGCGTCCATGGCGGAATTTGCTTCTTTTTGCTGCTGTTTCAGGATGTCGATTCCCAGCTCTCCAGCCTTTTTTACCCCTTCCATGGAGGTCTTGAGCGCGTCGGTCTGGCTGACAACGATGCGATCGCCTTCCTTGATCTCCGTATTGAGCGATTTATAGGCTGTTTTGGCCTGGTCCGCATACTGCAGGGCTTCGGCATACTTTTCTTTTCCTGTGATGGTGTCGCCAGATGCCATTGCCTGGGCTGCTTCCTGGGCTGCTTTTTTGGCCGCTGCCGCGTACTCTTCGGCTTCCTTTTTGCGATCCACCCAGGAAGAATAGTCACTCATGCCGGTGCGGCTCATCTCGCGCAACTCGGCCTGCAACGATCGCTCACGCCCAACTATTTCCCCTTGCAGGCGCTGCACCTCACGGGCATACTCCTGGTACTTCTTTTTCATCGCCTCAAGGGCTTCGCCGGTCACCTGCTTGATGGCCGTGGCGGCTGTCTTTTCGGCAGTTACCTTTGCGGACGCCCCGGCAAGCCACTGCCTGGTAGCCTCGTCCTGATGGATCTTCCCCTCATCTATGGCGGCCATCAGCTCCTGGTGCGTGTTTATAACCACGCCGGTGGCCTTGCTTATTTCAGCGTATTTTTCGGCAAGCCTTGCGGACTGGATTGCTCCCCTTTCTTCTGAGGCGCTGGCCTCATCCCATGCCTGCTTTGCCTTGTACATCTCCACGCTGAGCTGTGCGATGCTCACGGCACCTTGCGCAGCGGCAAGGGCGAGTGTTCCTTTTATAGCGGTTCCGGCCAGAGTGGAAGAGCTGGCCAGGGAGCTCATTTGCCTTGCCGCGTCGATTGCCCAGGCGGCAAGCTTTACTCCGCCCAGGGTGCTTGCCGCTGTCTGCACTTGCAGGATGGCACCGGCAAACAGGGTGAGAAACTTCAGGCCGCCACCAAAGACAAGGGCATACTTGCCTATCTCGGTTAGCATCTCGCTGTGGGCGGCGACAAATTCACCGATCTTCACGCCCACCTCAACCGCCGACGCCCCCAGGTTGATTAGCCCCGCGATCATCTCAGTAAGCGGCTCGCGGTTGGCCTCTATCACCTGTGCTAGCCCAATGAGGCTATCCGCTATTTTTGAAGTTCCGCCAGCTGCTTTGTTCGAGTCATTTACGAGTGATCTAAAGACGTTGTCTAAGATCTGCCTAGCGCGCCCGACTGTCATCGGGATTTTTGAAAAAGCGGAGTTCACTTCTTCAGCCATCTTCGGGAAGGCACTGAGCAACACATCG
>RRZT010359353.1_pt1 | contig 14172 bp, 13 predicted proteins | sample 2165551 | NCBI WGS metagenome assembly RRZT01 (sample SAMN10456910, study PRJNA506462) | wastewater metagenome | biome: wastewater; feature: sludge; material: wastewater sludge; isolation source: wastewater sludge with Escherichia coli K12::gfp cells carrying plasmid... | place: USA: Moscow, Idaho... | reverse complement strand
GCATCGAGAAAAAACTCGCCGAATTTGCCGCCGCGCACGACGACTACCGCGCCATCCTGCTCAAAGCCCTGGCCGACCGTCTGGCCGAGGCCGCTGCCGCATGGCTGCACCGGGAAGTGCGCCGCCATTACTGGGGCTACGCCCGCGACGAGCAACTGGACAACGACGCGCTGATCCGCGAAGCCTATCAGGGCATCCGTCCCGCCCCCGGCTACCCGGCCTGCCCCGATCACCGGGTCAAGCACGCGCTTTTCGCCCTGCTCGACGCCCCGGCCAACGCTGGCATGAACCTCACCGAAAACTTCGCCTTGACCCCGGCCGCCTCGGTTTCCGGCTTCTACCTCGCCCATCCGCAGGCGCAATACTTCGCCATCAGCAAGATCGGGGCGGACCAGTTGCAGGACTGGGCCAAACGCTGCGGCCTGAGCCAGGAAGAAGCAGCCCGCTGGCTGGCGCCGGTGCTGTGAGCGCTATCGCAGGATGAAAAACGTTTGAATCACTTCGAATTGCTTGCCGCTACCCTGGGCCTCGTTTCCATCACCCTGCAAATCAGGCAAAGCCTCTGGTACTGGCCGGTCAGCATCGCCATGACGGCCATGTATATCGCGGTATACATTGACCAGACCCTGTACGCCGAAACGCTCCTGCAGGTTTATTTCCTGCTGATGTGCCTGTATGGCTGGTGGAGTTGGAAGCGCGGCGGCGAGCAGAATGCCGAACTGGCCGTCAGCCGTTTGTCAGCCGGAAAATGGCCGCTGGTACTGACCGTCATCCTGCTGTTGTTTGTCACGCTCGGCGCGCTGATGAGCCGCTTCACCAATAACGATGCGCCGTGGATCGACGCGCTGATCACCGCCATCAGCTTTGTCGCCACCTGGCTGCTGGCACGCAAAAAGCTCGAAAACTGGCTCTTGTGGATCGTTGCCAACCTCCTCTCCATCGGCCTGTACTGGCACAAGGCCATGTATCCGACGCTCGTGCTGTTCATCGTGCTGGTTGTGCTCGCCTTCGTTGGCCACCAGCGCTGGCGCAGGGAACTCGAATGCAAATGAAGCGACTGGCCGTCACCGGACCGGAATCCACCGGGAAAACCCGCCTTTCGCTGGAACTCTCCCGCCGACTGAATCTGCCCTGGGTGGCCGAATACGCGCGCGATTACATCAGCCAGTTGGGGCGGGAATACAGCTTTGATGACGTGACAAAAATCGCCCGTGCACAACTCGCTTCCATCACCACCATGATTGATCGACAAGGCGCGGTCGTCTCCGATACCGAACTCCTGGTCACCGCCATCTGGCAGGAAGTGCGCTTCGGCAAACTTGATCCGTGGATTGCGGAAAATATCGCCCGGCAACCTTTCGATCTCTACCTGTTGTGCGCGCCGGACATCCCCTGGGAATTCGATCCCCTGCGCGAACACCCGGAAATGCGCGAAGAACTGTTCGTCATTTACCGCGAAAAACTCGTCGCCCTGAAGCTCCCCTTTGTCGTTGTGGAAGGGCTTGGCGAAGATCGTTATCAGCGAGCCTTGGCGAGCATTGTCAGAGGAGAAGATCAAAACCCCGGCACCGGGTAATGCGCTCCTGTGTTCGCCTGCGACGGGGGCGAGACGACACAGCAACGGCGCCCAGCGCACTGCCGCCTGCTACTGTAAATACCCGATGGTATATAGCACGTTCATGACGACGTGTAACGATGTGAGGCAATCCGCTCGCCACCAGAGAAAACGTTACACCCTGCTACGAAATCCCGCCAGAAAGCTCATAGCCTTCAACGATGCCAGCAGCTAGACTTCAGACTGTCCGAAGATTTTGCTTTTGAGAAAGGAAACCGACATGAAATTCTTGGCCGATTTTGCAACACTCTCCTTACTGGCGGTGCTCATTCTTTCACCGAAAATCATTGAAACCTTTCTGATCCTGAAAAATCAGGAAGATTGAATCAAATGTTTTACCCCGACAAAAAACCCGGCGATGCCGGGTTTTTTCTTTCTGGAAACGCTTTATTTGAAGATGCCGAACGGCTTGCCCAAGGGTAGGAAGGGTCGGCCAAAGCTGGAGTTCAGCACCACGGCACAGCAGCCGTAAAGCGACAGCAGGGCGGTCGCCATTTCTGCCCAGGCAGCAATGACGTGCGTGGCATGCGGAGCAATACCGAAGGCATTGAGCGCCAGTGCGCCCAGCAGAATATCGATCACCACCATGTCGAAGAAGATCAGCTTGCTGACCTCCATGGCTCCAATGGTCATCATGACGGCAAAGATGAAATAGGCGAGAAACGCAAAACCCAGTTGGGTCGTATCGCAGGCAGCCGCCAGCTCAGGGCCGAAAACGCCCATTTTCATCATCCAGGCACCGGCCAGTGCATACCAGAAAAAGGCAAACGCGCCGAACACCGTGGCCCCCCAGATGTTCTCATGGAAGAAATCCAGAATGCAGGCCACCAACTGGCCCGTTGCGCCCAGAAAAATGGCATAAACAATGACGAAGGACAGGCCATCACTCAAGCCCAGCTTTTGCGACGAAGCAACAAAAGTTACGATCGCCAGGCCAAAAAGGCCCAGCCCCGAGGGATTGGCAAGGGATAATCTGACGCTGGATGCCGCACGGGAACTCATTGGACAATCTCCTGAAAATAAAAAAAAAAAACGGCGACATGATAGGCCATTTGGCGTGAATAACCAAACTTTGAGCTGGACGCATGGCGTCTGTTATTCGTCAGGAAGAAACAACGCCAAAGCGCTGTGTGAAACGCGCGAGGGGAGAGCAAGGATCTGCGTGTTGACGAACGGACTCTAAGCCTGCTGCTCAAAATAGCCTTGCAGGATGAGCTGCGCCGCCAGCGCATCAAGGTGCTCCCGGGCGCTGCGTGCGTCGTGACCGGTTTCACGCAGACGTTCTTCCGCCTCGACAGAACTCAGACGTTCTTCAGCGTAATCGACCGGCAAGCCAAAGCGGCCGCGCAACTGGTTGGCAAAGCGCGTACAGCGGGCGGTCATGGCGTGCGGCGTGCCATCCAGCGCCAGCGGCAGACCAACGACCAGGCGTTCAGGTCGCCATTCGGCGATCAGCGCGGCAATCGCCGCAAAGCGGACGGCATTGGCTTCACTGCGAATGGTGGTCAGCGGATGCGCCTGTGCGAGTGCTCGCTCACCAATAGCAACGCCAATGCGCTTCTCACCAAAGTCGAACGCCAGCACCGTCCCCTGCGGACGGCCTGCGGGCTCAGGCATGGCCGGCCATCCCGGCCAGACGGACAAAGTCGATGCCGAGGATTTGCATCGCCGACGGCAGCCTTTCCTCGTAGGGCAGGGAAAAGAGAATGTGCGGACTGGCCGGGACACTCAGCCAGGAATTCTGCGCCAGCTCCTGTTCGATCTGCCCCGGCCCCCAGCCGGAGTAACCCAGCGTTACCAGAATTTCCCCCGGCTGCCCCTGGCTGGCAAAGGACAGCAGAATGTCACGCGAACTGGTCAGGCCGATTTCCTGATTGATGGCCAGGGTCGACTGCCATTTGCCGATCGGCCGGTGCAGGACAAACCCACGGTCGGTCTGTACCGGGCCGCCGAACAGCACCGGCTGGCTGCCAAGCCGGGCCGAATCTTCCGGCTACAGCGGAACAGCGATTTTTTCGAGCAGGGTGGCCAGATTGATCTCGATCGGGCGATTGACGATCAGGCCCAGCGCGCCCTGTTCATTGTGCTCGGCGATATAGATCAGCGCCCGGGAGAAATACGGATCCTCCAGGGCCGGCATGGCGATCAGAAAGTGGTCGGTCAGATTGATGTTTTGCATGGACACATTCTAACCGCAAAAGCATCACATTCCGGCTTCAGCTCCCAAGGCAGGCACCTTGCCGGAGAAGGGGGAAGTGGGAAGGGAGAAGGGCAAAACCGTCTGTCAGCATGGATGCTGCGGAAACAAACGGCGTTTTTGCCAGGCGCAAGCCGAAAAAACAGGAAAGGCGCACCCTTCCCCCTTCCCCCTTCACCCTTCTCTACTCAGTGCGTACTGACGTAGCCCGCCACCAGCTTCAGCAACTCCTCTTCCTGATACGGCTTGCCGAGGTAGTGATTGACGCCGATCTCGAAAGCGTATTTGCGATGCTTCTCCGCCGTGCGCGAGGTGATCATGATGATCGGGATCGATTTCAACTGCGCATCGGCCCGGATGTTCCGCGTCAGGTCGAAGCCGTCGAGACGGGGCATTTCGATATCGACCAGCATCACGTCAGGGCGTGCCTCATTGAGCATTTCAAGCGCCTCGACCCCATCCTTGGCGGTCAGCACCTGATAGCCTTCACGCGCCAGCAGGCGGCCGGTGATCTTGCGCACGGTCAGCGAATCGTCGACCACCATGACCGTTGGCAGGCGCGTGACCGGAGCGGCTTCGGGCGCGGGCTCTGCCATCGCCTGCTGCGCTTGCGGCACCGCCGCCGAGGCGCGGACACTCAGGGCGATCGGGTTGAGAATGAGCACCACCTGACCGTCACCCAGCACGGTGGCACCAGCAATACCAACCACCCGCGCCAGTTGCGGACCGATGTTTTTGACGACGATTTCGCGGTTACCCATCAGTTCGTCGACCTGCACGGCGATGCGTCGTGCACCGGCCCGCAGCAGCAGAACCCAGTATTTGCGACGCGCTTCGGGACGCGCCGCCGGTTCGCCCAGCAGATGGCTGAGGAAGGCATAGGGATAGTGATTACCCAGCCATTCGACGCTGCCGGCTTCCTGAATGCGTGTCATGGCGGCCTCGCGCAGGTCGAGCACCTGCTCGATCATCACCGAGGGAATGGCGTAGCGGCGATTGCCCACCCGGATCAGCAGCGCCTTGGTCACCGCCAGCGTCAGCGGAATATACAGCCGGAACGTGGTCCCACGCCCCGGCTCGGAGCTGGTTTCGATCCGTCCGCCGAGGCGGGCGACTTCACCACGCACCACGTCCATGCCGACGCCCCGCCCGGCGATCTGGGAAACGGCAGAAGCGGTGGAAAAACCGGGCAGGAAGATCATTTCGCCCAGATGCGCATCGCTGATCTCCTCGTTCTCGCCGAGCAGGCCGGCCTGGATGGCGCGCGCACGGATCGCCGGGTAATCGAGGCCACGACCATCATCGGCGAGGCTCAGGATGACTTCGTTGCCTTCCTGGCGAGCAGAGACGGAAATCTCGCCGATTTCCGGCTTGCCCTGCGCCAGCCGGGCTTCGCGGGTTTCCAGACCATGGGCGATGGCATTGCGCAGCATGTGCTCGAACGGTGCCGCCACCTTGTCGAGAACGCTGCGGTCAAGTTCGACCTGGCTCCCCGTCAATTCGAGATTCACCCGCTTGTTCAGTTCCTTCGATGTCTGCCGGGCAATCTGGTAAAGGCGGTCGGCCAGACTGCCGAAGGGCACCATGCGGATCCCCATCAGTTCCTGCTGGATTTCCCGGTTCAGGCGCGCCTGCGCGACGATCGCGGCGTTGGCATCATCAAGATTCTTGAGCAGGCTCTGCTGCACCGTACCGACGTCGTTGACTGACTCGGCCATCATCCGGGTCAATTCCTGGAAGCGGGTGAAGCGGTCGAACTCGAGCGGGTCGAAACCGGCATGCTGGACATCAGCCTGCGCATTGCGCGACTGCATCTGCGATTCGGCCTGGATTTCAATGTCACGCAACTGCCGCCGCAAACGGATGACGTTTTCCGTCAGATCGAGCAGGGAATCCTTCAGGCTATGCATTTCGCCTTCGATCCGCGCCCGGGCGATCGACAGTTCGCCCGCATCATTGACCAGGCGATCGATCAGGTCGGCACGAACGCGCAGGGTTGCGCGCACGGCAGCCGCATCGGCCGCCTCGCTTTCGTGCTCCTCGCCTGGACGAAGCCGCCGGTCGCGCTGTTCTACGAGAACTTTCGGCATCTCCGGGGGCAGCGCAGACGCTTCCGTCGGCAGCGGCAATTCGCTGGTCGCGGGCGGTTCTTCCTCGGCCACGGGCAACTCGCCCTGTTGCAGGCGATCAATGATCTGGCGGATATCGTCAAAAGCGTTTTCGATATCGTCGATCATCGCCGGTGGCGCGATGCCGGAACGGCGGGCATCCTCGACCCGGCTTTCGATGGCATGGGTGATCTCGCCGAGCATCATGGCCCCGGCCATACGGGCACTACCCTTCAGGGTATGCAGATGACGCGTCAGATTGCGCACGACTTCCGCACTCGTCGGATCGGCACGCCAGGCACGCAGTTCGGCGGCGATCTCTTCCTTGAGCTCCTGTGACTCTTCGAGGAAGATCGGCAGCAACTGCTCGTCGATCTCGTCCTTCATGTGCGGAATCATGGATCGCAGGGGGATCAGCGGTACGTCGGCCACACTCGGCATCGGCGGAATTTCTGGCACCGTCGCGACCGCCACGGGTACTTCAACGTCCTCCTCTTCCTGCGGCGGCTCGGCCAAGTTATCCACCAGCACCAGCGATGGCTTGCCGATCACCTGCGCCGGATAGATTTCGTCGAGCGCTTCAACCAGTCCGGGCGGCACACTGATGGCACGTTGCGCCAGCAGCGAAGCAAGCATCCCGTCCAGTTCGCCAATGGCCTGACGGATCAGGCCCAGTGCAGCCAGACTCTCCGGCTGGGCCGAATGATCACGACGCAACAATGCCAGCTCCAGCGCGTGCCCAAGCTGGTTGATTGCCACGAAACCGAGTGTCGACGAAATGCCGGCCAGCGTATGCGCAGCACGGTACATTTCATGCGGGGTCGGCAGGACGGCGTCACCCTCAAGCAGCGACAGTTCGCGCCACAGGGTCGCCAGATGCACCTGCGCTTCTTCCGAGAACACTTCAAGTAATCCGGGCGAAATTTCATCCTGGGCGACAGACGTTTCTGGCTCTGGCTCTGGCTCTGGCTCTGGCACAGCCTCGGGCAGCATCTCCTCTGCTTCCACAGGCACTTCGGCAACAACTTCAGGCGACTCGGCATCCAAGTCCAGGGCCAGTGCCGCAAGGTCGATGGAGATCACATCGCCTTCCGCCCCCTCCCCGTCAAGGCCGGTCGACTCCGGCAACGATGACACTTCAGCCCGCACCTCATCCGCCGGTGCCTCTGTCGCTGTACTTTCCTCTTCGAATAGCGGGAAATCGAGCAAGGAGCCATCCACTGCCTCCGGCATCTCCGGCTCGCTGTAGCGCATCACCACCGTCCGGGCCATATCACCGGTCGGTTCCAGCGGCAAACCCGTCTGCGGCGGGGACAGGGATTCGGCCAGCGCCGCATCGGACAGATCCGCCTCGAACAGGCCTTCGCTTTCGATAAACCGCGTGACGACGGTCTGCGTCATGTCACCCGTCGGTGCCAGTGGCATTTCACCTGTCGGCTGGCGCAGGGATTCAGCCAGCGCGATCATTTCCGCCGGATCGGGAGAGGTGCCCGACTGTGTTTCGAGATAGTGCACCCAGTCAGCAAAAATGCGGCTGGCCAGTTCAAGCAGACGGAACAGTTCCGGCGTGGGCACCTGCTCCTGCCGCAACCACAGATTAAGCGTCTGCTCAATGGCCCAGGCGGCTTCGCCGACATCCTTCAGGCCGACCATGCGCCCCGAACCCTTGAGCGTGTGGAAGGCGCGGCGGATCGTGGTCAGCAGCTCGGCACTGTGCGGCTGTGCCTGCAAGGCCGTCAGGCTGTTGCTGATCGTGCCGAGCACCTCGCGCGCCTCTTCGAGGAAGATGCCAAGCAACTCGGCATCAATGACCTCGGTGCTGGACTGGGAAAGCTGCAGCACTTCCGCCGAGGGTTGCGGCGTTTCGGCGACCTGTGGCCGAAGTGTGGCCATGGTCTGTTCGATCTGCGGTGCGACACCCGCATCGTCATCAAGCGCCGTGAGCATGGCCTTGGCCTGCTCACCCAGCGCCGTGTCGGCAACGAGGTCGGCATCACTTTTCAGCGCGGTCAGATTCTGTTTGAGCTCCTCCCGCAGCCTGGCGTCTTCCGGTTGCTCCTTCAGCGCCCCGAGCAGGGCATGGGTTTCCCGTTTCTGCTGCTCGACTTCCTGTTCGACGCTCTGCTGCACTTCTTCTTCGTCTTCCGCAGCCTCGTCCGCCTCGTCTGCGAGCGTCCCGGAGCGCGACTGCATCTGCCGGACGAAGGCGGCAAAGTCCTCGTTGCCATGCTGCATCGCATCGACGAAGAAACCGATCACCGACAGCTCGCTGGCCACCCTTTCGAAATCCGTTTCCTGCGGCACATAGTCGGCACTGGCGAAATGGCTGATTTCCTCGGCACACTGGTTCAGAGCCGCGACCGCGCCTTCCTGGCGCATGATCGTCAGCGCACCGGCAATCTGGTGCAACGGCGTGCGCAAGGCGGCAAGCTCGCTGCGCTTGTCGGAATCACGGAAGAAGGCGTCGAGCACCTGTTCGATCTGCGCCAGATTGCTCTGGATTTCCCTGGCCACCTGCCCGACCAGCAGTTTTTCCTGTGCCTTGCGCGACATTTCGTCGAGCAGGGGGATTTCCGATCCAGGCTGCGGCGGCGTGCCAGCAATACAGGCGTGGATACGCGCCACGGTGACATCGACCTGATAGGCAAAGTCGCCGCCCAGACGCTGAAAATTCTCCTGCGCATTCTGCGCCAGCAGGATGGCCGTGGCGACTTCCATCGACAGCACATCACTGTGCCGAGCGCTATCGTCTGCCAGCCAGTTGGCCGCAACAGCGATGGCTTGGGCCAGACGCCGATAATCGGTGTGCCCCAGTTGTTCGACCGCCGAGGAAAGCGCCGCGGCATGCTCGCGGAACATGGGTAGCGACTGGACGGCCCCCGAACAGTATTTGTTCCATGCCTCCTCGGCAGAAGCAACGATGTCACGCACCCGGCGACGAACGGCTTCCTGCGGCAGCACCGCCGCAATCTCTTCATGCGACTGCAGCGTCGGCAGACGGAAGGTCTGCTTGACCTGCTGCACCGCTTCATGCTCGCTTTCGGCCTTGGCGGTGAAATAAAGGGCGTCGCGCATCAAGCGTTCGGCAACATTCCTGGAACCTTCGATCAGGCGGCGAATCTGCAGGTCAACCCGGGCGCAAAGCTGTCTGACATTGTTATCAACCGGCAGCGCCCCTTCGGCCAGCGCCGTCAGAAAACCTGTCGCCACCCACCAGAAGACCCGCGCCGACGCTGCATCCTGTGTGGCTTCGATGTGCTGAACGGCCGTCAGCATCTCGCTAACGCCTTGCGTTTTCTGCGGCGCACGCAGCCAGGACAACAGCCCGCGCTGGAAGCGCGCCCGCTCCAGTCGCAGCAATCGCTGGAACTCCCCGCGCGAACGCTTGGGCGCCAGGGTGGAACGCCTCGGCGGACGAACATTCAGGTCGGGGAAAAACAGGTCGGATGGCGAGAAGCGGGTGACACCCCGCGCTGTCTGTACTTCGACATAAAGCGGCAACAGGCGCAGCGGCTGATTGGGCTGACCGACAATCAGGTCATCAAGATAGACGCGGACACCTTCCAGCGAGCGATGCACCAGGTCGATTGTTGCTTCGTCTGCAGGGCAGGCCTGTTTCTCGACAGCGTCGAGCAGGGCTTCGACCGCCTCGACAAACTGCACCACGCCGTCGAGACCGACAATGGTCAGCGCCCCCTGCACCTGGTGCAGATGGTTGCGGCTGAACTTGATCTGGGTCAGATCGCCGGGGCTGGCCAGATACTGTTGCAAGGCCTGATCGGCACGCTCCAGCGCCAGATCAATCTCGCTCTTGACCCAGGTCAATGGGCCGACATCAAATTCGGTCGCAGCATTCATGATCCGACGCCAATATCCATAAAACGCTCATCGGCCAGCAATTCCCGGACATCCAGCAATCTCCAGTGGCGCCCTTCCCAGTCGGTGAAAGCCTGGCAGGCCCACGGTGGCACGTCCCCATCAACCGGCACCGCCGTCAAATCCTCGGCATTGCGTAAACCCAGCATTTTTGTCACCAGCAGGGCCGCATTGCTACCATGCCGGGCACCGATCAGCAACAGCCGGGAACTCGTATTCTGCGGCGTCGCTTCACGTCCCTGAAAAGCAGAAAAATCCACCACCGAATAAAGCTTCCCGCGAATGTTGGCGATACCGACAAACCACGGACGGGTCAACGGAACCCCGGTCAGCGGCGGCAGGGAAACGATTTCACCAGAATCGGTCAGACTGACCAGCCAGTAATCATTACCTGCCTGTATACCCAGCAAACCGGCCGCCGTACGATTGCCCGCGTCGGCAAGCCGGGTCGCCAGGTGGGACTGGAACTCACGAAGACTGACGCGCTTGGCCATGAACAGTTCCGGTCATCAGAGCGCGGCGATCGTGGCCAGCAGCTTTTCGGGATTGACCGGCTTGGTCAGATAATCATGCGCTCCCTGGCGCAAACCCCAGATCTTGTCGGTTTCCTGCCCCTTGGACGTGCACACGATGATCGGAATATGCTTGGTCTGTTCGTCACGCGTCAGCGTACGCGTTGCCTGATAGCCATTCAGGCCAGGCATGACAACATCCATCAGGATCAGATCCGGCAACTCTTTCCGCGCCTTCTCAACACCTTCCTCGCCATTAACGGCCGTGATCACCTGATAGTTGTTCTTGCTCAGGATTTCAGTCAGAAAATGGCGCTCTGTGGGCGAATCATCAATAACGAGAATCTTCTTGACGGACATGGCAACTCCGTAATTTTGCTTGATGGTTGAAGAATCAGGTCGGCTGCACGGCAAAGCTTGCTACCGCTTTCAGCAGACTGTCCTTGGTAAAGGGCTTGGTCAGATACTGGTCGGAACCGACCATGCGTCCACGCGCGCGATCAAACAGGCCGTCCTTGGACGACAGCATGATCAGCGGCGTATTGCGAAAATGCTGGTTTTTCTTGATCAGGGCACAGGTCTGGTAGCCGTCGAGTCGGGGCATCATGATGTCGCAGAAGATGATTGCCGGCTGATGGTCGGCGATCTTGGCCAGTGCATCGAAGCCGTCTTCGGCCAGCACCACCTGACATCCCGCCTGCAAAAGGAAAATCTCCGCGCTGCGCCGGATGGTATTGCTGTCATCAATGATCATGACCTTGATGCCACTCAGGTTCGCCGCGTCGACCAATTTCTGCTCCCAGCAACTCTTTTGATCAGACCCTCTCCAGACCCCTGTTGCGCCTGGAACTCAATCCAGCCAGAACATCTTGCTGGCATCACTATACATCAATTTTGTCGGACATAAGAACGCTCTTTTTGCGAAAACACCCGGCAACCCGGCCCGGCCCACCACCCATACCCCCTTGTAAAAGCTTTTGCACTGCGCTCAATGCGCAGCATGCATGACGCCTCTCGGCATCGCGCCCCGGCCAAGCAGCGCCAGAATCCGCGCCGGCATGTCGTCGAGCGTGACGACTTCTTCAACGGCACCGATCAGTGCGGCCTCGCGGGGCATGCCATAGACCACGCAACTGGCTTCGTCCTGCCCGAACGTCCGGGCGCCGGCCTGACGCATGCGCAGCAGGCCACTGGCACCATCCTTGCCCATGCCGGTCAGGATCACGCCGATGGCCTGGCGTCCAACCACTTCGGCCGCCGAATCGAACAGCACGTCAACCGAGGGACGGTGCCGATTGACCGGCGGTGTCGAGAGCAATTCGGTGGAAAAACCCGTTCCGATGCGCCGGATTTTCATGTGTGAATGGCCCGGGGCGATGTACACCATGCCATCGTGCAAGACCTCGCCCCCTTTGGATTCGATGATGTGGGGACGACAAAGACTGTCCAGCCGGGCGGCAAAAGAGCCGGTGAAGGTTTCTGGCATGTGCTGCACGACAAGGATTGGCGGACAATCCGCAGGAAAGCCAAGCAGAAAGTGCTTGACCGCCTCGGTACCCCCGGTCGACGCCCCGACAAAAATGATCCGGCTCGCATTTCCCGATGATTTTGGGGGCGGCTGGTACGGCGGTATTTTTTTGTCCATATCAGCGCTTCCCATCGCCCGGTTGGCGTTGGTAAACCGTCCGCCCCAACGGGCGGAAAAGCTCGGCTGCGTGGATGAAGCTTTCGGAGTGACCGGCAAACAGCAGGCCCTCTGCGTCAAGCAGCGGCGCAAAACGGGAAAGAATCCGGAACTGGGTCGGCTTGTCAAAATAGATCATGACGTTGCGGCAGAACAGGATGTCGAGCGGGCCGCGCACCGGCCAGTTGGTTTCGAGCAGGTTGATACGCTGAAAACTCAGCATCCGGCGCAACTCGGGCTTGACCGTATAGTTGTCGCCGGTCCGGGTGAAAAAGCGGCTCAGGCGCTCCGGTGTCAGTTTATCGACCCGATCTGCCGTATAAACGCCATTTGCCGCAACGCTCAGGACATTGGTGTCGAGATCGCTGGCGAGGATCGTCACCGGTATGTTGAAGCTGTTGAAAGTCTCGACGGCGGTCATGGCAATGCTGTAGGGCTCTTCGCCGGTCGAAGCCGCCGAGCACCAGATGCGGATTGGTGATTTTCCCTGCAGCTTCTTCAGATGCGCGGCCAGAATCGGAAAATGGTGCGGCTCGCGGAAAAACGAGGTGAGATTGGTCGTCAACGAATTGACGAAGCGCTCCCATTCGGCCTTGTCGCCGCGTTCGAGCAAATCCAGATACTCGCCGAAGGTTTTTTTCTGCGTTTCTCGCAGGCGGCGCGCCAGCCGACTGTAGACCATGTCCTGCTTGGTATCGGCCAGCGAAATCCCGGCGTAAGCATGAATCAGCTTGCGAATCCGCTCAAAATCGGCCGTCGTGAAGACAAATTCACGCGTTGCCGCCGGACGAACGGGCGGCAAGGTGATCTGCGGGGGTTTCCTTTCTGACAACGGCTTCTCCATGGGCGCACACCGCACAGCGCGGCGGCATCAGGCCATTACATGCCTGAAATCAGTTCTTCCCGCCTGCCGGTGGGGACAGCGAGGGCAATTCGTCCACCGATTCGCTATCGACATCCAGCGAGGCGTGGCCATCCCCCTGCAACAAGGCTTCCTCGGCACGTTTGTTCAGCACGATGATGCTGATCCGCCGGTTGGTCGGGCTCAAGGGATCGTTCTTGTCGAACAGCAGGGTCGAGGACAGGCCGACGACGCGCAACACCTTGTTCTCGTCCATCCCGCCGGCGATCATTTCGCGCCGCGAAGCGTTGGCCCGGTTGGCCGACAGCTCCCAGTTGGAAAACCCCTTTTCACCGCCGCCGAACTGGGCGGCGTCGGTATGCCCGGTAAAGCTCAGCTTGTTCGGCACCGAATTCAGCGCCTTGCCGATCTCGCGCAGCACCACCCGCGTATAGGGCTTGAGTTCGGCACTGCTGGTATCGAACATCGGACGGTTCTTTTCGTCGACGATCTGGATGCGCAAACCTTCCTGAACCACATCGATCAGCAACTGGTTCTTGAACTGCTTGAGCGTCAGGTTGCTATCGACCAGCTTTTCAATGTGCAGCTTGAGCTCGCCCAGCGACAGCTTTTCGCGCTGCTCGAACTCCTTGCGCAACTGCTCGTCCTTGGCGTCCTTGAGGCTCGGCGGCTGTTTCTGTTTGGGTATGTCGCCGCCCTTGACCTGACCGCTGCTGGCCGTCAGATCCTTGCCCCCGCCCTTGAGGATGCTGGTCGCATCGCCGGCACCGCTGCCGCCGAGCATGGCAACCTTCATCGGATTCTGGAAGAAGTCGGAGATACCCTTCAGGTCGGCACTCGACGTTGAGCTGCCAAGCAGCCACATGAGCAGGAAGAAGGCCATCATCGCCGTCATGAAGTCGGCGTAGGCGATCTTCCACGCGCCGCCGTGGTGGCCGCCTGCTACCTTCTTGATGCGTTTGACGACGATTGGACGGACATCTTCACTCATGGCATTTCCCTGTGCTGGCCCACGCGCTTACTTGCCCCGGCGCGCCTTGAGTTCGGCTTCCAGCTCGCCGAAGGTCGGCCGGTCGCTGGAGAACAAGACCTTGCGGCCGAATTCAACGGCCACCTGCGGCGCATAGCCGGACATCGAAGCCAGCAGGACCACCTTGATGACCTGATAGATTTTCGACCCTTCGTGCGCCTTGTTCTCGAGAATTGTCGCGACCGGCGCAACAAAACCGTAAGCCAGCAGAATCCCGAAGAAGGTGCCGACCAGCGCGCCACCGATCATCTTGCCGAGTACCGGCGGCGGTTCGCCGACCGAGCCCAT
>RRZT011763885.1_pt1 | contig 14174 bp, 15 predicted proteins | sample 2165551 | NCBI WGS metagenome assembly RRZT01 (sample SAMN10456910, study PRJNA506462) | wastewater metagenome | biome: wastewater; feature: sludge; material: wastewater sludge; isolation source: wastewater sludge with Escherichia coli K12::gfp cells carrying plasmid... | place: USA: Moscow, Idaho... | reverse complement strand
TCGCGCCAGACCGGCCAGGCTGCCCTCCGGACTGGCCATGATCTCGCTCATCACAGCCGCCAGCACCGCTTCCTGGGTAACGGCGATGGCATCGCGCACGCCATAAAAAGTCCAGCCTACCGCGACCTGATCGAGTAGCGGCTCACCAAAACGGTTCATCGAGCAGGCAGCGTCGAACAGATCACCTTCCGTGGGCCGCGCTTTCTTTTTGGCCGCCAAGGCCAGCAGGGCGGCGTAGGTGCCGACACGCGCCCGCTCCTTCGGCAGCGGCTTGGCTGGCACGATGGCAGCCAGCAACAGTTCGCGCTCGTCATCGGGGATCTGGTCAATGCGGCCGACTGCGCGCAGTTCACGCAAGTCATCCAGCGCTGCCTGGGTCAGTTTGGGTTCGGACACCAAGCGCTCGAGTAGCGGAATACGCGCCAGCCGTTGCTGCACCGCGAGTGCCAAAGGGAGGCCCCGGGTGTCCACCAGCGCCGGAACCAGGTTGTCCCGTGTCTTGCTCAGTCCCAGTTGATCAGAGGGGCCGGTGTAAATCGTGGAAGCCGGAGACTTGACCAAAGAAGAGACTTCCACATGTGGTGTACCAGCGTCGAGGCGTACCAATGCCTGATCAGCCCCAATCAGGCCGCTGATCGTCCGATCCTGCGTCAGATTGCCGAGCACCAGCGCGGACTCGATGCGCGCCGCAAAATCCGTATAGGTTTGCCAGTCGTCCGCTTGTCCGGTCTGGCCGTAGCGATGAACCAGCCAAGCGCGAAACGCCAGATAGCGAACCGATGGCGTCACCGTGGTCACACCATCGAGCAAGGTTCCACCGATGAACTGGACGGGTAAGCGCAAACCCAGCAAATCCAGCCCGCCGGTGATTTCGGCCCCGCTGCGTATCCATTCCGGGGGTTTGAGGCTTTTCGCGACGGGCATCGATCAGCTCCCTGCCAGACCCACTCGACCGACGGGGATCGAATCGGATCGATCTGGTTGGGGCGTTGTCGATGGCGAATGCTTCTTCACCCTTGTGCCTCCGATGCGGCCATCAGCAGATTCAGCCGCGCCAACGCATCTGCGACGATCCGTCCCTGCGTCGTGATGCTCTCGATGATTTCACCCGGTGTGCGCTCATCCACCACCGCGACAGCGTTGGGATTGACCGCCTTCAGGTCGAATACCGCCGCATCGATTGCGGCGGCCTCAGCTTCGAGGTCGCGAGCCGCTTTTTCCTTCTCGCGGAAGTCTGCCTCCAAGGCCTCAATCTCGTTTTCTTCAGCCTTGTCTTTCTTCAGTTGCTTGAGGCGTTCTTTCAGGTCGACGACTGCTGCTTTGATCTCAGCAGCCTTGTCCAGCAGCGGTTGCATTTCCTCGCGTGCCTTGGCACGGCGGGCGGCGAAGTCAATCGTCCAGGAATACCGGCTTGCGCCTTCGGCTTGGCCGTGGTGTTGCAGCATGCGGGCGTAACTGGGGAAAGGGCTGCCAGCGTTTTCTTCATCGCTCTGCCAGTCAGCCGTGAGGATGGCGGGCAGCGCATCATCAGCCAGCACTTCGCCATCCTTGCCAAAGCCGAAGTGCGCCAGCGTCAGCGGGGTTTTCTTGCCCACCTTCACCCATGACAGGTCGTAGTACCAGATGTGTTCGGTTTTCTTGCCCTTGGTGAAGAACAGCAAATTGGTCTTCACGCCCGCGCCTGCGGTGGAGAAAACACCCCCCGGCAGACTGACGATGGCCCAAAGATCACACTCATCGGTGAGCTTGCGCTTTGTTTCGACGAAGGCGCTCTCGTTGGTGCGGAACAGCAAGCCCTCATCCAGCACGATCGCGCAAGTGCCATCCGGCGCCAGTTCAGACAGAATGTCCTGCACAAACAGCACTTGGGTGGAGCCTGTTTCAAACGCGAAGTTCTTCTGCGCATCGCGTCCCTCTTTACCGCCAAACGGCGGATTGGTCAGGATCACATCGAACTGCGCAGGTGCCTGACGAAACAATTCGGCGTAGGTGGCGCGGCGCGTTAGCGAATTGCCGTGCCACAAGTTGGGCTGGTCGATGCCGTGCAGCACCAGGTTCGCCAGCGCAATGGGGAACACCAGGTTCTCTTTCTCGCGACCGAAAAACGTATCGTGCTTGAGCTTCTCAATGTCAGTAGACGCAGGGGTCTTGCCCAGCTTGCGCTAGATATGCTCATAAGCCACGGCCAAGAAACCGCCCGTACCACAGCAAGGGTCGTAAACCGTTCTACCCAATGACGGATTCACGGTGTGGACCATGGCGCGAATCACCTCGCGCGGGGTGAAGAACTGCCCGCCGTCGGAGTTCTTCTCGCCCATCTTCAACAGCAGATCTTCGTAGACCTGTGAGAGGGTGAAGAAATGCTGGTCGTCGATGTGGTCGATACTTATTTCGTGCACGCGGTCAAGGATGTCGCGCAGGTTGGCCTCGTCATCCACGCGCACGCGCTCCACGGCCGTCATGATGCGGCCGATGATGCGTTGCTTGGGGCTGGCGGCCGGATTCGGCAGATTGGTGCGTGGGTCCACGTCCAGCGCGTGCAGAGCGGGCAGCAGTTCTTTGTTGATGAAGTCAAACAGCCTGCCGTCCCCGGCGGTGAACAGCTCCTGCCGCTTCCAGCCTTGCACTTTGCCATCCGACGTTTTCGGGTGAGCCGCTTTATCAGACCAGGGGGCCGCCCAATCCTGCCAGCGGAAGGGGCTACGAAGTGCGGGCGAAAACTCGTTGCCCGACACCTCGGCCTGTTCTGCCTCGCGTGCTTCCTGTGCATCGAGGATGCGCAAAAACAAAATCCAGGTCAGCTCCGGCACGTATTGCAAGGCGCTGGCGCAGTTGGAGCGGCGCATCACATCGCAGATGCTTTTGACGAATGCGGAAAGCGACTGGGTGGAGGCAATGGCCTTGGGGGCTTTCTCGGTTTTTTTGGGTCGGGCCATATTCAGTTCTCGAAAGCGATTGTGAGGATGCGCTGCGGCAGTGCATCCAGATCGCGTAGTTGTTGTTCCAGCGCGGTGCGCAGGTCATCGGCCTCGGCCAGTTGTTTTTTTAAACGGGCGACGATGCGCTGTTGATCGTCGATGTCAGGAGCGGGGATTTCGAGGGCATTTAACAGCCCACCATTCAAATTGGCCTGATTGCCGCCTCGCCCATCCGACAAACTGCGCAGGTCGTCATACGAGGCCATCAGCCAATGATGCAGAAAATCCGCATCCCACGTATCGTTCGGCAAGATGGCAAAACACGCTTGATTGGTCGTCGCCTCGATTTCAAGAATGGCTGATTGACCACGTGTCTTGCCCTGACCATACATGGCGATCAGCACCGTCTGCAGTGGCAACAGCGTCAGCGAACACTCGGCCAGCGCTTGCTTTGAAATCGCTTCTTCGGTGCGAGTAATGGGGGCGAAGGCCACTTCGCCGGTTTTTACCCACGGAATCTCCGCAGGCGACCAGTAGCGCTTGTCACCGCGCGAAGGTGTGGAGCCACTGGTCGTCGCCGCCCACTCACCCAGCACCTTGTGAGGCCCATCGGCCAAGGCATCGAAGGTCTGCCGCAGCAGGCGTTGGCGCAGCAAGGCCGCATCCCGCAACTGCACCTGCACCGCCTTCCGCGCGGTTTCCACTTCCGCCAGTTGGGCTTTCAGGCGGGCGGCGATTTGGCGTTGCAGATCAGGGTCAGGTACAGGAATATCTAAGTCCTCCAAGAAGGTCGAAGGAACACGTTGCTGGCCAACCGAGCCTGTGAAAGTCTTGAGTGCTGCGTCGAGTGTTTGCTTGCGTCGCAAGTAGTAGTGAATCCATTCCGGAACGATTTCTTCAGAGGCACGAATCACGTGAAACTCTGTTGAACCAAATCCAAATCCATCAATAAGGTTGCGCACCACTGCGTGCTTGCCGTTTTGCATGCATGGGGTGATCTTGGCGAAGATTACGTCTCCGCTTTCAAAGTAGGTGTAGCCCTTCTTAACCTTGGAATAGGGCTGCGTAAGAACTTGCGTAACCTCGCCAAGGATTTCATCTACCGCCTCCATCGGCACGAACGACGTGGGCACTGAATCGCCCCGTTCGATTGACGCTCGCCGAGGGTTGATCTGCGCAACCGTTGCTAGCTTTTTTGTTGGCCAACTCATACCCCAAACAACCTCATCTTCGCGTCCTGCATCACCTGCGTTGGCGCACCCAAGACGCGCAGCGCGTTGATGCCACCGGCCAGTTTGATCTCCGGCACCTCCCACAGCGCGCTGCTTTCCAGCGCCTCGGTGCCGTCCAGCGCGAACTGATGCCCCAGGCCCTTGAGCACGATGGCCGATTTGGCGTCCATATCGGCAAACCACGCAGTGTTGGCGTTGATGTATTCAGCGCCACGCTGTGGCCGGGTCAGCGCGCGGGCGTGGTAGCCGTGCTTGCCGAAAAAGTCGTAGAGATCGAAATCGTTCATCTGCTCGGCATCGCGGATCACCTCGGGGCTGAGGTGATCGCCCAGCAGATGGTCGATGAGCTGGCGACGCTTTTTCGCTTCCACCCAGAGGGCGCGGAAGTCATCCAGGTTGTGGGCTTCGGCGAGCACGCGGGCCATCACCTCACGCCGGTATTCATCCACCGGTATCGGCGTCGCCACACCGCCACGGTTGACCAGAATGAAACGGCCCTGTGCATTGACGACTACTTTTTGGCCACCCATGACCGGCACCACCGGGCCTTCGTCATCTCCTCCGTCGCCACCATCGCCACCGTTGCCACCGCCGCCTCCACCGCCAGGCCGGGGCGGGTTGGTGATGAAGTCCACGCCAAACAGGTCGGTCACGCCGGTGTAGTCGTAGAGCCAGAATTTGTACTTCTGCGTTTCTTCGTGGATGCGGGTGCCGCGCCCGACCATCTGGTAGAACTTGATGGCCGATTGCAGGTAGCGGAAGAACACCACGGCGTTTAGGCGCTCGATGTCCACGCCGGCTTCCAGCAAATCGACCGTGCAGGCGATGAAGGCGCGTTCGCCGCTGCCGCGCATGAGCTCGATCTTGTCTGCGCCGCCCGCTGCCGTGCATTTGAAGGCGTAGTCATCCTTGCGGGGCTTGTTGTTCTCTTTGCACCAGCGGGCGTAGAGGTTGTTCATCTGCATGGCCACGCGGTCAGCGTGCAGGTCGCGGGTGCAGAAGATGATGACTTTTTGTTCCGGCCCGCCGTTGTCGCACAAGAGCTGGAACAGGTCTTCGCACATCTTGGGCGTGCGCAGGTCGATGAACAGTTCGTCGTCGAAGTCCTTGCCGGTGTATTCGGCTTTGGTCAGATCATCTTCAGTGAGCGGTTTGCCGGTTTTGATGTCGCGTGCGCCCGCCTTGAGGATTTCTTCGCGGGTGAACACGCGAGCGTCGATGTCGGCCTTGCGCTTGATGATTTCGCAGGCAGCCAGGTAGCCGTCTTCTTGCGCCTGCGCCAGCGTGTATTCGTACACCGGCTCGCCAAAGTATTCGACGTTGTGCGCGGTGATGGCATCGTCCGCCGCGATCGCAGCTTCCACGTCCTTGGATTTCTTGTCGTGCTTGGGTGGCTTGAGCTTGCGCGGCGTGGCGGTGAGGCCGATGTGGATGGCGTTGGGGTTGCGGGTGAGCACCTGCGACCACTTGCCCCAGGCCGACCGGTGGCATTCATCAATGATGATGACGCTGAAGGCGTCCTCGCCGTAATGATCGGTGAGGAAACTGCCGTCGCCGTTTTCGTCGATGCCCAAGGTTTGATAGGTGGCGATGTGAATGCGCGCATTGGCGGCAGCGTTCTGGCCGCGCACGGTTTCCACGATGCGGGCATTGCCGCCAAACGCGGCCTTGAGCTTGGTGTAGGCCTGCTCGCGCAGTTCGTCGCGGTCACACAGAAACAGCGCGGGTTTGGGCAGCAGCCCAGCCTGTGCCATGCGCCACAGCAGGTTGGTGGCAATGATGGTCTTGCCCGCGCCGGTGGCCAGCGTGAGCAGCACGCGCGCAGTGTTGCCTGCCTGCTGTTCGAGGATGATCTTCTCAAAGGCGGAGCGAATGGCAGCATCCTGGTAGTAGCGCGAGGCTGACCATGCAGGGCTGTCGGCCTGAAACAGCAGAGCCGCTTCGGGCGAATTCAGATCAATGCCCTTGTCTTGGGCATAGCGCATACACAGGTCAGGGTGCGGCGGAAAATCGGAGAGCGGATGCGGTCCGGTCTGGATGCCACTGGGCTTGTCGTACTCGCCATACAGGTGGCCATTGCTGGCAAACACATACTGCACGTCAAAGCGCGTGCAGTCCGCGTAGCCTTTGGCTTGCTCCATGCCCTTGAGCGGGTCTTCGCTCTCGCGTTTGGCCTCCAGCACCGCGACAGGCAGCGGCTTGGGCATGTCACCGACCTGTACGCACAGCAGGTAATCGGTGCGGCCGCCGCGCTTGCTGCGGCGCCCTTTTGGCCCAGTGGGCTCCACTGGCGCCGGGGTTTCCAGACGGATGCGTTGAGGGTCGTCGTAGCCCTTCTTGCGGAGCACCGGATCAATGAGATGGAAGCGTGTTTCTTCTTCGTTGAATGCCACAGTCACTCCCCTTGCATAGGATCTTTGTGCTCATCAGCGCCACCGGCGCGCACCCAGTCGTCGACCTCGGACACCTGGAACTTCCACAACCGACCCACGCGGTGCGCTGGCAGCCCCTTGCGGTCGATCCAGCGGTAGATCGAGTCGCGCGTGACACCCAGATGCTCGGCAATCTGGTCCACGGACACCCATGGTTCAGCGGTCATGGCAGGGCTCCGGCAGCAGCGGTTGGGGCGGCATAAAGTCGGTTTAAATCGCAAATATTGCAATTTATCAGGTTGAAGGGCAGCAGACGAGGGTTCGATGCCGTGGGCATCATCTTTTCTTGGCTTCCTGATCGTTCAGCGCGTGAATGGTGGCGTCATCCACCCGCCAAGGAGTCCTCGATGAACACCAAGCCCACCGCCCTCGACGCCTACCTCGCGCGCACCGCCGCCATTCACGCCGAATTGGAACGGCTGCAGCGACTCGCCGACGACCACTTCGGCCACGACCCTGACGCCATGCACTGGGGCCACGTCGGTGACCTCGGGCGGGTGGAGCAGGCGCTGGATGATCTTCTGGCGATCTTCGACGGTCAGGCCAAGTAAGGGAGGCCGCGATGGACACCCAGCCCAAACTTTCCCCTCCCCAAAGCCTGCTGCTTCGCACTGCCGCCCGCCGTGCCGATGGGCGCATCAACCCGCCTGAAACCCTGCGTGGCGGCGCACGAGCCAAGGTACTGACCGCATTGCTGCAACGCGGCTGGATCGAGCTTGCCGCCGACGGCCACGTGCTGACCGACGCGGGCTACGCAGCCGTCGGCCAACAGCGGCCCGTGCCGCCGGATGACGTCCAACCGGTGGACACCATCGATGATCTCCAGCTTCTGGAGGGCATCCCTGTGCGCCCTGGCACCAAGCTCGCAGCGCTGGTGATGGCGCTGCGCCGCCCACAGGGCGCGACCAGCCTCCAACTGATGCTGGCGACCGGCTGGCAGCCCCACACCGTGCGCGGGGAGATTTCCGGGCAGCTGCACAAGAAGCTGGGACTGAACGTGGTGCTGCCCCACCACGACACCGGCGAGCGGGTGTACAGGGTGGTCTGATCGGCAGCCAAGGGTGTCCAGTTTCTGGAGGCCCTTGCCAATACCCTGGCGTGTCTGACGCATCGGACACAGGTTGTCGTAACTTCCCGTGAGGGGCTCACACGCGCAAGCGTATAGAGAGTTACGTGGAGCTGTGTCCGATGCGTCAGACTGTGCGCAAAGGCTCGTGGGCCGATTTCTGCAACCCGACCAGCGAATCGGCTGCAAACCCGCGCCAGCATTGAGCTTTCGTCACTGGCCGTTTTCGCGCGGTCGGGGTGCAAACCTGCAAACCGGGTACGCACCCAGGTTCGCACCTTCTGCGTTGCCGCCATCCCGCGCAGGCCCGCACTGACCGGGCATTCGGCTCGCTGTCCTGCACCGCCGAGTGCGAACCGCAAACCCTGCAAACCTTGTTTCCTGGCCAGACGGTGGCGCAATGCTGCGCTCGCGCCCCCCGTATTGGAATATTGCCAGGAAGGACCCCTTTCGCCTGGGGCGGGACGATGGGGTCAGGGATCGTGAGCCCACGCTGCGGTCGCCAGCGCATACCCCCTTCTATAAAATGAGCACAGCACTTGCGAAAGTTGCGAATCCTGCGAAACCCCGCGTCAGCATTGAGGATTTTGCTGTCGCAGACGGTGCGAACCCTGCGAACCGACCTCCTTGCTTTCGCACGCTTCGCATGGGCCTACGCACCCGCAACGCCTTGTGCCACCAGGACTTTCGCAGCATTCGCACGATTCGCAACGACAGGAGCACAACGACGCAATGGCAGACCCATCGGCAACCGACTCAAGCGCCGACCGCGACAGCGGCGATGGCGGCGGTGCCATGCCATTCGACCCGTTGACAGGTGGCATTGGCGATCTGATCCAGGCGCATAGGGCGTTCTGGCTGTGGCCCGAGGTTGCCGTCGACCTCCAGGACTTGGCAGCGCTGATCGACAACGCCAGCTCCTTGCTCACCGGTCTGTGCCAGCCGATCACGCCGGATTGGGCGACCAAGGCTTCGCAGGGCATCGCCCGCTCCATCACCGCCGTCCACGAGCACGCTGATCGCCACAGCAGCTATGCCGCTGCCGCGCGCAGTCTCTGGACCACGTCCATCCCGCGCGCCGAACCCACCCTGACCGACGCACAGATTTACGCGCTGCTGGCCATCGTGGAGGCGCGGTCGTCGGCCGATGCCTTCTGCGAGATCGCCTCGGGCATAGAGGACGAACTCCGGCAGAACGCCATTGGCCACGACGAAGCCGATGAGATTGGCCTACTACGTGGCGAGTTTGCACAGTGGGAGCGTGAGTCGTGGCGCTGGGCAGATCAGACCAAAGCGGCTGCGGAGCGCTTTTTGCTGATGGCGACATTTGCTGCGTCCTCACCTTCGGCTGCAGCACTGCAACAGGCTGAACAGCAGGTGGCAATCCTGAATCGGCATCTGGGTACTGCCCGCGATGCTGTCAGGCCCTACCGCGCAGGGCGCAAGCCGGGGGCGGTCAGCAAGCTCACTCGCGCCCTACAACACTTGGTTCAACGTGCCGGCAGCGCTGACTTCGAGCTGGTCATGCCGCTGATCGAGCAAGCCTGCTACGGAGACCCCATCGAAGGGGTGCAGTTCCAGGAATGGAATGACCACAAGGTCTGGTATCGGGATGTGATCACCGCCCACGAGGACACCATCAGTATTGCAAACCTGCGACGGCGACTGACCCGCCTGCCTGCCATTTAGCGCTATCCATCCATTCCCCCTATCTACGCTGACTGACATCGACGCTGAGTGGCGTCTCTCGATGCAAGGCAGTGAAGCAAGATGGGAATGGACAGCCATGACGGCCAAACCGGCACAGCCAATGCGCTGCTGACCGAAGACGAGGCCGCAGCACTCCTCAAAGTACAACCCGCCACGCTGGCTACCTGGCGTGTACGTGGACGACCCAATCTGCCGTTTGTGCGTGTGGGCCGCTGCGTGCGTTACCGCCGGCAGGATCTCATCGCCTTCATCAACCGCCAGGTTCGCCAGTCCACCAGCGAGGTATCGGCGTGAAGGAAGGCGTCGGTCGTCCAGCGTGGGCAGAAGATCGCCAGTCAGATCCTTTACCGCTGGCCCGCGAGCTCGATCCTGCCACACCGTTTCCGGTGGAAGCGCTGGGTGCCGTCGGCGCGGCCGTGGTCGAGCAGATGCACGCCGTCATCCAGGCTCCGGAGGCTTTGATCGGTCAATCGATCCTGGCGGCGATGAATCAGGTGGCGCAGCCCTTCGCCAACGTGATCATCGACGGACGCGTTTCGCCGCTGTCCGATTTCTTCCTCACCCTCGGTGAATCCGGGGAGCGCAAATCCGCCGTGGATGCCTGGGCCCTGGCACAGGTACGGGAACGCCAGCGGGCGCTGATGGCCAAGTACCGCACCGAGCGTGATGAGTTCGAGCAGGCCGCTTTGGTTTACGACGCCCACGCCAAACGGGTGCTGGCCGACAAGAAGCTCTCCAGCGAGGCCAAGCAGGCCCGTCTGGCAGAAACGCAGCGCCCCACAGCACCGGTGATGCCGCTGTTCATCGTCTCGGAACCCAGCACCGAGGCCATCCAGCGCCAGCTCATCATCGGCCTGCCATCGATAGGGCTGGTCAATGACGAGGGTGGGCAGTTCCTCGGCGGCTACGCAATGAGCGCAGAAAAGCGCCTGGGCACGCTGACCACGCTGTCGCGCCTTTGGGATCGGGGCGAGTTCGACCGCGTGCGTATTGGCGATGGCTCCGGCAGTTATTACGGGCGGCGGCTGACCCTGCATTTGATGGTGCAGCCTGCTGTGGCGTCCAGCCTGCTGGCTGATCCGCTGGCCCGTGAACAGGGCTTTCTGGCGCGTTGCCTCGTGAGCTTCCCGCAATCCACCGCCGGGCAGCGCCGCTATACCGAAACCGACATTGCCCAGACACCGGCCTATCGCGCCTACACCCAGCGCATGACGGCCTTGCTTGATCAGGCCTGGCCGCTGTCTGCGGAGAACGAACTCGACCCTCCGCTCATCGCGCTGACGCCGTCGGCCAAATCGACCTGGGTGGCGATCTACAACGACATCGAACGGGGTCTGGGGGCCAATGGCCGGTTGGCTCCGGTGCGCTCGCTGGCCTCCAAGGCCCCGGAACACATCGCCCGCCTAGCTGGCACCTTCGCCGTGTTCGACGGCGATGCACAGATCGACAGCAGCCACGTCGACCGCGCAGCCAAGCTGATGCAGCACTACCTGGCAGAAGCCTTGCGCCTGTGGGGTGCCGGCCAGGTCACGGCTGAACTGAAGCTGGCGCAAGAGGTATTGAACTGGCTGCGCGACAAGATGGGGCCAGGTCGGGTCATTCCGATGGCCGATATCTACCGCAAGGGCCCGTCGGCCATCCGCAGCGCGGGCACTGCCCGCAAGGTGCTCCACGTCCTGGTCCAGCACGGCTGGGTGTCGCCCGCCGAGCACCCCACGGCCAAAGAGGCCTTCCAGCTGGTGGCGGTGTGATGAAACGCGCGATCCACACACCACGCCTGCGAATTCTGCGAATGACGCGAAAGCCCGCGTCAGCGTTGGATTTACGCGTTCGCGACGCAATGCGAAGCCTGCGAATCCGTCATCCCGAACTTTGTACGCCACGCCGCCCGGCGTCACCCACTCCTCAGTGGGCGGCACTCGATATGGAGCTCACCGTGAGTAATTCCAATTTGCACCCCGTCTGGGCCAAGGCCCTCGGCATCACGCCGCAGACCACCAGCCCATCCACCTCAACCGCGACGCAACTGTCCCCGCTGGCAGCCGCCATCGCGGCGATGACCGGTCACTCCAGCCCGCATCACGGCTGGCAGGCCACCAGCCATCCCTGCCGCCCCGGCGCGCCGGTCGGCATCAAAAAGCAAGTCGGCCCAGGACTGTGGGTCAGCACCGTCGCGCGGCCCGGCGACGCCCTGTATCCCGCTTGACATCCGTCCACCCCTGACCAAACCCGGAGATCACCATCATGAAACTGAACCCGTTCAGCAAGAAGTCCAACCCCTACCTCGACAAGCTCAAGTCTGAGCACGACGCGCTCAACCTGGAACTCGCGCCCCTCAAGGCCGAATTGGCAGAGGCGGAAGCCGAGCACGCTGCGGCACGCGAGAAGCAAAACCGGCTGCGTGATGCCGCCGGCTCGATGTCGATGAACACGCCACCGGCAGCCAAAGCCCACTGGCCCATCCTGTGTGAGGCCAATCAGCGGATGGAAAGGCTCAAGTCGAAGGTGTCCAACCTCGAGGGCCAAATGCGACCGCTGCAGCAGGCCCTGGCCACGCCCGAGCGCTTCGCACTCGCCCGCAAGCAGCTTGACGATCTGATGGCACAACGCAAGGCGCTCAGCGCTGAGGCGCAGACGGTCGATGGCCAACTGACCAAGATCGCCAAGCGGCTGGAGGACCTCGACGCGCGCATTGCTGTCGAGACGAAGTCGGCATCCCGAGGGCTGCTGGACACCGAAGCGGAATTCGTTGTGCCAGAAACCTTGACCAAACTGGAGGTGGAGTTGCGCATCACCCGGGCATCGCAGGTTGAACTTGAGCGCCAGCGTGATGCGATTCAAGGTCAACTGGCTGGCCTGCCCGATGCCGTGCGCAAGGCGAGGGACCACTTCATCCACTGCCGTGCGGCGATGGCCGAAATCGAGCTGCACGAACAGTTGATGCCGGTCATGAACGCGCTGGCTCGCGCCTCAGCGGCCCGGCGCCAGATCAACTACCACCACGACGAAAGTCGCTTCCCGGTTGAGATTCCGCGCGGTCTGATCGAAGCAGCCAGCGATGCACTGGCAGCAGAAATGCCAGCGGCTTGACCGTCACGCGACCTGCCCACAGGCGAATTGGGTCCTTCCTCACCAAAACGCAATACGGGGGGCTCGAGCGCGCTGCTCCGCTACCGACAGACCCCGAAACGGGGTTACCAGGTACCACCCCGGTTACCGCCCGGCGCCGTGCCGGGTTACCACTCAAGGAGACTTTGATGAACCACACGACAGAACCCCAAGCCAGCGATGGCAATCGCCACGTGCCCGTTGAACGCCTGCAGCACTACAACCCAGAAGTCGAGCAGCGCGTGCAAGGCTGGTTTGCCAGCGGCCAGCCGCTGGTCTGGATTCCCATCCTCAGCCAGGAGAACTTCCCGGACGTGCCCCAGCAACTCCTGGAGTTTGCCGACCACTACCAGGAGGCCATGCGCTGGCCTGTCCACCGGATGGAAGACCTGCTGCAGTTGCCCAATGGCATCACCGGCTGTTTGATGCCGGCCACGGCCAGTGACACCGACGTGGCCTGCGGGGTGTGGGACGGTGAGATCTACATCCTGGGCATCAAGGACCGGCGCACCGGCAAACCGCAGACGCTGCTGGGAGAGCGTGTCGATGTTGCGACAGGGCAAGCCGACGCCCCCGAACAGAGCGCGGTTTGACTTGGCTTCTGGTCGCCACAGCGCGTTCATGGAGGTCCGCAAACCCCTCTCGGAGAAAGCAATGAGCACCCACCAAACCCTGCGCGTACAGGTTACCGACACCAACCAGCGCCCGCGCGGCGTGATGACCATCGAGGCCGATTTCGATCACCTCGGGCCCTACCGCGTACAGCACGATGGCCAAGCCTACTGGTTCACCGGCAAATCCGGCACCCACCGCGCCAGTGGCGTGGCAACCCGCGAAATGGCAACCGCTGACGATGCCCGCCTATGGATCACGCTCGGTGGCACCGCAATCTGGGAGGACTGAGGATGGCCGCCGAACAGCAACACACCATCGCTGCGCAGCTGGCCTCGCTGCCCTCCCTGCCCATGGCCGAGCTCTGGGCGCTGTGGGACCAGCACTTCCCTCGGCGGCCCAGCCATCGCAACCGCAACTACGTCGAATCCCGATTGGCGTACCGTATTCAGGAACTGTCCTACGGCGCATTGCCCACCAACGTGCGCAAGATGCTGGTCGAGGCTGGCGCCAAGCATTCCAAGATCAAGTCAGCCGCCGGGCGCAGCGCGCAGACCCTGCTGATGCCCGGCACCACGCTGATTCGGGAATGGAACGAGCGCGAGTACCGCGTGACGGTCACGCCAGATGGTCTGTATGCCCTGGATGGCCAGGTGTTCAAGAGCCTGTCGGCGGCGGCCCGCCACATTACCGGCACCCGCTGGAATGGGCCGAAGTTTTTTGGTCTGCGGGGCGGCAAGGGAGATGGTCAATGAACGCCACCTTGCTCGTGCCACCGAAACGCTGCGCGGTGTATTGCCGTGTCTCCAGCGACGAACGGCTGGATCAGTCCTTCAATTCCATCGATGCCCAGAAAGAAGCTGGGCACGCCTTCATCAAGAGCCAGAGCCACGAGGGCTGGATCGCGGTGGCCGATGATTACGACGATGGCGGTTTCTCCGGCGGCAACATGGAGCGGCCCGCCCTGCGCCGCCTGATGGCAGACATCCAGATGGGTAAGGTCGACATCGTGGTCGTCTACAAGATCGACCGGCTATCACGCTCGCTGGCGGATTTCGCGCGGATGGTCGATGTGTTTGACCGCCACCGGGTCAGC
>RRZT010018575.1_pt1 | contig 14175 bp, 14 predicted proteins | sample 2165551 | NCBI WGS metagenome assembly RRZT01 (sample SAMN10456910, study PRJNA506462) | wastewater metagenome | biome: wastewater; feature: sludge; material: wastewater sludge; isolation source: wastewater sludge with Escherichia coli K12::gfp cells carrying plasmid... | place: USA: Moscow, Idaho... | reverse complement strand
ACAGACTCTACGGAGTCATTGTACGATAGTTGATTAGAGCCCTGCCAAATACCCTGACCCATCAAGAACGGAAAATTCTTAACCTTCTTATTCGCTTGATACGCTAAACGAGTTAAAAGTTGATCCAAAACTTGATTTAACAATCCATCTAATGCTTTATAGAAACCCTTCCAATCCGCTTCTTGATTAAAAAGAAGACCATATTCAATCCCTAAACGCACAAGATTGATACTTGTAAACGATAAATTCCCTCTACCCGATACTTGACTCTCACCACATTGATTGCCTATCACACGTGTCCTACAGCCCATATAGGTGACTTCAGTTTCAACGTGTCCTTGTTTGTAATACTTCGCATTAAACGGCACATCTAAGAAACTAAAATTAGGGAATAGTCGTTTGGCACTTACACGCAATGCGAGTCTGAACAAATCATAGTTTGGATCGGTAGGATTAAAATTAATACCTTCTTTAACCTTAAAAATTAAAATAGGAAAGATTGGAGTCTCATGATTTCCCAACCCAGATTCATGCGCTAAAAGAAGTTGTTCCGTCACAACTCTTCCCGCAACCGAAGTATCCGTCCCAAAATTCAAACTTGAAAATGGAACCTGTGCACCTGCTCTTGAATGCATGGTATTCAAATTATGAATTAGCGCTTCCATCGCTTGATATGTTTTCTTAATAGTTTGTTTATAGACACGATTTAATAAGCGTCCAATCCTATCTGATGGATCGATATTAGTTAAATCTACCGATTCAATACTCAAATCCTTTATATGATCATAAGAAATATCCGGATGATCTTCTAATAAAACATCGATCTCATACGCCAATAATTTCCTAAATGTCTTACGTACACCTTCTGCCATATCCACATCAAAAGCAGGAATACTCTGTCCACCGTGTTGATCATTCTGATTGGATTGAATTGCGATTGCCGCAAGCGCTGTATAAGAACAAATATCATTAGGCTCCCTTAGTGAACCATGACCTGTAGAGAATCCATTCTCGAATAACTGTGTTAAATCGATCTGACAACACGTCAATGTCCCCATCGCATAGAAATCCAAATCATGAATATGGATCCAACCTGCATCATGTAAATCACTGTGTTCTTCCTTTAATAGGAAATGTTTCGTAAAGTTCTTTGATACGGTTGAACCATATTGCAACATCATCCCCATCGATGTATTCCCATCTATATTGGCATTCTCTTTCTTCTCATCACTCGATTCTGAGAACGTCATTTTCTCAAGTGACTTCATCAAAGCACCACGCACTTCTCTCTGTTGAGTACGCTCTTTACGATACTTCTCATACACAGATGCACACTCAATGGCATGATTCTCTTTTAAACAAATCAATACAAGATCTTGAATCTCTTCTATCGAAACAGCGTCTTGCTTATATTGATTTAACTTCAACTCCACCTCTTTGGCTACCTTCTCCGCAATGGATACGCTTCCCTCTAGTTGTCTTTCAGCTTTTATAATCGCTGAAACAATCCGTTGACGATCATACCCTACTTTTCTTCCATCCCGTTTAATCACTGTTCTAATCATAGTGTCCCTTTCTTTCCAAAGGACAAAATGTGCATAATAAAAAGCCGATGCTTATCCTTCGTAAGCCTCCAACACACATTCATTTAAGGCAGGTCTTCCGACTCAAGATCAACATTCTACTTCGCCTTCCCGTTAAACCAGTGGCATATGAAATAGAACTCCCTTATACGGCGGCGAGGACCGTGTAGGCATTTCACCTACTTCCCTATTCACACTTTCGTGACCTTAAACTTCTTTGGTATAACCATTTTAACACTTGAAGTAATTCTCCACAATCCAATCAAAGATGAAACCTTAACCTAAGTTGTGACATTTTTTTCATCATTCAACTATTGAATAATATTGACAATCGTTCTATGATGAGCATTGTTAAACAGAAAGAAGATTATGCTAAACAAACTCAAATATTCACTTTACCGCTTCATGAATGGACGCTATGGCTCAGATCAACTCAACATGGCCTTACTCATTCTATCCATCCTTGTTTCATTGATTGGAGGAATCTTCTTCAATCGTAGTATTGTTGTTAGTCTTATCGTGTATGCACTTAGTATCATTATTATCTATCGAGGATTCTCCAAGAAGATTTACAAGCGCCAACAAGAAAACTTAAAATTCAAACGTTTAATACAACCGATAAAATCACACTATAAGATTATCAAACTCAACTTAACCCAAAAACAATTTAAACATGTACAATGCCCACGTTGTCATCGTACACTTCGTGTACCACGTGGAAGAGGTAAGATTGAAATTACTTGTCCACATTGTCATGTCGCATTTGACAAACGTTCATAAGAAAGGAAGTCATGATCTCACTGATCAAATACATCCTTGGATTCATCGTACTAAATGTTGTACTCAATAGTATCTTTAGAATCAATCCAATCCTAGGCTATGTCATCTACTTTGGACTGATTGCCTACTGGTTCTCTGGCTTTCGCTTTAAAACACGCAGCTTTAGAACAAACACAAACTATACCAATCCAAAACCTCAAAATCGAGATAATGTGATTGATGTCGAATTCACTGAAAGAGACGAAAACTAGCCAGAACTCTCTGGCTTTTTTATTAAACTACACGCATAGTGAACAAATTAACACTCCATCTGTAAACACTGTTTTTTATAAAAAACTTGTTAAGCTATTCTCAAATAAAAAGTGTATTATAGTAAAAAATAGGGGGAAGTTCTATGGGGGAATTTATATTCTGGGTTATCTTGATACCGTTGTTATTTTATATCATAATCAGTACCTTCTCTAAAGAGGATGTTTTAAAAGAAAAGGAAACTCACCAACAAGACGATCATGGAGATAAATAAGAAGACAAGCAATTATTGCTTGTCTTTTTATTTATATAGGTGATGATAGAGTGCCCCAATTAAATTGGAATCATTCGCAAACTCACAACGTACGACTTGAGGTTTAAGAATCGGAGTGTATTGACCATAATAATCAAACAACTCATTCACTTTACGACTCAACGCTTCAATCAAACGTTCTTGGAAACTTATTCCTCCACCGACCGCAACCTTCTCTGTATCAAGGACCGTTTGAATCGCAAAGATCGCATTCGCAAAATGTTGCGCAAACTCTTCAAGCACTTTAACCGCCACTTCATCATTGCGATTAACAGCCTCAAAGAACATCTTACCATTCACTGAATTCGGTTCTAAATTCTTATATTGTTCATACACTTGAGTTAAACCACGTGTACCATTAATATTGGCCCAGAAATTAATCGGATCGTTCACTGGAAGAATCGTTGTAGGGAAACTGGACAACTCCCCAGACGCAAAGTTTTGACCTCTCAAGAGTTTACCATTCGCAATAACCCCACCACCAATGCCTGTACCTAATGTTAGAACTAAACCATGTTGGGAATTCTTGAGTGAACCCTTCCACAATTCCGCAAGTGCAGCACATTTACCATCATTCTCAATACTGATATCCACTGGACAACGTTCTTTCAACACATCTGCCATTGGAATCTGACTGATATAACGTAATGCCCCACCTGTAAACATATAACCCGTATTCGAATTAATTCGACCTGGTGCACTCATCGCAATCCCAACAACTTGGTCTTTGTAATGATCATAAACCTTACCAATCGCTTCAACGAATGAATCCAACGAGTCTTTTGGTGTTTCAACTTCACCCTTATCCAAAATCTTTGCTTCTTCATCCATCAATGCATACTTAATATTCGTTCCACCTACATCAATAACACAATACTTTTTCATATGTTCCCTTTCTTATTCGACAAACATTAATGTATACAATGGAATATGCATTCCATCTTTATCCTTATACGTCGGCTCCACAATCAAATCATACGCCACATCCAATTGATCCTGTAACACTAACTGATTCATATAACGAAGCGCTTTAGGATCATCGAAACATAAACCTATTTTACGATTATCATGCGTTGATACAAAGAAAGAGTGTTTACCTTCTTCCATATAGTACATTCTTAACCCACGCTTAACTAAAATATCCGCCACACAGTTCTCAAGTAAAATATTTTTCTGAATGGTTAATGGTTCTTCTAAATACTCCAAATCCGCATCCTCTAACTGACCTGCTAATAAACCAACATCACGCACACATAACTTAAAGTTACCTTTTTGTTTATTATCAAACAATGGCATTTCTAAGGAATCTAATTTAAAAATTGTAAACAACCAACCATATTGATATAAACTTAAGATACTCTCCCAATGCGTACGATACGATGCATACGGTGCAATCTCAGTATATTTAAACTTCTTATTTCCCTTTTTAACCTGCTCTGGAATCGCACGGAAAATATCCAGTAACTTAACCTTCTTCTTTTGATCTGTCCAAGCCATAATCTCACTGATATAAATATCATTGATATAACGTTGCGCTAATTGAACCGGTTCATACTTACCCGAACTCACATACGCATGTACTGCTTTAGGCATACCACCAACATAGATATAAGACTTAAACATATTAATAAAGAATTCATGAATATCCTTCGCAATTGGACGATGTTGAATGAATGCATTCTTAACCTCTTGAATCGCTAAACTACTCACATTATTTGCCCATAAAAACTCTTCAAAATCCAACGCATGCATACGAATAACCATGAGATCTGTAGGATTATGATCAAGATTAAACACAGTACGAGTACCAATCGCATCATAACGACGATCCTTAGAAAACTTAATCATCGCATTAATCGCATTCGGACAATACTCAATTTCTTCTAAAAGTAAGACCGTTTCATTCGGTACACATCGTGCTCCAGGAATGGTTAGAGATATCTGTAGAATAAGCGCATCCACATCAAAATCTTCTTCAAAGATATGACGCATATATGGAAATTGATTGAAGTTAATATAAATGACTTGTTTATAATTCTCATACGCAAAAGTCCTTAATACAAAGGTTTTCCCTATCTGTTGAGGTCCTTCGATAATGAGCGCTTTCCGAACTGAATCACTCTTCCAGCTGTCTAATTTCTGTATGATTTTACGCTTTAACATTTCTTATATTATTTCATACTTAGACATAATGTCCAATAAATAAAATTCCCGAAGGAATTTTATTTCTTTACAAAATTATAAACAGCTCCAAATGTATCAACCGTCGCACTAACAATCATTTGATTGTTCAATGGTTTATCATAAGAATTACGTTTTTCATTCACAATACGATCAACCGCATCCATACCTGTCACAACCTTACCAAACGCGGCATATTGGCCATCTAAATGAGGCGCATCCGCAACCATGATGAAGAACTGTGAACCAGCACTATCCGGGTGTTGTGCACGAGCCATCGAAATGGTTCCACGTGTATGTTTTAAATCATTCTTAAATCCATTGGCATTAAATTCACCTTTAATCGTATAACCCGGACCACCTGTTCCAGTTCCAGTTGGACATCCACCTTGAATCATGAAACCAGGAATAACACGATGGAAAATTAAACCATTGTAGTATCCTTCTGATACTAAACTAATGAAATTTCCAACAGTATTAGGGGCAATTTCAGGGAATAATTCGATATTGATAATTTGATTATTTTCTAAAGTTAAAGTTACGAGTGGGTTGCGCATAAAAAATCTCCTTGCGTATTAACGCTTATATATAATACTCAAATCTATTCAATAAATCAATCTTATGTTATTGTTATTTCATGAAAGCACTCGAACTTCAAAAACACATCAAACACCCAATTCTCATCACGGATGAGAAAATGATTGCCTATTTAATCCATCAACGATTCCATGTATCCGAACGTTTTATTGGTCTCCTTATTCAAAAAGATTCCATAAAACTCTATTTAAATAATCTTTTTCCAACCAATCTAAAAGGTTTAGATATCATTCGATTTGATGATACCGATCAACCCATTCACTTATTAAACAACGATCTTAAATCAGATACACTCTATATTGATAAGAATATGCATGCTGGATTCTTAATCAAACTCATGAAAATGAATCCACTCATCAAGATTGAAATTGATGAACTCTGTGATCGATTTAGATCTATTAAAGATAATAGTGAAATAGAAAAGATGCGACAAGCAAGCGATATCAATGATCAAGCGATGCAAATTGTACAAAGCCATATCAAAGAAGGAATGACCGAATTAGAACTTGCGACCCATATTCCAGATATTTTCTTATCACTTGGTGCGGAAGGCATCAGCTTCACACCAATCGTCGCATTCGGTAAGAATACTTCAGATCCTCATGCAGTTCCTGGTGATACACGCTTAGAAAAGGGTATGCCAATTATTGTGGATATGGGATGTATCTATCAGGGCTATTGTAGCGATATGACACGTTCATTCTTCTATCACAAAAATTCACTCAACGATGTATATGATGTCGTTCGTAAAGCAAATCTTGCGGCCATTAAAGCAGTAAAGCCTGGTATTCCACTCAAAGAAATCGACCATGCGGCACGCTCTGTCATAGAGAAAGCAGGTTATGGACCATACTTCATCCATCGTACGGGTCATGGGATTGGACAAGATGTACATGAACCCTATGATGTGAGTGCTACAAACGAACATCTAACAGAAGTTGGTATGATCTTCTCCATTGAACCTGGTATTTACTTACCCGATGAAGGTGGAATTCGTATTGAAGACCTTGTGCTTGTGACTGAAGATGGATGTGAAGTATTGAATCAATATACAAAAGACCTACAAATACTTTAAAGGATGCCTAAGCATCCTTTTTATTCGAATATTCGTTTTAAATCATCCACATTACGATAACTCTGTAAACGATGTTCCCCTCTAAGCTGATCGTATACCCCTTTAAACCGTTCTTTTGCCTCCGCAAAATTTAAATCAGGCGACATGTTTACCAATCCAATAGGATCAATAATTGGAATATTCTTTTCCTTCGCTCTTTGAACAATCTTAGAAATTAAATTAAACGCAATGGTCTCTAAATAAACACACGAATCCTTTGTTTGAAAAATAATATCTAAACCAAAATCAGGTCCATTTTGGTATGTACTTAGAATCGGTAAACGCACAACAGAAAACTGAATACTCTCAATCTTTTGATATGGAATCGTCATCTTGGACAATTCTAACTCACTTAAATTAAATGGATTATAAATACCAATACTCACATCATGATCATTAAATACACATTCATAAGTAATCCCAAATCGACTAGAACACTTTGATATTTCTCCATCAATGGAAACACAACTCACTAAGACTTTTGATTGTGCAGTTACTCCAACAGAAGGTATACGATTATTAGACATGATAAACTCCCCCTTTTGTTCATTATATCACAAAGTAAAAAAACCACCGAAGTGGTTTTATAAGGTACTGGTTAAATTTGGGGGGGAAGTCAGTACCTTATAGACAAGAAACTTGTCTAGATTATTATACACATTATCAGTTTACATTTAAAGAAAAAACAACAAATCCGATTAAGAAATTTGTTGTTTCAAATACGCATAGATAAACTCATCAATCGATCCATCCATTACCTTTTGAACATTGCCTTCTTCAGCGCCGGTACGATGATCCTTCACTAAAGTATACGGCATAAAGGTATAAGAACGAATCTGAGAACCCCACTCAATCGACTTCTGTTCACCCTTAATATTGGCCAACTTCGCTTCTTGAGCTTCAATCTCCAACTGATACAACTTACTCTTTAACATATTCATCGCATTCTCACGATTGTTCAATTGAGAACGTTCTGTTTGACAGTTCACCACAATACCAGTCGGTTTGTGAATTAAACGAACTGCAGAAGAAACTTTATTAACGTTCTGTCCACCTGCACCACTCGCATGACGTGTTTCCAAGATAATATCATCGGGATTAATAACGATTTCAATTTCTTCATTAAACTCCGGCATAACATCCAATGAGCAGAAAGAAGTATGTCTTCTACCCGAAGAATCAAACGGTGAAATACGGACTAAACGGTGAACACCACGCTCAGCCTTAAGATATCCATAGGCCATATCTCCTTCAATCAAGAAAGATACTGACTTAATTCCTGCTTCATCCCCTGGTTGATAATCCAAGACCTTAACTTTGAAACCTTTTTGTTCCGCATAACGTGTATACATACGATAAAGCATTTCAGCCCAGTCCTGTGATTCTGTACCACCAGCACCTGGATGAAGTTCTAGAATCGCATTGGAATGATCATACGGATGGGATAATAGAATCTTAATCTCAAACTTCTCAAACGCTTCTTGAGCACTTAAGACTTCTTCTTCTACCATTGCCATCATATCTTCATCAAATTCAGTCTTAAGCAAATCAACAGTCTCATCCATGGATGCATATTGACTTACTAAACTCTTATACGTTTCAAGAATTGATACGAGATCATTCTTCTCATTAATTAAAGACTGTGCTTTTTTTCGATCATTCCAGAAGGTATCTACCATCATGAGTTGATCGATTTCATCAATTCTCTTTTGTTTACCATCTAAGTCAAAGAGAGTCGCCAAGCTGCTTTAGCTTAGCCTTGATCTCATTGACCGATTGTTTCATCTCGTAAACTTCCATTATTGTTTCCTCACTTCAACCTTCATACGTAAGCAGAAACTCACAACTTCTTGAGAAATACGTTGTAACATATCTTCAAAGAGTTCATAACCTTCTGAAATGTAGGCTTGTAACGGTTTATTTTGAGCATAAGAACGCAAGTGAATACCTTCTCTTAATTTAGACATGGTATCAATATGTTCTTGCCAAGAACGATCCACAATGGATAATACGATATTCTTTTCAAGCGATAAACCATGTGCTTTAAATGGTTCAATCTTAGCCTCATAACTATCCCAAGCTAATTGTTTCGCATGACGGATCACTTCCTCAATACTCTTACCTTTAATATCTGCTTCTGTTAATGCTACATCTTCAAAATGATTCGCCGCAAGCGCAGACAATAAACCTTCCGCATTTACTTCTTCTTGACGATTCTTAATTTCCACATGACTACGAACAAGCTTTTCGATCACACGATCAAACATCTCACGAATGAGTTCATGGACATCTTGATGTTCAAGAATGTAATCACGTTGGTTATAAATGGTTTCACGTTGTTGACGGAGAACATCATCATACTCTAACAATGTCTTACGAACATCAAAGTTAACCCCTTCAACACGACGTTGAGCACTGGTAATGGATTTAGTGACTAAGTTGGATTCAACCATTTGATCCCCTAATTGATCAAATAGAGCACGATAACGATCACTTCCGAAACGTACCATCAATTCATCTTGAACGGATACATAGAAACGAGAATAACCTGGATCACCTTGACGACCCGAACGACCTCTTAATTGATTATCAATACGACGAGATTCATGTCTTTCACTACCCAATACAGCTAAACCACCTAATTCACGAACACCTTCACCTAATTTAATATCGGTACCACGACCTGCCATATTGGTCGCAATCGTAATTGCTCCCTTATGACCTGCTTTCGCAATAATTTCAGCTTCACGCGCATGATTCTTCGCATTTAAAACTTCATGACGAATCTTATTCTGCGTTAACATCTTAGAAATAAATTCACTGGTCTCAACCGCAATCGTCCCAACAAGAACCGGTTGACCTGTCGCATGACGTTCCTTAATTTCATTCATTAAAGCCTGGAACTTGGCTTTTTGAGTTCCGAAAATCGCATCCGGCATATCTTGACGAACAACTGGACGATTGGTAGGAATTTCCACAACACGCATATTATAGATGGTTAAGAATTCTTCTTCCTCGGTCTTTGCAGTCCCTGTCATACCCGCTAACTTAGCGTATAAACGGAAAAAGTTCTGATACGTAATGGTAGCCATGGTCGATGTTTCTTGTTTAATTGGAACATTTTCCTTCGCTTCAATCGCTTGATGTAAACCATCAGAATATTGACGACCCTTCATTAAACGCCCCGTAAACGAATCAACAATCACAATCTCATTCTCTTGTACAACGTATTCGACATCACGATCCATCGCATAGTTCGCTTTTAGAGCTTGTTGGATATGATGCACTAAATGCGTATGACTAATTTCATATAAGTTCGTGACTCTAAATGCTTTCTCAGCTAAGGCAACCCCTTGTTCTGTCAATTGAACTGTCTTTGTCTTAACATCTACCACATAACCTTCATCCTTCACTAAACTCTTAACAAAACGATCCGCTTGAATATAGAGTTGAGCAGTTTGTTTCTGCCCACCTGAAATGATTAATGGTGTACGCGATTCATCGATTAGGATGGAGTCAACTTCATCCACTAACGCCATATTCAACTCACGCAATACACGATCCTTAACATGTGTAACCATGTTATCACGTAAGTAGTCAAAACCCGTTTCCGCATTTGTCGTATAGGTAATATCACATGCATAAGCAGCACGCTTCTGAGCTGTTGTTAAAACACGTAGATTTAAACCAACTGTTAATCCTAAAAACTCATGAATGGCCCCCATCCACTTCGCATCACGTCCAGCCAAGTATTCATTGACTGTAACCACATGCACACCTTTACCGGATAAGGCATTAAGATATACAGGAAGTACGGACGTTAAGGTCTTACCTTCCCCGGTTTTCATTTCCGCAATATCCCCTTGATGTAAGACGATACCACCCATGATTTGTACAAGGTAAGGGAATTCTCCTATCACACGTTTCGCTGCTTCACGTGCTACAGCGAATGCTTCTGGTAGGATATCATCCAAGGATTCTCCTACTCTAATTCTTTCTTTAAATTCTTCTGTTTTTGCTTTTAATTGGTTATCCTCCAATGAAGCCATCGCATCTTTTAAGGCATCTACCTTTAATGCAATCACTCGAATTTCTTCAAGTCTCTTCTTGTCTCCATTGAACAATTTTTCTAGAATATTCATCTAAAATCCTCCAGTATCCACCGATATTGTAACATATTTGAAATATGAAATAAGACAATGAAAAAGGTTGGCAAGCCAACCTTTTTGTTAGTTAAATTTTAACGATATTGCGAGCTTGAAATCCGCGATCAGTTTCAACCATATCGAATTCAACGTCAGCGCCTTCTTCGATAGTTTTGAAACCATCCATCTTCAACTCAGAATAGTGGAAGAATACATCTTTATCATCTGCTAATTTGATGAATCCAAATCCCTTTTCTTTGTTAAACTTCTTAACTTTTCCTTGCATTTACTAAAATCCTATGCCTTTCCCGTAATGAATCTATGCACTACTAGGTAAATAATAACACGAAAAAATAAAAATGCAAGAAATACAACTAGTTGGCCTTAAAAATCCTTATTTCATAGAACTTTAAACAATCCAAGCCTCATTTAACCCAATAACACAGATCTTCACAACATTACTCTCCGTCTTAATCAAATCATAACACGCCTTTAAACTTGAACCTGTCGTACAAACATCATCCACCAACACTATCTTTGGACATTGTTTGATACTCTCATCCTTTAAATGGATCGATTCCTTAATCTCAAAACGCTCACTTCGATTCAATTGACTTTGTTTAATGTTGTCTTTAATAAAACAATCCCGTTTCTCTAAGTGTATAGACTCAAAGAGTTTGGCTAAAGCATGAAATCCACGTTCCTGTGTCTTCTCGATGGAAGAAGGCACCAGCACGAGAACATATCCACGATACTCCCATTCAAACTGTCGTTTCAAGTTAAACATGAAACATTTCCCCAAAGTTTCATCTTTGTTCTCTTTATATTGGTACATCCATTTCTCAAAAACCTTATTGTATCGATAATACGCATGTACTTCATATCCATTAACGTTATACTTCCGATTCAAGAGAACCAATTGTTTACGACAATTCCCACACAATACATCATCCCTTAATATGATCTCTATTAAACTTAATCCATTCAAGACAGATTTGAAACAGACCAAGCATTCGCCTGTACCTGTAGGTCGATACATAAACTCACCTCTGCCTTTCGCTCTGTACACAAGAAAAGAACCTTCCCATTTGGATACTTCATACTTCTTCCCACTCTTCCCGATATTTGAATCAAACTCGCTAGATTAAAAACAGGATGATTCGCATACACCACCGCAACCTGAACATTCTCAAACGTAACCCCTCTCTCAAGCACAGTCGTGCATATTAAATGTGATCCAAAATCCTTCTTAAAATTCTGTATCACATCATCTAATCTTTCATGTCCTGCATACACAAAGGGAAGCCCAAGAAACGAAGACAATTGATTTCCTAATTTAATACTTGGCACAAAGACCAAACAATTCTCTTCCAGTTTATTCAACCAATGTTTGAGATATACAAACTGCCCATATAAAGGGATATACTTGCACACCGGAATGACTAAGTCTTGATTATGTGGTCTTCGAAATAAACGTATCTCTTCGACTTCGCCTTTTTCAACCAGTTTAATCAGTTCATGACTTGGTGTAGCTGTTAAATAAATCACCTGTCCTTTAACGGATTGTTTCGCAAAACCTTGTAAGGTTAAATCACTCGAAAATGGAAACGCATCCGGCTCATCTAAGATCAATAAGTCAAACGATTTATGAAACCGAAACAATTGATGCGTAGTACAGATGATCAGATGTCCCTCACAATCCTGAGTAAACCCTTCACACACACGCGTCACCTTGATGGTATTAAACATCTTACTTAAACGCTCATAGAGTTGAAGCACAACTTGTCTTCGCGCTACTGCTATTCCAACTTTCTGATGATGTTCAATCGCATACTGAATGGTCTCTAGAACCAACTCTGTCTTTCCAGCTCCACAAACCGCATTAACCAACACATCCTTCTTCTGACTTATCTCACAGATTCTTTTCGAGCATTCCTTCTGTAAGTCAGTTAATGAGTAACTCATCTCATACGATACAGGTTCATCATAATAATGGATTTGCCCTTCAGAACCTTGGTACTGTATACATCTACGACATTGATAAACACCTCGTATTAAAACAAAGTACTTTAAATCATCACAACCACATCTCTCACAAATTACAGCCATACATTTATATATGCAACAAATAATAGTATTCCTATAAATTACTATATTGTATTACAATATACTCAGTGATATATTATAGCTAAGGAGAATCATATGAATCCACAATTTAAAAAAGGTGTACTAGAATTATGTGTCCTATCCTTACTTAAACAGAAAGATCGATATGGGTATGAACTTACAGAAACCATCTCTAAACAAATGTCTGTTGCGGCTGGAACCCTCTACCTCGTATTAAAACGATTAAACGATGATGGTTACTTCGAAACCTACTTAGTCGAGTCCGAATCCGGACCTGCCCGTAAATACTATCGTCTTACTGAAAAAGGAATCGAACATGAAAAGAATTTAAAAGAAGGTTGGTATGCATTTATTGATCAAGTTGATCAACTTATAAAGGAGAATCCAAATGAATAAAGATGAATATCTCAATCGATTAAGCCACAAATTAAATGAACTTAATATCGATGGTAAAGAAGAAATATTAAATGATTTTACCAACCATTTTGAAATAGGGCATGAAAATGGGCTAAGTGATGAAGAATTGATCGAAAACCTTGGTTCAATCGAAGAACTGCTCGAATCTTTTGAATCACTTAGTAAACAAGAGAAAATAACGATCGATCATAAAAATCAAACAAAAGAATTTAAAGATAAAATTACTAAAGTAATCGTTCAAGCTCGACACGCAAATACACGATTAACGCATTCAATTGATGAAGGATTCCATGTAGACTTACAAAAAGATGGAAAACTACCTGAACGATTGAATCACACCCTTGTTGCTTATCAAGAAGAGGACACATTCTTTGTGAATGTACTTCCAATCTTCCCATACAAGACTCATGGGGATTATGAACTTACGATACAAGTTCCAAAGAACTTAAACAAAATTCAACTTAATTCAAGCAGTGGTGATTTGAACGCAAGTGAACTGATGATTCATCAAATTGAAATTCAATCCGGAAGTGGAGATATTCATTTAAAGGATATCCATACAAATCAGATTAAAATGGAAGTGGCTTCTTCAGATGTACACATTCATAAACTCAGTGGAGATTGTGAAATTAGATCCGCAAATGGTGATGTAAGAATCAGTAAATCCTT
>RRZT011234031.1_pt1 | contig 14176 bp, 10 predicted proteins | sample 2165551 | NCBI WGS metagenome assembly RRZT01 (sample SAMN10456910, study PRJNA506462) | wastewater metagenome | biome: wastewater; feature: sludge; material: wastewater sludge; isolation source: wastewater sludge with Escherichia coli K12::gfp cells carrying plasmid... | place: USA: Moscow, Idaho... | reverse complement strand
CCAAGAAATCGGTTTCAGGCTGCCGAATTTGCGTAAATAGATAAGGCGTATCTGCCTGATCCTGCACCGATTTGGTTGGACTATTTAAACGCAAGGCACGTACGGCTTCCCTGCGTGCTCTGATTTCGGGGATAGCACCGATTTTCGCCATCTCGCTGGGTTTGGCTTTGTGAAACCACAGGCAGTAACGCTGTTTACCGTTAATCAGCTCTTCCGCACCGATAAAGGGCTTGATATAGTTCTGCAAAATCGGATAGCGGCTTTCTAATGCTTCTTTTTCAGACAGCGTAAGTATCCAATTTCCACCATCCGTAGGCTGATTGCCTTTAGTCATTTTGTTCAATCCAGCAGGCGGGTTGCTGCGGCTGGGAAGAATCACACTTGCACCATTGGCAAGGTATTGATTGATATTGGCAACTTCCCGCCTTTCTGGTGGCCCTTTGATGTCGGAATAGACGAACAAGAACTTCGTGCGGTGTTCACGCCCGCTTGAGTCTGCGTGCTCAAAACCAACAATGACACAATGCACCGCAGCCTTGCCTGCCGCTGCTGATGTCCACTGGAACGTGCGGTGCGCAAAAAATATTTCAAATCCTTGAGCAAACAACCATGCCCACAGCACGCCTGCTTGCTCGCCCTGACAAATAGAGTTAGTGGACACAAAAGCCGTTTGCACTTGCGGTTGTTGCTGCATGATGCGGGCTGCCTTAACGTACCAGCAGGCCACGTAGTCCATTTTTCCAAACTTGCCATCCTTGGGAAAAATGGCTGCACAGTCATCTTGTTGTTCAACTGATCGCCATTGATGCCCAATAAACGGCGGGTTGCCAAAGATGTAATCAGCCTGTGGCCAGTCGGTGCGCAGGCTGTTGGTGTTGATGATTTCTGCACTGTCGGTGAGCGGAATGCTGGGGCGGGTTTGGCCAAAGCGATCGGCGGTACGCTGGTTGCACTGGTGGTCTGTCAGCCACATGGCGACTTTGGCGATTTGGGCGGGGTATTCGTCAATTTCGATGCCGTGAAACTGGCCGATGTGGCATTGCTGCATGGTGGAAATGTCGAGCAATTGGCCTTCGGCAAACAGTTCGCCAATGATGTCGTCTTCGAGCCTGCGCAGTTCGCGGTAGGCCACCACCAGAAAGTTGCCGCAGCCGCAGGCGGGATCGAGAAAGCGCAAGCTGCCCATGGTTTTGTGCAGAGCGTGGATGGCTTCAGTGCGTTTGGCTTTGGCTGTTTTTTTGGCTGCTTCAAATTGCTGGCGCAAGTCATCCATAAACAGGCTGTTGATGACCTTGAGGATGTTGGCTTCTTCGGTGTAGTGCGCGCCCAGTTCGCGCCGCTCGACACTGTTCATGACGCTTTGAAACAGGCTGCCAAAAATTTCGGGGCTGATTTTGGCCCAGTCGCGGTGGGCGCATTCAAACAGCAGTTCGCGCAGCTCGGCGTTGAAATAAAACTCGCACAGGCTGTCGGCAAACAAATTGCCATTGACGTAGGGAAACGCCCTGATTTCTTCAGGCATGCCGTTGGGGCGACGCTCAAGCGGTGTATTCAGTACCGTAAAAACGCGATTGAGCGCACCGCCCATATCCGCGCCGTCTGCGCGGGTGAATTTTTGCAGGTAATCGGCAAACTGGTTGTGGGCAAAGATCAGGGTGTCGTCAGCAAAAAAGCAAAACAGCAGGCGGATGATGAATTGCTTGAGGTCGTGCTCGGGGTAGTTGCCGTCTTTTTTAAAGGCGGTGTACAGGTTGCCCACGGCTGCGGCGGCTTCGATATTGGCCTGCTCTTCGGCGGCTTTCAGCTCGCGGCTGATGCCGTCCATGAAGTCGAAATTTTTGCGCTTGATGTGCTCGGGCAGTTCGCTCAGGGCAAAGGCCAAAGGTTCAAGCGCGTTTTGCTGCGCGCCCTGGTGCAAGTCGTAAAGATGGATGTGGGCAAAGTCGCTGACGATGACATAGCGCGGCACGTCGGCACTGTTGTGGCGGCGTATTTCTTCGATATACCCCATGGCTTGGGTAAAGGCTTCGGCCAAATCCTTGCGGGCGCTTTTGTGCTCGCACAGCAGCTTGCCCGCCCAGAACACATCGGCAAACTTGGTGCTGCCTTTGCGGTGCTTGACCTGGTATTCCATGGTGGCGGTGCGGTAGCGGTCGAGATTGAAGATGGCGAAAAATTCGTTCCAGAAGGTATCTTTCTCGGCGCGCTCGCGGGTCTCGTCTTTCCAGCGTTTGGCGAATTGCTGGGCCAGGCGGTATTTGTGTTCGTAGGTGTAGGTGGACATGTTCAGGGCTGCAAGTGGCTACGGATATGCGCTTGACCGGCATGAATCTGCCAGTCAGGCGCAGGCAGGCAGATGCATGTATTGCATGTATCAGGTGCTTTCGATAGCGGCAGCGTTGATGCAGGCCAGATACGCCTGCACGGTGGCGGTATAGCCGGCTTCGAGCGCATCGGCCATGAAGGCGTGACCAATGGAGACTTCCGCCACATGGGGCACGGTGAGCAAAAAAGGCGTGAGGTTGGCTTGGTTCAAATCGTGCCCGGCATTGACCTGCAGGCCCGCAGCGTGGGCCGCGCGTGCAGCGGCGGCATAGCGGGTCAGTTCGGTTTGCAGGCGTGTGCCGTCGCCACTTGCGTGGGCGGCGGCATAAGGTTCGGTGTACAGCTCCACACGATCGGCGCCAACCTCACGCGCCAGCGGCATTTGCTCTGGCAGCGGATCCATGAACAGGCTGACGCGCACGCCCAGGTCGTGGCATTCGGCAATCAGCGGGATCAAGCGCTGGCGGGTGGCGGCATCGGTCAGGTCAAAGCCATGGTCGCTGGTGAATTGGTCTTCGCTATCTGGCACGAAGGTGGCCTGCTGCGGGCGCACGGTGCGGATGTAGTCCATCAGGTTTTGCAGCGGGTTGCCTTCGATGTTGTATTCGCGATCCGGCCAGCTTTTGAGCAGTGCGGCTAGATCATGCACATCGTGCGGGCGAATATGGCGTTCGTCTGGCCGCGGGTGCACGGTGATGCCATGCGCACCGGCTTGCAGGCACAGCTCGGCCGCGCGGGTGACGCTGGGTATGCCCAGGTGCCGCGTGTTGCGGACCAAGGCCACTTTATTGACGTTGATGGAGAGGTGGGTGTGGTGCGTCATGGAACGATCAGACTGGAGCCCGAAACATGGTGAGAGGCATGAAAAAAAGAAGTGCTTGCATGGGTGGCTGCGTAGCGCACACGGTACACAGCAACTCAATTCAAAAAAGCTTTTAAAGGTTGTGCAAATCCACCAGCAACTGCCGTGTGCGCAAGCGCGATACGCCGCAATGGTAATACAGCAATTCGCGCAATTGGGGTTTGAGCGCCAGCGCCACATCGCGCTGCGCCAGGCACAGCGACAACAAGGCGCGCAGGGGGGCGGCATCGTCCATGGCGGCTTGCAGCGCCAGCCAGCAGCGGCCGGGCAGTGCGCGGGCTTGCGTGGGCGGCACGGCCAGCAGACCGCTTTCGGGCATCAGGGCATAAGCGGCATCAATCTGCAGCGGTTGATAGTTGAGGGTTTGCACATCCAGCGTGGGCAGCAGGCCGGCCTCGCGCAGCAGCACCAGTTCAAACGCACGCAGCACGGCCTGCAAATGCTCGCCCTGCCCGGCATGGGTTGCCAGCCAGGATACGGTTGCCGCATAGGCATCAAACAGCGCGGGGTGCGGATCATCGCGCGCCAGCAGCCGCATGATGAGCTCGTTGAGGTAATAGCCCGCCAACAAGGCATCGCCCGTTGGCATGACGTGCCCGCCCATCCATTCGGCACTTTTGAGGGTTCTGATTTCTGCATCGCCCGCATACGCGATGTGCAGGGGTTGCAAGGGTAGCAGCACAGGCCGAAAGCCCGAGCTGGGGCGCTTGGCTCCTTTGGCCACCAGCGCCGTGCGGCCGTGGTGGCGCGTGAAGGCTTCGAGGATCAGGCTGCTTTCGCTCCAGTCGTAGCTGTGCAGCACATAGGCTGGCTCGTGGATGATGCGCTTCACGTTTTATTGGAACTGGACGAGAACAGTTGCTGCATGGCCATATCCACCACCATGCTCAGCAGCGAATAAACGATTGCCCCGGCCAGCGCCCACCAAAAGCTGCTGACTTCAAAGCCCGACAGCATGCTGCCTGCCAGCCAAAACATCAAGGCGTTGATGACCAGCAAAAACAAGCCCAGCGTGACAACCGTAACGGGCAGCGTCAGCACGATCAGAATGGGTCGCACGATGCTGTTGAGCAGCGCGATCACGGCGGCGGCCAATAGGGCTGAGCCAAAGCTTTTGACCACAATGCCCGGAAGCAAATAGGCAAGAAACATCAAGGCCACCGCCGACAAGCCCCATTTCACCAACAATTTCACCATGGCTCCCGTTTCTCCTTCTTCTCGTATTCAATCCGATAACAGCAGGCAGAAATAACCTGCACCCGATATTGTGCCGCTTGTTGACGGCAAACGTGGCGCCCGCTTTGGCCCACCGTAGATGAAGCGGGGATTTTTAAGCGGGGCTTTGCAAAATTCAATCCCCGCTTCCAACCCAAGGCCTCTTCTACAATGCCGGTCATGTCTGCCACTGCCCCTTCCTGCACACCGCGCCTGCGCCTTTATCTGGACTTGATCCGCTGGGATCGGCCTGCTGGCTGGCTGTTGCTGCTGTGGCCTACGCTGGCTGCGCTGTGGCTGGCGGCCGGGGGCTTTCCGGGTTGGCATTTGCTGGCGGTGTTTACGCTGGGCACCATCTTGATGCGCAGCGCCGGCTGCTGCATCAACGACGTGGCCGACCGCGATTTTGACCGCCACGTCAAACGCACGGCCAACCGCCCCGTGACCAGCGGTCGCATCAGCGTGAAAGAGGCGCTGGCCGTGGGCGCCGCATTGACTTTTCTGGCATTTTTGCTGGTGTTGAGCACCAATCTGCCCACCATTCTGTATGCCTTTCCGGCGCTGCTCATCAGCATGGCCTACCCGTTTGCCAAGCGCTTGGTCTCTGTACCGCAAGCCGTGCTGGGGCTGGCCTTTAGCTGGGGCATTCCCATGGCCTATGCAGCCACCCAAGGGCATGTGCCCGCGCAGGCGCTGTGGCTGATAGTGGGCAATCTGTTTTGGGTGATTGCCTACGATACCGAATACGCGATGGTTGATCGCGACGATGATTTGAAGATTGGCATCAAAACCTCGGCCATTGCCTTTGGCCGCTTCGACATTGCAGCCGTAGCCCTCTGCTATTTGCTGTACACGGGCATATGGTGGGGCGTGTTGTGGCAAGCAGCTGGCACTTCATCTGCCGCATGGGCGCGGCTGGCATGGGCGGCTGGTTTGGTGGCCGTGCTGGCGCAAATTACATGGCATCTCTGGCTGATTCGCACGCGCGATCGCCAGCGCTGTTTTGCCGCCTTTCGCCACAACCACTGGATTGGCCTGAGCGCATGGGCCACCACCTTGGCACTGACCCCATGGGGTGGCTGAAGGCTGCCGAGCAAATTTCAGGCAAAACCTTTGCGCCATCAGCACCAGCAGCCCTGCACAGCAGCTCAAGCGCCGTCTGGCGAAGACTGCGGTTTTTTCACAGCACGCAACATCATGCTGGCAAACGGCGTACCCGCATGCATGGGGTGCACCTCGCAGGCAAAACCGATTTGTTCCAGCTGCGCCTGCCATTGCGCCACGGTGCGGCAATACATGGCGATGGAAGCATGCCCCCGCACCTTGAAAACCAAGGCATCGACCCAGTTGCTGAACCGAAAAGGCAGGCCGCCCGCCTTGTCGCCTACGCGCAGCAGCAGCGTGCCGCCATCGCTCAAGCAGGCATATACGCGCGCCAGCACATCTTCTTGCGCGGCGTAGGGAATATAGTGCAGCACATCCAGAATCGTGACCACATCGCTGGGCGCGAACTGGGCACGGGCAATGTCAGCCTGCTCGATCAGCGCCCGATCCTGATGCGCGGCCAGCGCCGCGCGCGCGCGTTCCACATCCCTGGGCATTAACTCCAGCCCGTGCACACGGCACCCAATCGGGGGCGGCTGCCAATCCGCCGGCCAAGCGCCCGGCTCGGCAGCAGCTTCGTCCACGGCCAGCAGCAAACTGGCCAGCAAGCCCTGGCCACAGCCCAAATCCAGAATGCGTGCGCCAGCAGGGATCCAACCATTGGCCAAAATGCCCGCAAACATCGGGTCCATACTTAGTTTGCCCCGTGCGAAATGCCAGGCAAAACGCCCGGCAGCCCGGTAATGGCGAGTGGCAGCAGTCAGCAAAGATGAAGGCAGAGAGGGAGACATAGCTGGAAACACAGTGCCCGTGGCAACGGGCGCAAATTCTGGGATGATAGCGGCATCTTTAATCGCTGTTTTTCAACAACCCCATCCACCTATTAACCGGAATATTTGTCACCATGCGTTTTTCCATCCGATCCACCGCCCTGGCCTGCCTGTGTTTGGCCGCCGCTACCGCCAGCCAGGCGCAAGAAGCCGCCCCTCCGGCCATTGACCCCAACGCCTTTGCACACTGCCTGGCCGGCCTGCGCAACAGCCCGGCTTTTGCCAATATCTCTAACAGCACCTGGCAGCAGCACGTGGCAACCCTCACGCCTGACGCCACCGTTTTGCCCCTGCTCAACCGCCAACCCGAATTCAGCATGCCCGCCTGGGACTATCTGGCCGTGCTGGTCGATAAAGAGCGCGTGGCCGACGGCCGCGCCGCCTACCGGCAGTGGCTGCCCGTGCTGCGCCAGATCCAGCAACGCTATGGCGTGGAGCCCGCCGTCGTGCTCGGCGTGTGGGGGGTAGAAAGCAATTTTGGCCGCATCACCGGCGGACGCCCGCTGCTGCAATCGCTGGGCACCCTGTCGTGCTTTGGCCGACGCCAAGGCTATTTCCGCACGGAATTTGCCAGCGCCCTGCGCATCGTGCAAGAAGGCAGCATCAGCGCCGACAAGCTCAAAGGTTCGTGGGCTGGCGCCTTTGGCCAAACCCAATTCATGCCCAGCACCTTTCTGCGCACCGCTGTGGACTTTGATGGCGACGGCAGACGCGATTTGATCGACAACGTGCCGGACGCGTTGGCCTCAACCGCCAACTTTCTGCGCAAAGCGGGCTATGTCTCCAATCAGCCCTGGGGCTATGAAGTCAAACTGCCAGCGGGCTTCGACGCCAGCCAGGCGGGCCGCCGCAATCGCCGCAACGTGGCCCACTGGGCGGCACAAGGCGTGACCCTGCCCAACGGGCAGCCCTTGCCCCCAACACCCGCCAGCCTGGGCTTGCTGTTGCCCGCAGGCGTGCGCGGGCCCGCTTTTCTTGTCGGTAAAAACTTCGACACTTTCTACAGCTACAACGCCAGCGAAAACTATGCCCTGGCGATTGCCCACCTGTCGAACCTGATCGGCAACAACAATGACTACGTCGGCTTTGCCACCCCTTGGCCAACGGACGACCCCGGCCTGTCACGCGCCGAAAACCGCGAGCTGCAAACCCTGCTGCTGGCACGCGGCCACGACATTGGTCAGCCCGACGGTTTGATTGGCGCAAAAACCCGAGACGCCATCCGCGCCGAACAAACCCGGCTGAACATGCCAGTCAATGGCCGTGGCGGGCAAAAGCTGCTGGGCGCCTTGCGCCAGGCACAAAGATAAAGTTGCGGCTCCTTGGCTCCTGTCTGCCAATGCCCGTAGCGCCTGTTGGGAATTGGTTGAACGGAATCTGAATCCTCCCTTTCAACCACCCGCAAAAACATAAAAAAAACGCCTTCCAAACTGGAAGGCGTTTTGATTGAAACTGCTCTTGCAACTATTGCAGCTATCGCGCCATTACTGTGCGGCAGAAGCGGCTGTAACGGCAGAGGCAGCTTTGGTCGCGGCGCTTGTTGCGCTTGCCGCTTTGGCTGGCTGCTCATTCCAAATTTCGGGGTATTTGTAGCCTTCGAAGCGCTGTTTGGCATAGGCTTTGAACGCGTCGGAGTTGTAGGCCTCGGTCACATCTTTGAGCCATTGGCTGTCTTTGTCGGCAGTTTTCACGGCAGACCAGTTCACATAGGCAAAGCTGGGTTCCTGGAACAGCGTCTCAGTCAGCTTCATACCGCTGCTCATGGCGTAATTACCGTTTACCACGGCAAAGTCCACATCGGCGCGGCTGCGGGGCAGTTGGGCGGCTTCCAGTTCGATGATTTTGATGTTTTTCAGATTTTCAGCAATATCATTTTTAGAGGCAGTGAGCGGGTTGATGCCGTCCTTCAGCTTGATCCAGCCCAGCTCATTCAACATCACCAAGGCACGGGCGAAGTTGGAAGGATCATTGGGCGCAGAAACCGTGCTGCCTTCTTTCACTTCATCCAGCGACTTCAGCTTGCCAGGGTACAAACCCAAAGGCGCCGTCGGCACCTGGAAGGCTTCCACAATGTCCAGCTTGTGTTCAGCTTTGAAATTGTCCAGATAAGGCTTGTGCTGGAACACATTGATATCCAGCTCGCCGGTAGCCAGCGCCTGATTGGGGCGCACATAGTCGGTAAATTCCACCAACTTAACGGTGTAGCCTTTTTGCTCCAGCGCGGGTTTGATCTGCTCTTTCACCATGTCGCCAAAATCGCCCACGGTGGTACCAAAGACGATTTCTTTTTTCTCGGTCGTGGCGCTCGCAGCAGAAGCGGCGTCAGAAGCCGCAGATGCAGTGGCAGGCGCAGCGTTTTGCTGACCACCGCATGCGGCCAGAGCCAACGCCAGCACGCCAGCAGAGAAAGTTTTGAACAATGCAGATGCTTGCATAGGATGTCCTTTTGATGATGATTGAAAAATCCGCCTGAACGGGTTCAGCGCGGTGTACGGAAAAAATTATCGCTTGTCCAGCTTGCGGGCAATGAAGGTGCCCAAACTTTGAATCAACACCACCAGCACCACCAAAAGCGCCACGATAAAAACAATGGTTTCTGTCTGATAGCGGTAGTACCCATAGCGAATGGCCAAATCACCCAGCCCGCCGCCGCCAATCATGCCCGCCGCCGCGCTGTAAGAAAGCAGGCCAATAGCCAGCACGGTGATGCTGGATACCATGCCCGCACGCGCCTCGTTGAGCAGCACTTTGCGAATAATCGCCAGCGGTGTAGCCCCCATGCTGGTGGCGGCCTCGATCACACCGCGCGGCACTTCGCGCAGGTTTTGCTCCACCAGCCGGGCAAAGTAAAACAAGCCGGATACGCTCAAAACCAATGAAGCGGCCACCGGACCGATGGTGCTGCCCACAATGGCGCGGGTAGCCGGAATCATGGCAATCATCAAAATCACAAACGGGAACGCGCGCATCAGGTTGACCAGGTTGTCCAAAACCAGATTCAACGGGCGGTTGTAATGCAATTGCTCGCTGGCCGTCACAAACAGCAGCACACCCAATAACGTGCCAAACAAGGTGGCAAACGTTGTCGAGAGGCCCACCATGATGAACGTCTCCCACAGCGCCTGCACAATTTCGCTGCGCATGCGGCCAATGTTTTCCAACGCCTGGGCAAAGGTCAATGTTTCCATTTCAGTCCTCTCGCACCAGCTCACGCCCGATTTCGGATTGGGCATGGATGCGGTTGTTTTCCACGTTGACCGTTTCCACCAGCTGGCCATGATGCAGCAAGGCCGCACGATCGCACAGGCGGCGCAGCACGCTCATCTCGTGGGTAACGATGACGATGGTGACATTGAAGCGTTTGTTGATGTCTTCCAAACAATCCAACACACTGCGGGTGGTGGCGGGGTCGAGCGCAGAAGTGGGCTCATCCGCCAGAATCACCTGCGGATTCGGCGCCAGCGCACGAGCGATACCCACGCGCTGTTTTTGCCCCCCTGAAAGTTGAGCGGGATAGTGGGCAGCCCGATTGGCCAAACCCACAATATCCAAACACTCCGCCACACGCGCCTGGATTTTTTCAAAGGGCCAACCCGCAATTTCCAGCGGAAAAGCCACGTTATCGGCCACAGTACGGTTGCTCAGCAAATTGAACTGCTGAAACACCATGCCGATGTTTTGCCGCGCTTGGCGCAACTCAGCAGCATTCAGTGCGGTCAACTCCTGCCCGCCCACCGTTACCGTGCCGCTATCGGGGCGTTCAAGCAAGTTGATCAGCCGAAGCAGCGTGGACTTGCCCGCGCCCGAATAGCCCATCAAGCCGAAAATCTCGCCCGCCTCAATGCGCAGCGAAGTCGGCTCGACGGCTGTAAACCACGTCTTGTCGCGGTGTTGATAGCGTTTGGAAACTTGGTTCAGAGTAATCATGACTCTTGCAGACGCAACAAAAAAGCCCGATGCGCGACACAACGGGCTTTACAGACGGAATGACTGCTGATGAGCAATCACACGCTTTAGCTGTTTAACGCCCGCAAGCTGTGTCAAATCGGCGCATACATAAGGGTAGTACTGTACTGTAATTTTTGTAACCGGTCAACTTCCGGCATCGTTTTACCCCGCTCACGCAAAGGCTAAAGTCTTCCAAGCTCTTTGCCGCCCTTGTTGTCACGACCATTCTGAATGGGCACAAACGTGCTCTTGAACAGCGTTTGCTACGTCAAACCCCATACGCAGTGGCTTTCAAAAAAGCAAAGGCCCCGCATGCGGGGCCTTTCATTTTTTGCATCTAGCTAAAAAGCATCAGCTTGTTAGCGGTAGAGCACATTTCCCAGTGATCTGATCGCTGGATTGTACATCTAACCGGAACATCTACACACATGCCAACAAATCCAGTGCAGAGTATAGGGGATGATAGCACTAAAAAAATTTCCATCTACACAACCCTACCATAAAAATTAGTAGTATCATAAAAAAAGCCCTCGGCGGTTCGAGCGCCAAGGGCTGATATGTGCAACTACCTGAAATGGCACTTGGCACCTAGGGTCAAGAAGGAGGAAGTCGTGATGGTTAGCCACCATCTCATCAGAAGAGTTCTCGGCCCACTCGGCGGACATTGTCGAGTGGGCCATATTTTCTTCTATCTTGAACATTTATTGGATAAGAGGCGAATATTTTTATGTCGCAACAGAAAGTATCGAAAGTATCCTTCCGCTATCGCTTGGCTCTAGATCTAGGCTCAACGTCTCTAGGTTGGGCCATTTTCCGGTTAGACGAGCAGAACGTCCCCACCGCCATCATCAAAACTGGCGTGCGCATTTTCAGTGATGGGCGCAACCCAAAAGACGGTTCATCGCTGGCCGTGACCCGCCGCGCCGCACGGGCCATGCGCCGTCGGCGCGACCGCTTGCTCAAGCGCAAGGCGCGCATGATGGACAAGCTGGTGGCGCACGGTTTCTTTCCGCAAGATGCAGCGGCGCGCAAGATTCTTGAATCGCTCAACCCCTATCAGCTGCGTACCGAAGGCTTGCAGCGCGCACTGACGCCGGGTGAATTTGCCCGGGCGTTGTTTCACCTCAACCAACGCCGGGGCTTTCAAAGCAACCGCAAGACGGACAAAAAAGAAAAAGACAGCGGCGCGCTGAAAACCGCCATCGCGCAACTGCGGCAGGCATTGGCTGAAAGCGGTTGCCAAACGGTGGGCGAGCTGCTGTGGAAGCGCTTGCAGGCGGGCCTGGGCACACGCGCCCGTTACCGCGAAACCCGCATCACCACCGAAGAGGGCAAGAACAAGATCGACAAGCGCTACGACTTCTATGTGGACAGGCGCATGGTGGCCGATGAGTTTGACGCCCTGTGGATCAATCAGGCCGAATTGAACCCCGCGCTGTTCAACGAGCAGGCCCGCGCCGAACTGCGTGACACGCTGCTGCACCAGCGCCCGCTGCGCCCTGTCAAGCCTGGGCGCTGCACCTTGCTGCCCGATGAAGAGCGTGCCCCACTGGCCTTGCCCAGCACGCAGCGCTTTCGCATCCTGCAAGAGGTGAACCACCTGCGTGTGCTGTACCCGGACTTGCGCGAGGAGGCGCTGAGCCTGGCGCAGCGCAACGCCATCGTGGAGCTGCTGGAAGGCAGCGGTAAGGTGACCTTCAAGGCCATGCGCAAAAAGCTCAAGCTGGGCGATGCGGTGCAGTTCAACCTGGAAGACGCCAAGCGTACCGAGCTCAAGGGCAACGCCACCACGGCGGTGCTGTCCAAGAAAGATTTGTTCGGCCCAGCATGGGCCACGTTTGACGAGGCGCTGCAAGATGAAATCGTGGCGCGCCTGGTCACCGAGGAAAGCGAAGAAGCCCTGGTGCAATGGCTGCGCAGTACCACCGGTGTGGATGAGGCGCGCGCCGTGACCATTGCCAACACGGGCCTGCCAGAAGGCTACGGCAGCCTGAGCCGCAAGGCGCTGGCGCGCATCGTGCCTGCGTTGCGCGCCGAGGTCATTACCTACGACAAAGCCGTGCAAGCGGCGGGTTTTGCCCATCACAGCGACCTGGGCTTCGGCTTTGAGCACGGCAGCGATGAGGTGGAGCAAGTGGGCGAACGCACCATCGCCTCAACCGGCGAAATCCAGCCCGTGTTTGCTTTCAAGCAATTGCCTTACTACGGCAAGCCCTTGCAGCGCCACGTGGCCTTTGGCAGCGGCAAGCCGCAAGACCCGGACGAAAAACGCTACGGCAAGATTGCCAACCCCACGGTGCATATTGGCCTGAACCAGGTGCGCAAGGTGGTGAACGCGCTGATTCACCGCTATGGCCGCCCCACCGAAATCGTGGTGGAGCTGGCGCGCGAGCTCAAGCAAAGTCGCGACCAAAAGCTGGACACGCAAAAACGGCAGGCCGACAACCAGAAGCGCAACGAACGTATTCGGCGCGAAGTGGCTGCGATATTGGGCATCAGCGAAGACCGGGTGAAACACGCCGACATCCAGAAATGGATTTTGTGGGAAGAGCTAAGCTTTGACGCTGCCGACCGCCGCTGCCCTTACAGCGGTGTGCAGATCAGCGCCCGCATGTTGCTGAGCGATGAAGTAGAGATTGAGCACATCCTGCCGTTTTCACGAACGCTGGACGACACGCTCAACAACAAAACCGTGGCCATGCGACACGCCAACCGCATCAAGCGAAACCGCACACCATGGCAAGCGCGTGAAGATTTTGAGGCGCAAGGCTGGGCCTATGACGGCCTGCTGCAACGCGCCGATCGCATGCCGCTGCGCAAGCGCTACCGCTTTGCGGCGGATGGCTATGAGCGCTGGTTGGGCGAAGACAAGGGCTTTCTAGCCCGCGCGTTGAACGACACCAAATACCTCTCGCGTATTGCCAAGGACTACCTCAAGCTGGTGTGCCCTGGCGGTGTGCGCGTGATTCCTGGGCAGCTCACGGGCATGTTGCGCTGGTACTTGGGCTTGAACGACGTGCTGGGGCTGGATGGCGAAAAGAACCGCGACGACCACCGTCACCACGCGGTGGATGCCTGCGTGATTGGCGTGACCGACCAAGCGCTGCTACAGCGCTTTGCCAGCGCCAGCGAACTGCCCAAGGAACAGGGCCGTTACAAGCTGGCCCAGGACTTTGAGCCGCCCTGGCCCACATACCGCGAGCATGTGGCGCGGGCCATTGGCGCCATCTGGGTCAGCCACCGTCCGGATCATGGCCATGAGGGCGGCATGATGGAGGAAACGTCTTACGGCATCCGCAAAGACGGCAGCATCAAGCAACGGCGTAAAGCCGATGGCAGCCCAGGCCGAGAAGTCAGCAACCTGATCCGCATCAGCGAAGCGACCCAGCCCGAGCGGCATGGCGTGGATGCAGAGGGTAATCCACTGCCCTACAAGGGCTACATCGGCGGCAGCAATTACTGTATCGAGATTACACGCAACGACAAGGGGAAGTGGGAGGGGGAGGTGATTTCAACTTTCCGCGCTTACGAAGTCGTACGTAAGCATGGAATCGGCCAATTGCGAAATTCAGGACGTGCGCAGAATGGAAGACCGCTGGTCATGAGGCTGATGAATGGAGACCTGCTCAAGTTGGAGCTTGATGATGGGTTGCCTAAAGTCATGCGCATTGTGTCTATCAATTCCGCAGGACGCTTGTCGCTGGTTGAGCCTCATGAGGCAAACGTGGATGCGCGCAATAGGAGCTCGGAGGATCCTTACGCGTATAACTACAAGATGTCTGGCTCGCTCCAAAAAGCCAAAGCCCGTCGCGTCACCATCTCGCCTATCGGCGAGTTGCGCGATCCCGGCTTCAAGGACTAAGGCAGGCACACCCCATGATTGGCCGAATTG
>RRZT011845759.1_pt1 | contig 14180 bp, 24 predicted proteins | sample 2165551 | NCBI WGS metagenome assembly RRZT01 (sample SAMN10456910, study PRJNA506462) | wastewater metagenome | biome: wastewater; feature: sludge; material: wastewater sludge; isolation source: wastewater sludge with Escherichia coli K12::gfp cells carrying plasmid... | place: USA: Moscow, Idaho... | reverse complement strand
TTATTTTTGGTTGGATAGCTGTTGTTTATATTTTAATCAAATATAATAAATATATTTTTAATTTTAAGGAGATTAAATAATGGCTGAATTTTTAAGTCAAGATGAGATTGATGCACTTTTAGACATCGCTGAACAGGGTGTAAATATTCATGAAGAACAGTATGATAATAAAATACTCGAAATTATAAATTTTAGTGCTGATTTAGTTGATAATATTCAAAAGAAAAATAGAGTGCAAGTAATTTTAGAATGTTCTAAAATAATTAATTATATAGATTTTATTATAAAAGAACATAATTTAAATATTTCCGATTTAATATCTTATAATTATAAATCGAAAGAAAATGCTTTCTATACTAAAAACGAAGATATTAAAATAAAAGGAATAATATGAAATATACAAACGATACAGAGATTAGAAGATTTTAATTGGAACCCCCAGAATATATTATTAGATATAAATTTATAAAATAATTTAGATATCTTTATTATTATAAAAAAACTCTAAAAATATTTAATATAATATACGTTAGACAGTAAAAATTAAAAGGAAATAAATGAGTATAAAAACGACGAATTATATAACAAGAGGAGTTGCGGAATCTAGAATACTTGATATTCTAGATTTAATTCAAAATTCAGAATGGAAAGCATTAAGAAAAATATAAGACCTGTAAAAACGGTTTAAAATTTTTAAAAAAATTTTAAACCGTTTTTAAGAATAAATAATTTTTAGAATTATTTATTCTTAAATTTCAAAAATTTCTTAAATATATTATGATGAAAAAAACGGTATTCAAAAATAAAAATATATAAATAATATAAATTATATCTTTAAAAGCACATATGAGATTCTAATAAGGTTAGCCGATACCTGGTTGCTGATTTTATATGTGTTTTTAAAGGTATAAATTATATTAGAAAAGCAACCGAAATCGGCAACTTCTTGAGCTTTTCTAATAGCAAAATTATTTTATATCAAATTTAATATGCCAAAGGAAAAATGAACACAATTAGAACCCAAGAAGAAGTAGGTAATTTAATAGACAATTACTCGGAACAATATAGTAACTTAAAATTTTTGCATGAAATGCAAATGATTAATCTTAAAAACAGTCTCAAATATGAATTTGACGAGTTACACCAGATTATGAAAGAAGAGGGTGTATCGAAACAACTACTGGATTTTCATAGAAGCTCGTATGAAAAGAAGACGAAATTACGTTCATTAGAAAATACGTTTGTAGTTGCTAAATCAGATGAAGAATTATATGATATTTTATTTACGTCAATTATAAGAAGTTTTAAAGATAATACTAATTCAAATAATCAGTTTTATATAGATACGTATTTGAACTCTAAAGACTTGATTATAAATTATTATACAAGATATTTTTATATGAAAGCGGAAATTCAAAAGTTGAAAGATAACCAATCTAACGAATTAAACGAGTTGGTTGAAGAAATAAAAGACGATGGTATTGCATTTTATTTGATACCATCAACATATAAACAAGCAAGAATGTTTTTAAAAATTAAAGATGAGAGCAAAAAAGAATTCTTCTATTATAAAGAAAGATATAATGCAATCGAAAATAAACTAATTTCAAATATGGAAAGGATTAGACAAGAAACTTTAGTGAATTATGAAAATCCAGTAGAAGTACAGATAACTAGAGAAGAAGCTATTGAAAGAATAAGTTATATCAAGACTCAAATAGACTCTGAAAATTATGGAATTCTAAAAGAAGAATGGACTGTATCAGAAGATAGATATTATGTTATAGGTGTAAAGGATAAATGCGAAAAACTCAAAAGAACGTTAAGTTTTTATGTTGGCGCGCTCGACGATTATGATGTACTAGACAATAATGCTCTTAAAAAGTTGATGGATGCAAAGGGTATAAGATTGAATAGAAATAGTTGTTATATAATAAAGGATAAACATGAGTAAAGACTTATATTGGAATAAAACATCTAATATAGATTCAAAAAGAAAAATTTATTTTATTATAAATTTAGATAAATTAAAAGTAACTAAGATTTTCAAAGATTCATCGTATATAGAATCTTTGAAACCGAATTACGAAGACGTTTTATACGAATGTCCGATATACGGAGGAAATATCATTTATATCGGAGATAGCGGAACAAAAGGCATTTCTCTGAAAAGGTTTGTAAATCAATGTATTGAAATTTTTAAAAAATTATCAAAACCAGTAAATTGGGAACCAACCGTTGGAATAAATAGAGGTCCTCTAAAATTTTAATATTCTTTAATATATAATATCTTAATTCAAAAATTTCTTCAGTATTTAGTTCAATCTAAATTAAAGGAGATAAAGGAGATAAATGAAAAAAACGAACGAAATATTTGAAGAAACCCAAAGAGAAGCTATTATTAATAGACCGCATAATCTTTTTGGTTCAGTAAAACCTATCACAAAAGAAAGGTTCTGCGTTCAAGAAGATAAGATTGAATTTAAAGATTCTACGGCAGTTCCTGCATTAATTAAGATTTTTATGGAAGCAGTTGATAATCCTATTGATATCGCAATCAAACATAAATTAGATAATCTTGTAATTGATATAAAAGTTGATTCCGAATCAATAACTGTTAAAGATAATGGTCCGGGAATTCCGAATATCAAATGCGAATCATTAGAAGAATTTATGATTTTTAAAGCTTTTTGTAAATACAACACAAGTTCAAACTACAAAGAATTTAAAAATCAAGGTCAAAAAGGCGTTAATGGAATTGGAATTAAAGGTTCTAATACATTGAGTACTTTATTTATTGGTACATCTGATGATGGTAAATCTAAAGTTACTGTTACTGCTACGGAAAACAACTTACATCACAAAATCAAAGAAGATAAAACATCGGGAACAACTGGAGTTACTGTTAAATTTCATCCGGATTTCAAAATATTAGATGGTAATAAGATTGATGATGAACATATAAAAAGAATGTATGAATATATTCTTATGCAATCGTTAACTTATCCAAATATTACTTTTAAATTTAATGGAAAGAAAATTAGTTATAATCCAAAGAAATTTGTTTCATTATTTGATAAAACATGCGTTCTTGAAGAAAACGATTCATACTTTTTAGCATTCTTACCAAATGATACTGATAATTTTTCACAATTATCTTTTGTTAATGGATTAGAAACATCTAAAGGAGGAACACATATTAATTATGTTGTTGATAATGTTGTATCTGGTATAAGAGAAAAACTTATTAAGAAGTACAAAACCATTAAGCCGGCGGATATTAAGAACAAATTGACATTTACTTTAATTGCTAAAGATGTTAAAGATATCGATTGGGACGGTCAAACTAAAGAAAGTATTACAACTCCAAATAAATATTGGATTGAATATTTTAAAGATATTGATTTTCAAAAACTAACCAATAAGATTCTTAAAACTGCTGAAATTATAGACCCTATTACTGAAGTTTATAAAATCAAAGAAGAACTTAAGAAAAGACAAGAATTAAAAAATGCTGATAAACAAGTTAAAAAACCTAAATCTGAGAAATTCATGCCTCCTATTGGTGAATGGACAAATATTTTTCTTGCAGAGGGTGATTCTGCTTCAAATTCTATTTCTAAAATCATAGGTAGACAAGGTAATGGATTTTATGCAATGTTTGGAGTTCCGCCTAATGCATATGATATGGATTTGAAAGAAATTATTTCATCTAAGAAGATGACAGATTTACAGCAAATTTTAGGATTACAATTTTCAAAAACAACTCAAGATAATATTAATTTTAAAAATATTATTATTACAACAGATTTTGATTTACCTGGACATTTTATTGCTGGACAGTTATTTGGTTTATTTTATAGATTTGGTAAAAATTTATTTGAAGAACACAGAATTAAAAGATTAATTACACCTCTTATAGTTGTGAAAGATTCTAAAGAGAAAATAATTAAATGGTTTTATACATTTGATGAATATCGAACTTTTGAATCAGAAAATTATAATAAGAAATATATTTATGAATATAAAAAGGGGTTAGGAAGTTGGGATCAATCAGAATTAGAATTAATTATAGAAAAGGATGGATTAAATAATATGTTGGAAGTTATGACTATTGAGGATTCATCTGAATTGATTGACGACTGGTTGAGCGATAAAAAAGCAGATAAAAGAAAAGAAATGTTAGAAGGATATGAATTTAACATTATGAATCTATAAGGAGTAAAATGCAACAAAATATAAGACCAATAATAAAGTTCTATAACGAAGAATATAAACAACAAGCACAAAATAAAAACTTTCAAAGTATAGCAAGTGTTATCAGTGGATATAAACCCACTGCTAACAAAGCACTGTTCACGGTATTGGATGATAATATTACATCATTCCAAAAGGTAGAAGTTCTATCTAATGCAACAGCATTAAAAACAGAATACTTGGGAGGGTCATCTAATATTGATGGTGTTGTAATTAATATTGCTACTTCATATACATCTAGTAACAATCTTTCATTATTAGAAACAAAAGGTGATTTCGGGGCAAGATTGAATAAAGAAGCAGCTGCATCGAGATATATATATGTTAGAAAATCAAAAAACTTTGATTCTTTATTTAATAAAGAAGATATTAATATACTTCCAAGATATAACTTAGAAGGTAAAGACATCGAATATCAATTTTTAACTTTCAATTTACCTATGATTTTAATTAATAATCAAGAGGGAATGGGTTCTGGGCATGCCCAGAAAATATTGGGGAGAAATCCCAATGAAATTAAAGAAATTTTAGTAAAAAAATTAAAAGGTAAAGATATTAAGTTTGATTTAAAACCATATTTTAATGGATTTACTGGAACAGTTGAATCGGGTGACATACATAAACAATGGATAATCAAAGGAAAAATCGAAAGTGTTGGAGTTCACAAAACTAAAATAATCGAAGTTCCTATTTCAGAATCATATAAATCAATGATTAAAAAATTAGATAAATTAGTTGAAACCAAAGTAATAAATTCATATGAAGACTTATGTGACCCAAAAAATGATAAATTCTTATTCAATATTAAACATGACTCAAAATTTGGCTCATTTTCTGATGATGAAAAATTAGATAAATTAAAATTAATAAAGACTATATCAGAAAATTACACTTGTATAGATGCAAATAATACAGTAAGAGTATTTAAAGATACTAATGAAATATTTAATTATTATTATGATGTAAGATTATCTTTTATAGAAAAAAGAAAGAAGTATATGTTAGATAAATTATTACAAGATATTAACATAGCAAAAAGTAGACAATTTTATATAATAAAAGTAATAGAAGATAAAATACTCTTAAAAAATAAATCAAAAGCTAATATTATAGAACAAATATCTATATTTAATGAGATTATTAAATTTCAAGATTCTTATAATTACTTAATTAATATGCCAATGCATTCTGTATCAACAGATACGGTAGATGAGTTAATTAAAAAGGTTCAAGAATTAGAAACAAATTATAATGAATTGTTAAATACATCATTAGAACAACTTTGGTTGAATGATATTAAAGATTTAAAATTTTAAAAAGCTAGATAGATTAATTTATACTAGCTTTTTAATGTTTATGTATTATTAATTAGACGGTTATTATATATAAATAATATAAAAGGATTTATATATGATACATTATGTTTATAGAATAACAAGAATAAATCCAACTAGTGATAGAAAATACTATGTTGGTAAAAGAAGTGGACAATTAGATGATTTAAAAACGCTGAAGTATAAAACATCGTCTAAAAATGTTCAGCCAATATTTAATACAGATGAGTGGAAGGTTAAAATTGTAGGTGTTTTTGATTCAGCTGAAGAAGCTATACGATTTGAAGCTAAATACCATTGGAGAGTTGATGCAGCTAGACACCATTTATTTTATAATGAAGCAAATCAATCTTCTGATGGTGGATTTGACAGAACAAATTTAGTCACTGTTATTGATAAAATTCATGATAAACGGTTAACAATAACTTGCGATGAGTATTATGAAAATAAAGATAGGTACATGTCTATTTATAGTATGTATGTTAGAGCTAAAACATTAGACACAAATGTTAATAAACTTGTAGCAAAAGAAATATTTGACAATGATGATAATTTAGTCGGTATTAACAAAAATATTTTACATGTTTATGATAACATAGATTGTGTGAATAAAACGATATCAAAAACTGAATTTCATACAAATAAATATAGATATGAACATACTCTGAAAGATAAAATATCAGCATATGATATTATTGATAATAAAAAATGTTCAGTTACTAAAGAAGTGTTTTATGCTAATCCAGATAGATATATTGGTATAAAAGCATTTACAAAAGAAAGAAAATGTTTATGTAATATATGCAATAAAGAGATTAGTGCAAGCAACATAGAAAGACATAAAAATGCACATCACTCGAGAAAAATATGGGTTACTGATTTAAAAAATACCAATACATATAGATGCGATGAATACACATTCTATACTGAATTGATGAACGAGTATTATATTACTCCAGGTAATGGGTATGAAGGCGAGGGGTTTATTAACGGAACTTTACATAATTTACGATATGTTGGTAGGATAAACAAATTTTTACCTACTGAATTGTTAGATGAGATAATCAAGAAGAATAGTTTAATTGATATATCACAACAAGAAGAGATTTAATGTTTATTGCATTAAATCTTAAAGGAGTAGAAACTATACATTCTTCAGAACCGTGTTATAACAGACTACATGATAGATGGGATAGTTTTTGCAAAATACATGCTCCTAGAGGTATTCTAAAACTTCTAGGAATTGATAATGCTGATATCGCTAAATACGAAATAAATCACTTAGATTCTAAAGGTAAAGCAATAGTAGAAAGTGTTTTTAAAATATATAAAAAAGGTTCAATGGATTAAGTTCTGTTGAACCTTTTTTTATTGTCTAATTTTTGCGTTTAATTAAAATTTAAGGTTCTTTATAATATAATAAACTTATAAAATACAAAGGACAAACAATATGAAAATATCGGTAAATTTATTTGAATTAGGTAGTACTGCGGTATTGATAATTTTTAAAGGATTGAGATGAAAGAATTATTATCAAAAATTAAAAAATTCTTCGAAGGTGAAACTTCTGATGAAAGACACTATAAACCGTACAAACAAGTTGCGGATAATAGTTTTGGAGAATTAATAGATTGGAATGTGCAAACAAGTATGTATAGTATGTTATATACTTTAATATATCATATAGATGACGCTCATCTTAAAACATTTGCTAAATCATATGAAGATGGTTGGAACGAAGATATCGAAGTTCAATTAAGAGATGCTATGAAAGATGTGTTGAAATCTAAAGGATTATTAAAATGAGAATTATATTAGACTCAAAAATAAATACATTAGCTCTTTTTAATATAATATCTATAAAAAAAAAGGAATAAAATGAATAGACAAGAAAAATTAGATTTTATAAATTCTGTTCCGCCAAAATTAGCAATGACATATCATAGGGGATACGAACCAGATTGGTTTATCAAGTCATTTTATAATCACAATTCATACGAATCTCGGTATGGTAATCCTAAATATATAAAAGTAAAATTTGACAGCGTACAACACGATTATGTTCTTATTTTACAAGACGAGGACGAGAATAGAAATCATTGTAAGTATTTTTTAAGCGGGAGAGGTTCTATTATTTGTGATTCTCTGCAAATTCAAAATGAATTATTATGGAGAAATGGATATAAAGATAGAACAATCGGAACAATTTCGTACCAAGAATCGACCGAAGAAGATTTGATAGATTGGATGTATGCTATTGCTTTAACATATTACAATAGAGATATTAAACAATATGAAGAAAAATTAGAAGCAAAACGAAATAAAAAAGAATTAAAGCAAAATTTTGCTAAAACTTATTTTAAATTATAAATTCAAAGGATTAAAAATGAGTTACCATTTAAAGAAAATTAAAAAAGGTGAACTTGGAAAGATCTCTAAAGTTCAAGAAGAAGTTAATGAGTATAAAGATGCTATGAAACAAAAATGTTTAATTATGGCAGAACTTGAATTAGCTGACATTTATGGAGCTCTTGAAGCTGTAGCACTTTCACACGGGTTGAAAATGAAAGATTTAAAAAAGATGTCTGAATTGACAAAAAGAGCATTTGAAAGCGGCACTAGAAAATAATTTAATTAAATTTTAAGGTTCTTTATATTATAATTATATTATATAAAATAAAAAGGATATAAAAATGACTAAAGAATCAAGAGAAGAATTATTAAATGAAGTTCCAAAATGGATGAAAAATTTCGATGATAACGATGGCGGGATTACTTATGAATTTTCTGTTCATAAGGATGATTTAGAAGAAACTTTTGATATTCTAAATTCTTGTCACAGTTCTTGCGCTAATTGGTTTGCTTGTACATGCGAAACTTGTGAAGAGTATCATGGGGAAGGATATGTTCATGTTGAATTAAAACACGACAAATGGTCAGAACATATTTCAAAAGCTAGTAATCTATTAGCTAGAACTACTTATAGAAGGGGCTAAAAATGCAACAACAAGAAATAATAGATTATAGTTTATTATCTAAAGCTATAAAATATTTCTCTAAAAAGGGATTTAAACAAATTGAGACGCCTTGGAGAGTTTCTAAACAAGCTATCGAAGGTACCTTCGATAGCGACGAGTCATTTAAAACAGATGATAAATTTTTAGTTGGTTCAGCTGAACAAGGATTTTTAGAATTACAGCTACAAGATAAATTAAAAGGCACTCAATTTATGAGTGTTTCGCCTTGTTTCAGAAATGATATAGAGGATTATTATCATCAACAAGAATTCATGAAGCTAGAATTGATATATTTTAGTAATTATGAAATAATTAAAGAAGAAATACAATATCAAATTATTAAAAGATTTGTTCTTAATTTTATTATAAAGAAACTAAAAATAAAAACTTCAGATATAGCTATTTTAGAAACAAAAGATAATAACTCTATATATTCTGAAGATATACTTATAAATGGAATTGAGTATGGTTCTTATGGAATTAGACAGTTTCAAGGAAAATATTACATTTATGGAACTGGAGTTGCTCTACCGAGAGCTTCAAAAATTTTAAAATCTCTGGAGGGGAAATAATATGAAGAAAAGTATACCAAGAAACGAGGGTAAAGATGCACAATAAAGAATGTCCAAAATGTGGAGCAGAATGGGAAGAGAAAGAAACTATTTATGAGTTCTTTTTAAATAAATACGGTGATGAAGAAAAAGCTAGAGAAACAGCAGCATTGTATGGTTGTACGCCAGATAACCCTAAACATTTTTCACAAAATGTTATTGGTGTTGAAATTCAAGGTTTGTATGATGGTGTTTCATACTGGAAATGCCAAGCTTGTGAAACAACTTTCGATAGATGGACTATGAAAGAAACAGAAATAAAAGGAGTAAAATGAGTTATTACACTACATTAGAATTAAAAGGAACATTTAAAAATAATGAGAATCTAAACAAATTTATGTCAATTGTTCAATGGTGGGACGAACTAGACCATGTACTCTACATGGAAAAATATCATGGTGATCACAATTGGTCTAAATATATTATTGAAAATAATTTTTATCCAGAATTAGAATTATTTTTATTAGACTACAGGTCTCAACAAATTTTAAATTCATGTGTTTTTAGTATATCAAACGATTATATCACGTTAAACATAGAATGTGATATTAAAAATTATACTGATACTTATGCTAAACTTTATTCTTTATTATTGACATTCAACCCTGTAGATTTATTAATTGATGAAAGAGGTGAAAATATGAGAACATCTGATATTTATAAGCTTCAAAATAATCAAATTATAAAAGTACAACCAGGTATATACAATGTTTAAATTGAATCAATTATTTTGCAAGCATGTTAATAATGTTAGAGTTATTGAGAAAGGGCAAAAAAACATATACACAATTTCCTAAATATGAACATGGTGAATTCGTTGACTACCAAATTGATATTGTTGAAACTACTTGTTATAAATGTAAAAAACAAGAAATAAAATATTCAAAAAGATATTTAGAAAATAAAATATATACTCTTTAATTTAATAAACTTTTAAGGTTCTTTATATTATAATTATCTTATACAAAATAAAAAAGGATTAAAAATGAGTACAAAATATGTAATTACTTTTGGTTCAGGACAATTAACTGAATTCTTTGTTAGACCAACAACTGTTATGCTTGTAATTGAAGCAGAAGACGAAAACTCAGCTAGACAAAAAGCTTTTGATTTTCCGGGAATTGGAGAAAGATTTTGCACTTCTTATAAGTACAATGATGTTAAAGATGAATTCTTAAATGATTATGGTATGAAAGAATACTCTCTTGAAGATTTAGAAACAAAAAGGATTAAAAATGAGAAATATTGGATCTACGGATGTAGAATATAAAGAATCATTAAAAATATTTTCAATTTGGTTTGTTGTTTTATTTGTTTGCTTAACAGCATTATATATTCATAAAAATATAGAAATGGAAGAAACGACAGAAGCTTTCAGGAATTCAGAAGTTCTCGTATGTTATGATACTTTAATCGTATCAAATAGTAATTGGAAACTTGTTGATAACCACTTAATTAATAATAATTCTGCTGGTTATTTATTAATAAATTATTGTAAAATCAAAAAGGATTAAGAATGACTGTTTATATGATTCAATTACAAGACGGGAAGCTTATACACCAAAGTCATTTAACGCATATTCATACATTGTTAAACACTACTGATAAAATAGAAAATGCAAAGCAGTGGAAGAGTTATAAAACTGCTTGGAATTTTATTAATCACACTGATTATAAAAAGATGTTAAAAAGAGATAAAATGGAAGCTAAGATTATAGAAGTGCAAGTCGCACATGAAATTCAAACGAAATAAAGGAACAAAATGAAAAAAGAATTACAAGAACTATTTGATGGTTTAAATAAATTATGCTCAGAAAATGAAGCTTTTTATTTTTCAGAACAAGAATACGGAGAACACTATATTGTTAGAAGTTTTACGTACAGATTAGCCACACATTCAGATTTCCAATTACCATATGCTAAAGATTGTAGAGGAACTGCTTGTGTACTTGATAAAAGAACAGGAGAATGGGAATTATTTTGCAGAGCATATCGTAAATTTTTTAATTTAGGGGAGGGTGTGCCGAAAGAAGTTACATTAAAAGAAAGAAAAGCAGAAATGTCTTTTGAAAAACTTGATGGCTGCGTTGATGGTGATTCTTTATTGAGAGTTATTAATAAAGAAACCGGTGAAGAAAGTTTAAAAAATATGTCATACATAGCCAATAATTATATTGATTATTTAGTATATTCATATAATCATGAAACTAATGAATATGAATATACTAATATACTGAATTCTCTAATATCGTCACCATCTAAAAAATGGGTAGAGATAGAATTTGAAAATGGTGATATTATTAGATGCACTGAAGATCATGAATTTTTAACAAATGAAGGGTATATTGAAGCTAAATACTTAAAAGGATTAAGGTTATTTAAATAATCCATAATAAAAAGTATTAGGTATCAAGTCTTTACCTTTTGATGCGCCACCTATTTTATACGGATATACATATTGATTTATCCTTTTCAATAAGATTGGCAAATACAAATTTTGTTTTTTACAATATTCTGAAAGTTCTTTTTTACCGAAAAACTCTAAAACAATAGTGTCCTTCACTAAATAATATATAGTCTTACTATAATTATATATTTTATTTTTTCTACTTTGTTTTTGTTTTTATATTGATTCTTTACTTTTCTTTCTTCCTATATTGATATGTTTATATGTTCCATTTAAATATTTTTCATTTGTATTTTCTACTTGTATAATTTTATTGGTTTCATCATACACACATATTAATGAATTGTGAAGTGCTGTATTTTTAGGTATTTCATATATTTCTTCATTAAATTTGTCTCTATGTATAGATGTCATTTTACTAGTTTGTTTAATAATAACATTTATATATCCTTTTTTAGCTTTTGAAATTTTATCACCTGTTGATTTATTTTTAGCTGGATTTTTATCGCCAGTAAACATACCTTTTGTTACTCCTACTAAATTTTGGTTATTATCAAATTCGTTTTTACTAACATGGTATTTTTCTCCAGTTACCAAATTAATTGCAGACACAGTATTTTTACGCAATTCACTCATTTGTTCTCTCATATGCTTCGCACCTATTTCATATAATCTGCTACTTAATTTCACATTGTGACAATTCATATTATTATAAGCAAACCACATGTTTCCTCCTAATGCTTTAGCTAACATATAATGAGCTATTAAATGTGTTCTTGTTTTTAAAATAGATTTATTCCATTTGTTTATTTTTAAATCTGCATATTCTGGATATAATGAACTAGGTAATATATGGTGATTATGAGTTTCATTTATAATTTCACTTTCTAAACTAAATGTTTCTATGAATCTTAAATATCTTTTTAACCATCTTTTATCTTTAACTTTTGTAAATTTTTCTTCCAATTTAACTCCAATTTAATTTTGTTTTAATATTTAATTTAATATAATATATTTATAAAAATTTGGAGGTAAAAATGAAAGTAAAATCTATTAAGTATATCGCCCCAAGAACTGAATATGATATACAAACCGAAAATAAAAATTTTACAATACATGGCAAGATGAGTGAATTTGTTATTGCGCATAACTCATTAATACTTTGCGGAATTATTGATGGTAAAATCGTTGCTAAATCTAAAACAAGTATTAATTCAGACCATGCTAAAAAAGCTCAAGAGTTAATCGATTCTAATGAAAAAATACAAAAAGGTATAATAGGTTCAATAAATATGGGAAAAACTCCTGTATTTGAATTATGCGGACCAGGTGAATTTAAAATAGTTCTTAATTATTCTGATACCGAATTAGTGTTTCTTGGAGAAGTTGATAATCTAACAGCTACCGTTCATAATTCAGCTGAAGGAACAAACGAAAGGTTTAACGAAATATTCGGGGTTAGAAGAGCTAAAATTTATGATTTCTCTTGGGAAAAATTACAAAGAATTCAAGAAGAATCAGATGCTAAAATTGAAGGGTTTGTTGTGAGAATGGATAATGGAGAATTCGTCAAATGCAAGGTAAAAGCGTACGTTAATCTACACCATCTCAAGGACAATGTCAACAATAATTCAAATCTTGTTCCTATTATTGTTAATGATAATCTAGATGATTTAATTGGAGCTTTTCAAGATGATACAAAAACACTTGAATATATCGCAAGAGTTCAGGAAAAAGTAGCTGATTTATTTAACCATTACGTTGTTGAATATAAAAAATTAAGAGGTTCTTTTTTTAATGAGTACAGAGAAAATAGAAAAGAATTTGCTATGAAGTATAAAAATCATGAAATGTTCTCTTTTGTTATGAAAACAACTGATGAGTCATTTAGATGTGTGGAGGAAGTTGCCGAAAGATGCGCTAGACAATATATCTTAAATAAATGCAAAACAAAAGCATCAGCTGATGCTTTTATCGATAGTTTAGGTGTTAAATAATGTCAAAAATTATATCAAATGAATTATTAAAAGAAATATTATCATGTAACTATGAATTAGAAACTACAAATTCGTGTTGTTCTACATCAGATTTAATGGTAATGAGTTTTGACTATTATCATATAACATCAGATGTAACTATAGATTATAAAGTGATTACTGATGATGAAAGACTACAAGATAGATTAGATAAAAAGATGAATTTAGGTTATGCTTTAAGATTATGTGAAGATTGGTGTAGATTTCGCGGATTTTATGTAATTAATGATATTAATATTTTTTATATTTTAGATAAATCACTGAACATATTATATAAACAAGAAGCAAAGTCTGATTTCAATACGATTGATGATTTTAAGTTGTTTTTACCGTATGAGTACTTATTAAAAAATATGGAAACTATAAAAGGATTAAATAATGCCTAAGTTCATTCAAAAATATCAGTGCTTATTTTGTTGTTCTCTATTTAATTATGAATTGCCAGCTATAGAACATGAAAAAAGTTGTCGCAAAAATCCAGATACAAAGAAATGCGAAACATGTAAATATCTTGTTTC
>RRZT010336199.1_pt1 | contig 14180 bp, 9 predicted proteins | sample 2165551 | NCBI WGS metagenome assembly RRZT01 (sample SAMN10456910, study PRJNA506462) | wastewater metagenome | biome: wastewater; feature: sludge; material: wastewater sludge; isolation source: wastewater sludge with Escherichia coli K12::gfp cells carrying plasmid... | place: USA: Moscow, Idaho ... | reverse complement strand
GCGTTATCTACCTCGTTTTCAATTTCATGGGTAAATTCAGGCCAGTCAATAGAATCTCTGACCACTGATTTTCTTTTAATAATGTCTAAGATTTCACTTGTCACTTTTTTGAATTCTTTTTTATCATTAAATTGACCAAATACAAATGATGAAGTAATCACAAAAAAGAAAATTGGTATTAGTTTCATTTCAGGAGGTTATTAAAATTTAAGAATTGGGTTATGAGTCATGAGATGAAAGAAGTCACGGATTAAAAATCCGCACGATCGGGTTTATTTAGTTTCTAACAAATTTATACAAAATAAATGAAATATGTGAGGGAAAGTCATGGATTAAAAATCCGCGCCATCGGTTTTTTTACACACAAAGATTTTCTTTATTTTCTTTATGTTTTTAAGGGGGCAAAGTTGGCGAAATTCATTCGCTATGAAGTAGGGTGGAAAGTCTGCCTATTTTCTTTGACAAAGTTCACGGAGAATTGGTGAAATAATTGTGTTTTTGAGCACACGAAGGAACATCTGAGAGTGTTCTGGGAAGTGCACAGGTTTTTCAGTTTATGTATGTAGAAAAGAACCTATTCTATTATAAAGAGATTCTTCACTTTGCTACGCTTCGTTCAGAATGACAGAGTTTCGGTTAAAAATCCGCCATCCTTTAGATTTGTAAAATAATAAAATGATTAATTTTATTGAAAACAACCTAACCAACAAAGTACACCTTCGCGCTATCAAAGTTAATGACTTATCCCCCGATTAGGACTTTGTTGGTTTTACTGAAAAGCATCAGAATAGTAATTAAGGTTTTTAGGCCTATTATCAAGGTTTTGATATGATTTCAGTATTGGTTGTCCTAAAAATTATTGTTATGAACAAATTTAAACATTTTGTGGGAATTGATATTTCCAAAGAGTATTTTGATGCTGTTCTGTTGTTTTCCCCATTTGGAGCAGCAATTCATCATCAGTTTGTTAACGATTTAAAAGGAGTGAAATCTTTTCAAAAATGGTTGAAATCTGAAAAAGTAAGTTTAGAAGAAACTTTAATTTGCATGGAACATACATGAATGTATGGAAAAATTTTATCTAAAGTATTAATTGCCAGTAATTTTAATTTGTGGATAGAAATGTCATTTAGAATCTTACGTAGTATAGGTGTACAAAGAGGTAAAAACGATAAAATTGATGCAGAAAGGATTGCTAGATATGCAGAGAAAAACCAAGAGAAAGCTCTACTTTATAAAGCTCCTAAAAAAGTCCTTGGAAAAAATAAGAGCATTATTAGCATTAAGAGAAAAGATGGTAGTTTTCAAAGCTTCTCTTTTGAGAAATGTAAAAGAAATGAAAATTTTTGATTTGGAGATTTCCAAAACAAATAATAGCTATCAAAAAGCAACAGTAAAAGCTCTGGATGCAGATATTAAGAAAATTGAAAAACAACTGGAAGTATATATTTCCGAAGATTCAAACCTAGAAAAAATATATACCCAGATTACTTCTGTTCCTGGAGTAGGAAATATTACAGCATTACTTCTTATTTGTTTTACAAATGAATTTACATTGTTTAATACACCTAGAGAATTAGCTTGTTACTGTGGCGTAGTTCCTTTTGAATATACTTCTGGTAAAAGTGTAAGAGCAAAGCCTAATGTTCATTTTATGGCAAACAAGAAACTCAAAAAACAACTGCATATGTGTGCGTTGTCAAGCATTACTCATCATTCTGAAATGAGAGCATATTTCAACAGAAAGGTGCAGGAAGGGAAAAATAAAATGCTGGTTTTAAATAATGTGCGAAATAAAATAGTGCATAGTATTTGTGCTTGTGTAAGACAGAATAGACTATATGAAGTAAAAAATGCAGCTTAATTTCGTAATTTAACAACGGCAAAACGAAGCGGAAGCAGGCTCTGTTGGGGAACAACCTGTGAGGAATAACTTTTGCCACCAATAAATAATAAAAAAAAGGAAGGTGAAAATTCCTTCCTTTTAACTTCATTATTCAGAGGTTTTATATGCCTAAGAAAACCCTACAAAGTTTTGCAAATTTTATTTGGTTATTTCATAGTAATCGCGGTTTTATTAATTTAATTTTTGTAATGACTTTCAAACATTAAAAACATAGTGTTTTGATGCTCTTTTATTTCCTTTGTATTCCAACTTTCAAATTCATAAACTTTGGCCAATTTTAGGGAATCATAGGTGTTTTTTCTTTGAAAATCTATTTTCTTTTTGGCAACATTTTGATTACTATATTCTGAATTCTGTCCTACAGAAAGTAAGGCTAAATTCCCAAAAGAATTTAACCAATCTCGGTCATCGCTTTCATTTACTAATCTATTCTTGTATTCGTCATTTTGAGGAAAAACATGTTCAATTGAATTTTTTGAAGTTATTCTATATCTTTTCAATTTATCATCATTTTTATCCCAATTTTTCCAGAGTAAATACTCTATTTTATAAAACCAATAATGATTAAATTTTGTTCCTGATTCCTGATTCAATATAGAAAGAATATCATCAATATTCGGAAAATTATTATTATCGGTTAAAATCTCCCAAGTAGTTTGTTTTTTATCACCTGGAATTAAAATATTATCAATACGCTCTAATTCAATTAATAGTTTTGCATCATCTGAACTATCAATATCATTTGAAATTAAAAAATTTAAAAAAGGAGTTAACCAAACTTGATTTGGAATATTATTAAAATATAATATAGACTGTAACATCTGTAAATTAGATAAACCCTTTTCACTTCTTGAAAAATAAGATTTATCATTTTTTTCACTAGTATTGATTTCAGATAATAATAATTTTTCTTCTTCATCATAACTTTCATCCTCATCTTTTAACCATTTAACCACATGTTTATCAAATTGATACCTGACCTCCCATAGAAGTTTAAAGAATGCAGGTATATCTTTAATATCATCTATTTTGAAAGTCTCTAATAACTTTTTAGAATCCAATGAATTTATATCGCCTTGAAGATTTTGATATTTATAAATCCTTAAAACATGTAATAAAAACATATTAAAGCTAACAATAGAACGGCATTGCGAATTTCTAACTGATTTACTTTCATCAAAAATAATATCAACATCTGAATTAACAATTTGTGAAATTGTTTTTCTATTGTTATTTATTACTTCATTTTTATGAACAGTCAAAAATTTACTTGAATCATATTTTTTAAAATCAGACTTAATTATTTGAGCAGTATCAAATGAAAAAGAATCTTTAACATTGCTTTCAAAATAATTATTCATATTTTCACAAGCTTCCCAAATTTTTGCATATTCAACACGACTATTTTTTTCAAGTTTATCTAGTAATCTTGCTTTTAAAATATCCGATTGTTGTAATTGTATTCCACTTGTTCCTAAGGCTACGAATAAAGAATTTAAATCGGTATTGATAGGTGCTTCGTTAAAAATAAAAATGACTTTACTATAAATAAAATCTCCAAACTTAATTAAATCAATTTTTTCTTTTTCATTCGTTAGCTGATTTAAATATCCTTTTATGGTTTCAATACCAGCTGCAATATTTTTTAAAAACTCCAAATTACTTATATCATGAAATCTATTAGCAGAAGTACCATCTAATAATCCCTTTAAATACTCATATACTTCAATACGTATATCAAAATCAAATCGAATATCATTATTAAGATTCAAATAATTAATCAATTTTGTATTTACATTTAATACTTTAAAACAATAGGATAGTAACCAAAATGTTGTAAATCGTTGTTGACCATCAATTACTTCATAAAGATTAGGACGAGCATCTTTAGTAGATTTTATTACATAAGTATTACCTACAAAATACTCATTAGTATTATTTTCAAAATTGTATTTTAAATCTTCTAATAACTTTTTAATTTCAATATCATCCCAAACATAAGGACGTTGATAAACCGGAATAAGAAATTCTAAATCATCTGCAACTATTGTTTCAATTGCAATAGGTTTTGTTGTAAAATTCATTGATTTATTTATTAAGATAATTTACAATGGCATTCTTTAAATCTGTGTCAAAGTTTTCAGTTGTAATGATAGAACCAGCATTTTCCTTAAAAAAATCACTCACTCTATTAAAATAACGCAACTTAACTCCTTTTAAATCAATGGTATTGATATCAACTTTGTAATATTTAAAATACGTTAAAAGCTCCTCATAGGTAAAAGCATTAAGTATTCGCTCTAAAATTTTAGTATCATTTATAAAATTGACTACAGTAGCTTCATAAATTCTGGATTGATCCTTTAAGCGAAGACTATAAATATATCGAAACAAATACAACGCAAACTCAGTAACATTTTTTCTTCCAAAACGGTCCACAAAACATAGCAATGCTATTTGATAATAATGCCTTAAATCAACTGTACCATCAATAACATTAATGATATATTTATTAAACTTAGCATAAGTATCTTTTTTATTGTTATCCGTATCAAATAAAAAATTATAGTCATTAGTAAAGTTTAGCAAATAGTTAATGTAATTAATTCCCTGATTTAAGGGTTGCCTTATTGCATATTTATCTGCGGTTATAGTATGGGTATTTTCTTCAATTTCCACAAATGAATACCCTATATCTCTATTTTTTTTATGGGTTTTATCTGCAAAATCTTCAGTAAGAACATTTTTCCATGTAATGTCGTTTGTAAATTTATCAGGAATAAAATGATGCTTTTTCAAATAATCCAATCTTCTAATTTTACTTAACATTCGGTTCACTACTTCTAAATTTTTTTGACTTTTTTCCCATTTAAAAGCAAAAGAATTTCTTTCCTCTACCTGATCAATACAACGTAAATGATGCGCTTTTAAAATATCAGTACCGCCTAACCTTTTCCCTCCTGTATTTAGAGTTTCAAAAAAGTTATAAGCCATATCTTCACTTAAAGTAGTGACCACCGTTACATTAATCAAATCATAATCAATAAGTTGAAAATCTTGAGTTTTATAAAAATGATAGTTTACTTTAATATTTTTTAAACTAATAGGATGCGAATACTCTGTTTCATTAAAAGCAACATCTTTTAACAACCCTAGAACTTGTAATGTTGTTATTCTTTGTTGGCCATCAATTATATTATAATAATCTCCTTCCTTGTGTAGAACTATACTTCCTAAATAAAAATTTGGTTTAATACCTTCATTAATTTCTCTTTTTATATGCTCTTTAAACTGATTTAAAAGTTTATTAATTTCAATTGAAGTCCATACATAAGGTCTTTGGTATTCAGGAATTACTAATTTTTTTTCAAATAAACTTTTTAAGCTTATACTTTCAACTTCAACCATAGTTTTATTTTATTTATTTGAGTTTACTTTCTTGTAAAATTATTTTTATACAATGACAATATAAGTCGTTTAAAATATTTTGATTATTGCTTTCCAATCAAGGGATGATAAATGACTCCTAGAAATCATATAGTAATAATTAAAATATATTTCAATTATTACTATCCTAAATTCAAAAGGAATCAAGAGTCCATAAAAGTATACTATTGATGGGTGTAAGAAAGAATTTCATTTTACCTATTTTGGGATCTACAAACTCATCAACATTGGGTTGAAGATTGTTTATTATAATTTAAATGATTTTGGGAAATTTTAAGAAAAGGTTTAAAAATCCAATATTGGTTTTTCACTTATATCGAAGCATATAAACAGCCAAAATTTAATGATGCTTTAAACCGTCATAATATCTCATTAATTGAAAAAAATTTTCTTGAGTTTTTTATTTCCTTTCTTATCAAATTTATTTTCTATTTACTTCCATCATTCATTGGATTTCAATCTCTCATAACTCTCTACTGCTTTTTCCAAGATCATTTTATCTATTTGCTCATTGTTCATCTTAGGTAATGGCGGAATATCTGCGTAGTAAGTATTTATATGTATGTTTTCATATATTTTTATAAAAGATTGCCTATCTGAAAGTTCATTCTCATTGGCATATTCCCAACCTTTCATATTTCCTATCATTTTTTCATTCCAGAATACAAAATCACTATCCTCATATGCATCAGATAATTTTCCATAATGATTACCTATCCATTCACTATACATATATGCATATCTACGAGCGTATTGTTCAGATTTTCCTTGTTTTAGTGATTGATCATAAATTGTAGCATATGCTTCGCAATAGGATTCTATATATACGTCTTCCGCTATTAAATCTGCATATTCGTGAGCAAAGACATTAGATTTACCCAATTCTATTTGTTTATTATAAATCTCGGAATACACTTTTGCTTTTTCTAATGGTTCCGAATATCCATCACCACATTGAAACAAATACAGTAAGTATCTTACAAAATGTTCGTCTCCATTCAAACACTTACAATGAATAATCAATTCATCTATGGCTTTTGCTGAATCTTTTTCAAACACTCCCTGATACGCATAATGAAATGCGACATTTTCATCCTCTTCGCTATACTTCGCCATTATTTCGGCCCATTCCGCACTATGTCCAATTTCAATTTGTTCTAAAAAAGGCTCAACAAACATAAAAGTTACATCTAATGCACTACTCTGTACTGATTCATCTTCGTTAAAATCATCATCAATCCAATCTTTTGCATCTTCATATAATTCATTGAAAATTCTGTCATATTCATTAATGAATCTTGAATGAAATTCATCCGGTATTTTTTTTTGACTAAAAATCTCAATCAATTCAGCATGGGAATGCCTTTTTTTCTTTGGACTATCCATAAAAATTCAAATTAAATTTATAGTATTTTTAATATTAACTTTTTAGTGTATACTATTCCTCTAAGAGTAATTGGGTTTTGTCTTAAAATGCGAGGTAAAGTTTATATCAAATGTCTGACTTTAATTTTTTTAAATTTTTTCCCTATACCCATCAGTATTGCTTCATTATTCTTTATAATTAATTCTCCTTTTCCAAGGCCTGCAATTGCTTGTTTCAATTCAAGTAATTCCGAAGGACTTGTACCATAAAGATCTTTTAGTACTCCATCATTAATTGATTGTTGTTTCATAATCAGCGGATATTGAGCATTGGCGTAAAAATCAAAATGTTTAGATTTAAAATGCTCCATATTTTGTGTAGCTAAGACCACACTCATCCCTTTATTTCTACCTACAGCAATTAAGTTTCTTAATGGTTTGTTATCAAAGTCTAACATATAGTGAGCTTCATCAATGATTGTAAAATGTCTTAATTGGACTTTTTCTCCATCATTAGCTTGCTGAGACAAATTTTCGTAAATAGAATTAAGCTTAGAAATGATAAAATAAACAATTGCTTTACCAACAGGACCATCGCTTGCGTATTTATCCATTTTAACTATAAAACTGTTTTTAATTAAATCTATCTTATCTTCAATTTGAAATAAATTAGACCTTATCAATTGATTTAAAACAGATTTAACACTGTCTATTTTTTCCTTATCATTTTTAGGTTGTACTTCCGTATAGCATTCATAGATTAATTCGAAAGTAATAGGATGTCCCTTGGTTTGAACATAAGCTTCTATAATCGCTTCTGATAATCGATTACTCATATTTGCACTAATAGATGCTCTATCAATCGCACATAATGCATTAGCCATTTCTGTGGAATAAATATTAATTTCCTGCTGATTAGCATTTACAAAGTTTTTGAAAGGTGTAAAAGGCAGTGGTTCTACGATAGGATCTAAAATAGCGGTTCTATCCACCGAGAAATGGTTCAACCAATCATTATTTGCAACATCAGAAAACTCACCTTTATAATCAAAAAACAAGAAATTTACCGGATAGCTCGTTTCCACGGAAAGGGATCTAATTTCATTCATTAAAACAGCTAACAAATTAGATTTACCTGATCCTGTTGTCCCTGCAATTAAAATTTGTGTATTGGTCACTGCTGTACTATTCATATCTAAATAAGCAGGAATATCATCCGCATACTCTCCAATATTAAGATTTAGGTGAGGTATAGCATTAGCAGCTGCTGATTTATTACCTGAAAAAGACAACCATTCTAATAAATTATCTCCTTTAAGCAAATACTCTGCACCTTTTAAAATTTCTTCGCAAATCACCTTACTACGTGTAATGCTATCTTCCCAATTGATATTAAGATGGGCATATCTGAAGTGAAGCAAAGTATTTAAATAGTTCGATAAATTATGAACTGTAAATAAAGTTGGATGGATACTATTGCTCGTCATTGAAAGACTAAGAAAATTTTCTGTTCTTATATGGTTTAAAGACAAACCCGCAAGCAAAGAAATACGCATAAATTTTGCATTCCCTTTTACAGCAAAAGGCTTATGATCAAAATGGTATTTTTCTAAATTTAATATATCTTCTAATTTTGCACGAAGTTCTTCCATTTTAGGATTAACTGCTTCTGCAATACGTAAATTAGTTTGTAATGTTAACATAGAATAAAAAATTAAGCGTTAAAGTACCCCTCTCTTACATTTGTTAGTTGATTTACCTTGTCTCTTTCAAGTGTATACTTTTTAGAAATAAATTCTTGAATTTTAATTAAGTCTTTATGCGTTCTTATCTCACTATCGGTACTCAATAATATTGTTTGATGTGATAAAGTAGGGAAATAATTCTCCAACAAAGAAGCTCGACTGTCCTCATCGAGATATCCCATAACTGTATCAATCATTACAGGAGGGTTATAATCGCCAAATTGATGTAATGCTTTTAATAATACTTGCACTATGATTTGCTTAGATGCTGCATTTAATTCTTCTAAATAAATTTCGTTTCCCGACTTATGAAAGATTTTAAACGTTAAATCAGAAAGATTTTCAGAAAGTTCTACTTTGCCTATTTGATCCGCATAGGCTACCAATGTCGAATTAAGATCATTCTTCATCATTTCTTCTATACGTTGCTTCTTTGAACTTAATAAAGCATTTGAAATTATAGAAAATACAGGTTCAATTTTTTTAAGAATTTCCAATTTTGGGTTGGGAATTTCTTCTTCTGAAATATCAAATTTATTAATCTCTTTATTAATTCTTTGTATCTCTTCTTGAAGATTAATGATATTCGTTTTTAAATCGGCTAATAATGATTCATTGAATTCGTATGAGTCAATAATGGAGCTGTCTTCTGTGGATAAATGGCTTTTTGCTTCTGCTAAATCTGCATAAATTATTGGAAGTTGCTTTAATTCTTTTTGTAAACTGTCTTTGGTATGATTTAAATAATTGAAAGTATTGGCAGAGGATTGGTTTAGTAATAATTTTATTGAATTAATCTCATCATCTGAAAAATAACTAAAATCCTCGGCAGTGGTATTATTTTTTTGATCTTGCTTAATAAACTCTAGTAAATCATCTGCAAAAGATTTTGACAACATCCCCTCTAGTTTATTATGATCCAAGTAACTCGATATTTTTTGATAAATATAATCTAACTGCATTGTTGAAAAATGACTAGAGTTAGAAGCATTATCTTTAGAGTTAATGATTAACTGTAGTTCTTGTTTAATTGTATCAGTCAATTTTGGTAAAAATGATTGCAACTCAATTTCCTCAGCGTACTTGCTCGTCAAGTGCAAATATTCAGCTTCTTTTAGTTTTAAATCTTCAATACGAGATTCTAAAAGTTTTATTTGATCCTGAAACTCTTGCTGTAAATTTTTACCCTCTTTAGCTTTATTGTAAAGATCTTTTTTATCTATTGAATATCCTAACTTGATTTTCTGTTCTTCTCTAAGACTTTTAATTTTCGCTTCTACCTTGTTTTTTTCATCCAAAAGTTTTTGATATTCTACTCTTTCAGATTCGATTTCTAGGGAGTCTGCTATGTATTTTTCTTTTAACTTATGAGCCGCTTCTTCCAAATGAATGTATTTATTAAAACCCATTACATTTTCAATATTCTCTTTTATAACACGAGCGAGATAATCTTCTTTTAATAAATCACCCGACTCCATAGCATCAAAAAGGAAGTATTTGCTTAACTCTTTTGGAAGATTTGCTTTTATAATTTTATTTACTTCTACTTCTAGTTTATTTCTTTGTGAGAAAGGCATAGCAGAACCGTATGTAAATACATCCCCGTTAAAATTAAGTGTTACAGATTCTATCGGCTGTTCTTGGGAATTAAGCGTATAGGTTCTTTTTATTTTATATAAAAAATCTTTCATCAAGACTTTTCCTTTAAAATCAATTTCAAGTTCTATACGAACATCATTATGAAAAGGTGTAGCAGCTGAAACCAGTCTTTTAAAATGATCTTTGTCTTTTACTTCTAAACCATATAAAGCTGCATAAATCGCTTGAAATAATGTGGTTTTACCACCACCATTTTGACCACCGATCAATATAATTGGTTGATCAGCATTCACTGTAAGGTCAAGGTCCAGATCTTTATAGGTTTTATAATTTTTAGCTGCAATTTTTGTAATTATCATGAGATTGCTGTTTATTGATTAGACAAAGCTTTTTCTAGAATCTTCTGTAAGGATTTACTATCCAAATCTTCATTTTTCATTTTTAGCTCGTGGTACTCTTTAAGAATAAAATCTTTAAACCAGTCAAAATCTATCTGTGCTTCTTCGCAAATATTCTTAATGATTTCCATGTCTTCATTTCTAATACCGAAATTCATAAACATAGCGTCTAGTCCTTTATTCATAGTTATTGATTTTTTTAGAAGTTTAATATAAAATCACAAATTCTTTTTATTCATTTTCATAACATGTTTGTAAGACGTGTTATTATTTTTTATTTTTTTTAACACGTTCTGTATAACATGTTAAATTATTCTGTTTTTTCTAACACGTTTATAACACATGTTATTATTTTCTCATTTTAATAACATCAACTATTGTTCTTACAAATGATGTATTTGCGGTGCATCATGTAGAAATGCATACAAATCCTTGTTAATATAAAAATTCTCTTTACCTATCTTTTGCTTATGGACAAGTTCTAAATCAATCAATTTATCCAAATATCTTGATGCGGTTTGTCTTGTAATGCCAAGATCATTTACAAGAAATTCTATTTTAGTATAGGGATGTTTAAATAAATTATTAATTAAATCTTGGGAATAGATTTTGGGCTCATTTTCTCTAATAACCATTTTATACTTCTGCATCAAAGTTTTAATTCCTTTAATAATTGAAGTCGTTTGAATCGCAGTTTTTTCAACCGCATCTAACATGAACATCACCCATTCTTCCCATTCTCCAGTATCTCTTGTTTGTTGCAACAATTTATAGTACTGGATTTTATTCTGATTAATGTAACGGCTTAAATAAAGAATGGGTAAATTTAACAACCTTTCTTTAACCAAATAAAGAATATTAATAATACGACCTGTTCTACCATTACCGTCATAGAAAGGATGAATACTCTCAAATTGATGATGGATAATAGCCATTTTTACTAACTGATCTAGATCTGTAATATCTGGATTATTAATAAACTCTTCAAGATTTGACATGTGATGAACAATGTCAAAATGATTTTGGGGTGGTGTATAAATAATTTCACCTGTTTGATCATTTTTTAAATTTGTACCAGGAACTTTGCGAAAACCCGATTTAGACTCTTCTAAAACCCCTTGTATATCAATAATATTATTAGCTGTTAACAAGCCATATTTTTGTACTAACTGAAAGCCATATTTAAGGGATGCTGCATAATTGAATACCTCTTTTGCAGCAGAACTCACAAATTGTCTCGTTAACTCATCACTACTAAATAGTTCGTCGTGCGTTGTAATAATATTTTCAATAGCAGAACTGTCTTTTGCCTCTTGTAAAGAAAGGGTATTTAAAATAATTTCTTGATTGGGAATCGTTTCAGAAACTCCATTAAGTTCTGCCAAAGCTTTATGAGCCAAAGCCGCTTTTTTAAGAATTTTCTTAGATTCTATATCTCCTGCTAAAGGTAAATCTGGAATGATATAATTGCTCATTTCTAAAATCTTAAATCTGTAAATCCAGTTGTGGTATCAATGTATTTATTTTCCTCTAAATCAAAATTAGAATAATAAAATTTCCAAACGCCTGCTGTTTCCACAGGAATTAAAATTCCCCCAAAATATTGCTCACCATTATTTCTCATCCATTTGCGCAATGCATTGTGTTTATTAGCATCTACAATATCTGACTTTAATGTTTTGGTATCAAACAAACCAATACGATTATCCATAGTTACCACAATAAAATCTACATAGAACAGTCTTTTTACTCCATTACTATCTACGTAATCAATGGCAAAATGCTCTCTCCCGCTATCACCGTTTTTATACCAATACTTAATTTTATCGGCATGATCAATAAGAAATTGTTTGAACAATTTTTCTGGATTAGAAGCCCCATTTTGTTCGTAGAAAGGAAATAAGGCATGATTTTCTATTTCCTCTTTGATGTGTTTTTCGCTGTAATATCTTTCTTTAGGAATTTGCCAATCCGAATATTCTACACGACGTCTTTCGTTACCTATAGCTTGCTGCCATGCGTCAAACTTCTCTAAAGCCACTCTGATGTCATCTAAAACAATGGCTTTATTATTAGGATATAGGTAGATTTTACGAGCATCGTATTCGAAAGATTGTAAATAATACTCAGCAAAATTAATTAAGGTCTCGCGCATTTTACGCCATGATTTCTCCTTAATTAAACGCGTGATACTATCATAACAAAAACGATCAAAAAACTGTCTAAACTCTTCGTTTGTTATGGCAAATTCTTTACGGTTACCATTGTTTATTTGTATCGCATCTACTTGGTAAGGATCTACTTTAATATCTGTAGGAATTCTAATCTGGTGGGCATCAATCTCAAATTCCCATCCTTTTTCGATCATTTTCTGCGTGTTTTCCTCTTTAATTTTTTTTACCTCATCATCATCCTCTTCTCTTGGCGTAAATAAATCAATATCGGGCAACTGCTTTATTCCGTATTTATTTTCCATTACATTGAAGAAAATGGTTTGAAAGGTAGATGTAAGCGTGGCGCTTGTCTTACGGTCGTTAATCATCTGAGCAGTTGGCATAATGGCAAAATCCCAAGATTTGTCTTCTTGTCTTATTGCCAAAAGCTTATCAAAATAATCTGAATCAGACGGCACAAATTTGATTTGGTTGGTTTGGATGTTGGTATACACATAACCATGGTTAAGATCGTCATGGGTGTAATGTTTGCGATGAGGCATACGCAAAATACGCCCTACTGTTTGTATCCCAAAATCTTCTGACCTTACATTACGGTAACTTACTAAAATTGAAGCACGAGGGCAATCCCAACCTTGTGCTATGGCTTGTTTAAAAATTAAAACATCTTGCAAACCGTTAAGATCTTCTAAGCCATCTTTATCTTTTTCCCCAGAAAGCCAAATTGCCAAACGACCATTGTTTGAGGAAATCTGGTAATCTGATGCCAAAATCCCTTCCAAAATTTCTCGTATGGATTTATCTTCATCTGACAAAGCAGTAGAATCTGAAGGCAACTGAATTAGTATTAAAGGGTTTACTACTCCTGCCCCCAATTCTTCATCATACAATTTTTGCAGTTCGACTTTTTTTTCAAACGCTTTTCTTAATAAATGGACATGAACGTTATCTCCATTTTGCTGGGAAGGATCTAAACCAATATTCAAACGTACGGACTTTTTAATGAGTTCTTGTTCAATAACATCCTTACGTGATACTACTACATTTCTGTCTGGTATATGGCTAGGTGTAGCCGTAATTAAAATTTCTACATCTGCTGCGATAAGCTCTCTTACTGCTTTTGCTTGAGCTCCTGTAAAAGCTGACAAGTGTGCCTCATCTATTACTAGGATAATTTTGGTATCGTTGTTTCGTGTATTTTCTATAAGAGACTCCAGATTGGTATTGGATTCATTTTCTTTGCGCCAAATATTGGTTGCTGAGCTTAAGCTGCTCCAATTGGCAAAAAGCAAATCGCCAGGATTAAGCACAGGGTTTGCTGAAAGTTCGCTTAGATTAATGCAATTGAGACGTCTTTGCTCCTCATACAATAGATTAAGAGAATCATAGCTCTGTACATGCAGCGTATTGGGTGCAAACCAAATAAACGCCATATTGCTATCTAGACCAGGATGTAGATGTGCCTGATCTACTACACGCTCTATTAATGCTGCTGCCATTACTGTTTTACCAGCTCCAGTAGGTGCTTTAAGTAAAACAGGAGTTT
>RRZT011558290.1_pt1 | contig 14182 bp, 16 predicted proteins | sample 2165551 | NCBI WGS metagenome assembly RRZT01 (sample SAMN10456910, study PRJNA506462) | wastewater metagenome | biome: wastewater; feature: sludge; material: wastewater sludge; isolation source: wastewater sludge with Escherichia coli K12::gfp cells carrying plasmid... | place: USA: Moscow, Idaho... | reverse complement strand
TGCCCCCGAGCGGCCCCTGACCCTCATGGACATGCTCACCAGCGCCGAACATCCACTTCTCGATGACCAAGCCGCCGAGGAGGGGATCTGCTGATCGCCGACTCGCGTCCCGGACAGTGACCTCGCGGCGGTGGCTGCCGACAAGGGAACTGCTGCATCATGGGGTCGACCTGCCCGCGGCTCGTGCTCGGCATGTTCGCGACGCGATCGCAGATCGAGGCGGGCGGGTAGCACCTGAGCTCCCGCGGCCCCAACTCCTCGGAAGGCCGGGAAGCCAAGTGAAATCTGGGGTGGGAACAGAGCCCCGCCATCTGTCCGCCAAACCCGTCGGTCGACAACCAACGGGTGGCCGCCCACAACGCTGCTTCTGTGAACCGCCGGCACCTCGGGCCGAGCGGAGCGCACGGAGAGTCGGCCTGGTCAACGTTTCCCTGGTCAGGGCCACAGGTGAGTTCTCGGCACCCTCAAGGTCCCACCTCCGACGCGCTCGCGGCGCAGGGCGTCACCATCGACAGCATTGGGAGCCGCGTGCCCCGAGCACACGGAGTGTCGGGCGCCCGGCTGGTGTCCGAGAACCCGTGAAGGTCGGGTAGGGGCAGGCGTCCCTTTGGTATCGCTACTTGGTGGTGAGCGTGTCTCGGATGGCTCGCCACCCGGTGATGGTGTTCAGCGTGGCGCCGTCGGTGAGCGCGACGAAGTGGCCTTCGTGGATGAGCCGTTTCACGAGGGGGTCGTCCCATCCATCTTCAGCTGCAGCAGCCATCAGCGCTCGGAGCGCAGGGATCTCGAGGGTGGCAGCTGGCGCTGGGTCAGTGGCGTGCAGCGAGACGTTGAGATGGTGTGCGAGGGTGAGCAGCGTGTCGGTGGCCATGACGGCCACGAACCGGGGGTCAGACAGCGCGAGCTCGATATAGGTGATGTCAGCTCTGGTCTGGGCGGCGACATCCGTGCGGTTGGGGCAGGATTGCCATGCACCACGAAGCCGGAGTGTGATGGCTTCGAATCTCATCTTGCGCGAGGCTCGGCGGCGGGGTCCGTCGAGGATCAGCGGCTTCCAGAGGCGCAAGAAGTTGCGGACGTGGTTCGCGAGCGTCGCGGCGTCGCCGTTGTAGGTCCTTGGTGAGATGAAGCCGGGCGTACCCGAGATCTGGCGACTCGGCGTGTCGTCGGCGGTGAGGTAGAGCACGGGCATCTGCAACCGGACGGACCACTCGAGTTCTTGGCCTACCCCGGTGCTACCACCGCTTTCGGCGAGGATGATGAGTGCATCGGCGTGGTGGATCTGATCGAGGTTCCGCCGGTAGACCTCTCCTGGTGAAAGCCCGTCCTTTCCCCATGGGGGGGTGTGGTCCACTGGGGCGTATACAGCGACGGGCCAGGCTTCATCGGGGACGCGGTCGTGGTCGGTTTCGGCGGTGACTGCCTGCTTGACGATGGTGACGTCGGCCTGGAGTTGGCGCCTGGTGGCCTTTGGGAGGGCGGTGAGGGGGCTCGCCAGGTACAGGCGTGGCAGTTCGCCCAGTTGGGTGGCGGTCGGGTCGAGCTCGACGGAGGTCACGTTTGATGGATTCTTTCCGTCATCCATTCGATGACCTCGGTATCAGGCACTTGGCCGCCGAACACCGCCCACACGAACTTCGCCGTGGCCTCGCCGGTCTCGTCGCCACTGGGCGGTGTCCAGAGGCAGCCGTTGCGGGCCACGAACTCGCGCACGGCCACGTAGGCGACAGCGGGGTTGCCGTAGAGAAAGGGTTTCGTCGATGCCAGCCGGCAGAGAAGAACTCCGGCCTGGTCTCCGACCTCGGGGTACATGTCTCGCCCGCCGATCGACGCAGCGGAGGCGTGAAGGGCCGCAGCGGCCTGGTCGAGGTGGGTGGTGAGGGCGAGCACCTCGGCAGGGACGTCAAGGACCGCTTCTCCGATGAGAAGGAGGTCGTCCATGCCGAGGTGCACCACCCGAGGGGTCATTCGGCCAAGCGCCTCAGGATGTCGGCGTCGGCGTCGAGGCGTTCCTTGAGGCGTTGCTGGAAGGCCGGGTCCGATCGCCGGGCTGCGATGTGGGTGGCGATGGCCTCCCGGATCGCTTCCGAGACCGGCACGCCATCGACTCTCGCAACGAAGTCCAGGTCCTCAGCCTGGTCTGTGGGTTGTCGAATGGTCGTGACCTTCGTGTCTGGCATCCGATGCGCTCCTGGCGTGGTGGGTGGGTATTGCATGCCACGGTACCGTCATCGGATACTTCTTGCAAGACTTGTGTATTCGTGTATGCTCGATATCACGCTACTGAAGGAAGTGCCATCCATGCCCGAGAAGCCCACGAAGCCCGAAGCGCCCGGCAAGGTCCCGATCCTCATCGACGGCACCCGTGTCCACGCACCTCGCGGTTCGCTGACCGGCAAGGAGATCCGCCAACTGGTCGATCCCCCCATCGGCGATGATCGCGACCTGTGGCTCGACCGCGAGGGCAGCCTCGACGATCTGGTCGAGGACGACGAGGTGGTCAAGCTGACCCCGAACATGCGCTTCTTCACCGTTCCCAAGGTCATCAACCCCGGCAGCCCCCGGTGACGATCCGCACCGCGGACGCCGATGTGCTCGAGCGGCTCGGCCTGGACCACACGGTCCAGGCCGAGGGGGCGTTCCTCGCCGTCGTGGTGACGGGGTTCCCGACGCCCGCGGGCCTGACCCCGGTCGCCTCTGATCTGCTCATCCGACTCCCCCCCGGATTCCCTGACGCCGGACCGGACATGTTCTGGCTGTCACCGGGGGTGACCACTGCCGCGGGTGGGGTGATACCAGGCACCGAGCAGACCGAGAACTACCTCGGGCGGCAGTGGCAACGGTGGAGCCGCCACATCGGCGGCCAGTGGCGACCCGGGATCGACAATCTCGATACCTACCTCGCCTACATCCGACGCTGCCTCGCCCAAGCAGCCCAACCCATCCCATGACCACAACTACACTCGCCTTCTCCGAGCCCTTGCGGGCTGAACTGCAGAGCTGGCTCGACGACCCCAACGAGGTCGCCGGGGTGCTCATCGCCCGCCTCGTCGACGACGACCGAGGTGTCACTCTTCTCGCCCGTCGCCTCGACCGAGCACCCGCCGATACCTACCTCGACCGCCGACCCGACCGACTGTCTCTACGCTCCACAGGCTGGGTCCCCTCGGTGCGTGCCGCCGCAGACGATGGCAGCGTCGCCCTCTTCGTCCACACCCACCCCGGAGGCCCCCGGGCGTTCTCCATCCATGACGACACCGTCGACGACGAACTGCACCAGGCGTTCATGGACCTCACCGGGCTCCCCCTCTACGGCGCGCTCGTCCTCAGCGGCGGACACGACCGAGGCCTCGCGGGAAGGCTCCGCCGCCGCACCGGACCCCCGCTCCCCATAGACACGTTCCGCACCGTCGGCGACCGCCTCACCATCCAAATCGCCCACGACGACCTCGGATCCAACGAGATCCACGACCGTCAGATCCGCGCGCTGGGAACTGCCGGACAGAACATCCTGAACTCGCTGCGCGCCGGTGTCGTCGGCGCCGGCGGCACCGGATCACCTGTCCTCGAACAACTCACCCGCCTCGGACTCGGCCACCTCGTGATCATCGACGACGACACCGTCACCCCCTCCACGGTCGCCCGCGGCTACGGAACCACCACCGCCGACATCGGCCGACCGAAGGTCGACGTCGCCGCCGACCACATCCACCGCATCGGCCTCGGCACCACCGTGAAACCCGTCAACGGCAACCTCCGAGAACGCAACGTCATCGCCACGCTCGATCACTGCGACATCGTGTTCTGCTGCGTCGACGGGCACGCCCCGCGCATCCTCCTCAACCGGTGGGCCTACTGGCAGCTCGCCCCCGTCATCGACCTCGCCGTGCTCGCCTCGAGCTCGCACGGGACCATCGACAGCATCGACGCCCGCGTCACCTGGCTCTCCCCCGGCGCCGCCTGCCTGCTCTGCCGCGGACGCATCGACCCCCGCCTCGCCCACGTCGAACAACTCGACCCCGAAGAACGCCGACGCCTCGCCCAGCAGGGCTACGCCCCCGGCCTCGACGAGCCCGAGCCCTCGATCGTCACCTACACCTCCCTCGTCGCCGCCCACGCCACCACCGAGCTCCTCAACCGGCTGTTCGGCTTCGCTACACCCGAACCAACCGAGACCCTCCTCCAGCTCCACGAACGCGCCATCCGCCACAACCGCCGACCGGCCCGCCCGGGATGCTTCTGCGCGGACCCCACCCGGTGGGGACAAGGCACCCGGGACCCGTACCTGGACCTCACATGGACCGCCTGACCAACTGGGCCATCGCCGCCTGGCGGCGCACGCCCCTATCCCGCCGGCCCCGATTCTCCCGAACGGTCGCCTGCAGCTCTCGGGGCGGGGTGCCCGACAGCCTCAACCAGCGCGAGCTTTACCTCATCGGCCAGCCCGCCAAGTGGGCAATTCTGGCCTGCCCCTGCGGGACCGGCCACACGATCGATCTCAACCTCGCCAACCCTCAAACCACACAGTGGCAGGTCGAAGGGGCCGCGGTTCCAACCTTGCACCCATCGATCGACGTGCGCGACCCGACCGGACGCTGCCATTTTTGGCTGCGCGGCGGCAGAGTCCACTGGGTCCAACCACCGCGCACCAGGCCCAACCCGAACGCGTAGACCTCACGACATCCGCCCGGCGGCCGAACTTGAGGCCGGCGTATCAAACGTACGTTCGATACCATCACCATGCGAGCAGCCTCTCCAGATGCTGGCGCACACCCCAAAAAGGAGCAACACATGTACTACTGGACATCCGAACCCGAAGATCCCGCCGTCTACCACACCAACTCGCAGTGCCCGGCCGGCCAGCAGATCCTCCCGACCAACAAGGTGTCAAGCTCCACTCGCCCCAGCGGTCGCCGCCTGTGCCAGGAGTGCTGACCGAGTTTCACCTCCACATCCCGTCAATCAACGAAAGGACCGTTCACCGTGCCCAAGGCCGAACGCACCAGCGCCAAGGCGGCCAAGGCCGCCAGCAAGACACTCGCGTCCAAGTCCTCGAGCAAGGCGGCAAAGTCCGCTGCAGGGAGCGCACTAGCCCAGACCAAGAATAACAAGGTGACTGGCCGGAAGGCAGGATCGTCTGCCGCAAAGACGGTGGGAGCCAAGTCGGCGTCCAAGGCTGCCAAGTCAGCCGCTGGAAGCGCACTCACCCAGCGTCCCTCCAAGGGAAGGAAACGCTGAGCCGCCCCCCGGTCAACGTCTCGAAACGCCACACCGAACTGCGGCCGGAAGGAACCTGGGTCACGTCGCCCTTCACACGGCGCAGCCCCGGACGAGTTACGACCAGTAACGGAGCCTATGGGGTCGGTCCGGCGACATCCGCCGCGGATGTCGGTCTGAGCGTCGTAGTGAGACCCGACCTTGCATGGCCTTTGCAGGATCGAGCCAGGTGGGCGGCGCCACTCGCGCTCAACCCACTCGTCTAGTGCGCGGTGCTGACCCAGGAGCGTCCGTCGTCGGCCACGGTGAGGTCGACGGTGCCTTGGTGACCGTCGTCCCAAGTGACGTTGCAAATGAACAGGCCGCCTGATTGGTGTGCGCACAGGACGGTGTCTACGCCGAGGGTGTTGTTTGCCTCGAGGTAGACGGTGTAGCTGTCGGCCAAGGCGTCTGGGTCTCTGTAGTCGGCGTGGACGCCGGGGATGCTGGCGGCGGGCCCTGAGCGCTCAAGGCCGAACGAGAACGGTCCGGTGAACGATCTGGCGATCGGCACGAGCCCAAGGAGGATGACCGCCAGAACCATGGCGGTGCGTAACGGTTTGAGGGTGTTGTTGGGGGCCAGGATCTCTCGGAGCTGAGCCCGTCGGGTCGGGTCGAAGTAGGCGACGACCAGCAGGGCGATGCTGATCGCTCCGAGGTAGGCGAAGAACCGGAAGCTGCTGAACGGGAGCGTCGGAAGGTTGCGGATCGAGTCGACCACGAGGCCCACCGCCCAGTCGATGACAAACGCGGCCGGTGCCGCCAGGTAGAAGGCGGCGACGGTGCGAGTTGTGAGCGCCCGCAACGACGCCACCCCTGCGATCGAGACGAGAGTGAAAGCCACCCAGACGACAAAGCGCGGGGTGTACACGAAGGAGAACACCACCGACATCACCAATGAAGGGACCAACGTGATCGCAACCGCCTGGGTGAGGCTGCGCGACTTCACACGAGCCAGCCACGGGGCGGTGGTCGACGGCGGGCCCGAGAATCGGAGCGACCCCGGCCCGTTCGTGGTCTCCGGCGGCAACTGCTCGGTGTCGTCGGGGGGTTCCGTGGGTGGGCGGTCCTCGACCAGGGTCGCGCCGCACTGCCCGCAGAACGGTTGGCCGTCCGGGGCGTCGTGATCGTTGGGGCACAGCGCCATATCCACCTCCCAATCCTCAGAATGCTATTCAACTGCTGTCGACTTATCTAGTGCGAAACAGTGGACTGACGGGCGGTGCGACCCAAGGCAGGTGCTGCGCAAGCGGCCGAGTTCGGCGAGCGGGTACGAGCCGCCCGCGAGGCCATGGGCGGTCCCGGCGGGCGCAAGGTGTCGCAGGAGCGGCTCGCGGAGCTCGCCGGGCTGCACCGCACCTACATCGGCCACGTCGAACGGGGCGAGGTCAACATCGCCCTGTTCAACATCATCCGGATCTCGGACGCCCTGGCCGTCGATCCCGCGACCCTGGTCGGAGGGATCTCAGCCCGCAGGTGACCAACCACATCTCTCGGTTGAGGCATGCGTGGCCCGCGGTGAAGGTGCGCTCAGCTCGCTCCCCGGGGCCGTGTCTGACCCACCGCTACATTGCTCGGTGCGGGCATGACCTGAGGCGACGGCCTCGAGGGAGTCGACGTGACCGATGACGAGTACCGGGCCAACCGTGTCTTCGCGTTGGCGAGGGTCTGCAAGATGCGGCGGCTCGGCCTGATCCGGTGCGTCGAGAACGAGGATGGCTCGATCACCCTCGTTAAGGAGGATTACGACTGGCCGATCCTGCCGGACCCCGAAGACCTCGAGGCCGGCGAGGCCAGCTACCGGGCCGCCGAGGAACGACACGACCTGCCTTGGTGAGACCTGCACCCGTGGCGCGCGCCACGCCTAATGGGAACTGACCGGTCTCATGGGAGGCTGGTTCCGAGCTGCCAACCGGTGAGCACTGCGTTCGCCTGGACGATCGAGTCCTAGCGCTAGATCGTGCCCCGGTTGGTCGGTGAGGTCGCCTGTAGCGCTGATGGGGTGGCGTGCCGTCGAGCACTGATCCATTAGGTCGCCGCCAGGGGTCCTCCGGCTCGACCCGTTGGCAACGACTGGAGGTGCGACAAGGTGATCTTCGTGGGCGATGACTGGGCGGAAGCCCATCACGACGTCCATGTCATGGACGAAGCCGGAAACCGGTTGGCGGCCCGCCGGTTCTCCGAGGGACTTGAGGGCCTCGAGGGCCTTCACGAGCTCCTCGCAGGGTTGGCCGACGACCCGGGCTCGGTGGTGGTCGGGATCGAGACCGACCGGGGCCTGTGGGTCCATGCCCTCGTCGCCGCCGGCTATGAGGTGTACGCGATCAACCCGTTGTCGGTTGCCCGTTATCGGGACCGTCACGGCGTGGCGGGCGCGAAGTCCGACCCTGGTGACGCCAAGGTGCTCGCTGATCTGGTCCGCACCGACCGTCACAACCACCGGTCGGTTGCGGGCGACAGCCCCGAGGCCGAGGCGGTCAAGGTGTTGGCCCGGGGTCATCAGAACCTGATCTGGGCCCGGAACCGCCACACCAATCAGCTCCGCAACGCCCTGCGCGAGTACTACCCGGCCGCATTGGAGGCGTTCGATGACCTGGCCAGCGGTGACGCCCTGGCCGTGTTGGAGCGGGCCCCGACCCCCGAGCAGGGCGCCCGCTTGTCGATCGCTCAGATCCGGTCCGCGCTCGCACGAGGGGGCCGCCAACGCAACCTCGACCGTCGCGCCGGCGAGATCCAAGGCGCCCTGCGCTCCCCGCAGCTGGCTGCCCCGGCTGCGGTCGCCGACGCCTTCGGGACCATCGCCACAGCTGCGGTGGGGATCATCGCTGAGCTGAACCACCACATCGAGGAGCTGGGCGCCGCCCTCGAAGACCGTTTTGAACAGCACCCGGACGCCGACATCTACCTCTCCCAGCCAGGACTCGGTGATGTGCTCGGCGCCCGGGTGCTCGGCGAGTTCGGGGACGACCCCGACCGCTACGCCACCGCCAAGTGTCGCAAGAACTACGCAGGCACGTCACCCCGCACCATCGCGTCGGGCACCAAACGAGCCGTGCTCGCCCGCCACGTCCGCAACCGGCGCCTCTACGACGCCATCGACCAATGGGCCTTCTGCTCGCTCACCAACAGCGAAGGCTGCCGCGCCTTCTACGACGAACACCGCGCCGCCGGCGACACCCACCACCAAGCCCTACGCGCCCTCGGAAACCGCCTCGTCGGCATCCTCCACGGCTGCCTCGAACACCAGACCACCTACGACGAACACACCGCCTGGGCCCACCGCATGCCAGCCGCCGCTTGACGCCTTCGGCTCCTGGGGTGTCTAGCGCCTCGCTCGTCCTCGCCGCCGGACGGTTGCCCCGCGAGGTCACCCTGGTCTTCGCATCGTCCGAACCAGGTGCAGCCCACAATCCCGTCATCAACGGGCAACGACCGGTTCCTAGAACCGGCGGCGTGTCCTAGTCTCCGGCCATGCGGCTATGACACGAAAATCCAAGCCCGGCCGCTCCTGTCGGCTGTGCAAACCATCGAATACCTGGGCAACTCGAGACTGCGCGACCGACCGTCGGTTCGCCGGCGCAAGGATGCCGCGAACGCTCAAATGAGCGAGACGCTCCGCCGGTAGTCACCTCCGCGCCAGACCCAGACCGAGGGCTGACAGTAGGTCGGGTAGATACACAGGGCCCGTACTCGATCGCATATCCAGCGTTGCGCTCGACATAAGGCTTGACCTTGGTCCTCCAGTCGTCGAGCTGGGCCGGAGTTGGTCTGTCCTACATGGAACCTGGCCGCGGACCTCGCTGTCGGTTACGGCGGCCTTCACGGGACGGGAGAGCCCGTTGAAACGTCACCTCACTGGGATCTCCTGGAAGTCGAACGGCAGGTCGCCCTCGAGGTGGCTGACAGAGTCGAGCATCGGGTAGTCGGTGCCGAGGTACTCGTTGAACACGTACCGCAACGCGTTGACGGTGTTGGGCGGATCGGGGACCGCTGGATCGGCAAGACCCGGGAGGTAGAACGCCCCGACGCCCTTGAGCCGCATGTCCTGCGCCGCCTCCTCACCGAACACCTCACTGTCCACTTCGAACCCCTCGTCGGCCTGCAGAAGGATCACTGGGGGCGTCGGGGAGTCGGCGAGGATCTGGTCGACGGTGTCGAGGATCTGGCGTTGGACGTACTGGAGCTGTTGGACGTAGTACTCCATGCCGACCCTCGTCGTGTGGTCGGCACCGGCGGGGAACGTGAGGTCCTCGCCATCGGGCCCGAAGATGAACGGGTCGTGCGGGATCAGCGTGTGGAACACGACGAACTTGGGCCCGTCCTGGCTCGGGACCTGGCGCAGCTCGTCGAACTCCGATCGGATCGTGTTCCGGAACCGCTCCTGGCTGGCGGCTTCGGTGAAGCCGAACGACCCACCGACCTGACCGAGGATGCTCTTGGTCAGCCACAGGTTGCCGAAGCTGTCCTCGGTGGCGAACGGCGAGATGCCCGGATTTCCGCCCACGAACGTGACCTCGTCGGTGTCGAGGTGGATGTAGTCGTAGCCGATCGACTCCAGCAGTCGAGCCGCCCGGTTGTCCTCGCTCACCCGCTTCACCAGGTTGAAGTCCTCTGACTCGGGTGGGAGCAGGTCCGGCCAATTGGACAAGTAGTCCATGTTCAGCAGCGCCGCCATGTTCATCTCGCTATACGAGTACGGGCTGCGGTTGTCGTCGGCGAAGACGAACCCGCGCTGCTCCATCTGGCGCACGAACGCGCCCTCGTCGTAGTCGAAGTACTGCTGGAGGATGTCGGTCCGGGCGTAGTCGTCCGGGCTGATGACGTAAATGTCGGGGAGCTCGACGCCGCTCGACACCACGGGCGCCGCCAGGTCGGTCGGCCACAGGCGAGGGTCGGACGCGGCGATGTAGGGGTGGTCGGCCTGGTAGCGGGCCACGTCGAACGCCTGCGGGACCACCATCACCGTGGCCACCACGATGAGCACCACCGTGAGGCTGGCCAGGTCCCGGTTGGTCCGGAGCACCGCCACGATCCCGATGAGGACGAGTCCGAGCCACAGCGCCAGGAACAACGGGGGTCGCCCCTCGAGGAACATTCCGTAGTAGAAGAACCCGAACACGACGAGTGACGCCACGACCCCGGACTTGGCCGAGTTCCGGGTGATGAGGAAGAACAGACCGAACAGCACGATGGCGATCGCCACGCAGACCGCCAGGTAGCGCCAAAGGAGCGTCACCTCCACCTCCGGCTGGTTCTGTGCGAACAGCGACAGCAACGGGAAGACCGCGAACAGCACGACGCACAGGATCGGGATGATCCACCTCGACAGGTGTGTCAGGGAGCCCCCGAGCCAGGCCTGGCGCGCCCTCGGCGCGCGCTGCTGGTCGAGGTCGCTGGTCCCGCCGAGGTCGCTCACCGCGGAAACGTAACGGGCGGCTCCTGAAGCAGGACTGAACAGCGGGTTCAACGGCCGGTGTGGTCGTGTGCAGGGTCCCTCCCGTTCAGACTCCGCTCCTGCGTGCCCAGGAGCCACGCAAAGCGACGAACCCGGGCCAACCGCCGGAGGACGGTTTCGCCAAGATCGGTGCAGGGTTTCGCTCCGACGAGAGCCACGATCGTGCCAAGGGCAAGGCCCGCCACGACATCGCTGGGGTAGTGGACGCCGGCGTAGACCCGTACCGACGCCATCAGAAGCGCGCCAGCGATCGCCCAACGCCCGACTGTCCGGTCGGTCAGCCACAGGCCCGCGGCGACCGCACCAGCAGCAGTGGCGTGATCACTCGGAAACGACGAATCGGTTGTCCGGCTGATCAGCACCTGGACCGATGACACCGTCTCGTAGGGACGGCTTCTGTCCACCAGGGTGGCGATGACCTGGCCGAGTCCAAGCGCGATCAACGCTGCAGATCCCGCCCACACCGCGCCCGCCTCACCGCGAAGGTCGACGGCACTTCGAGCCCGCCACCACGCCAGCACCAGCAGCACGGCGAACAGAACGATGCCGTAGTTGGCGAATGCGGCGGCAGGACCGTGCAGCCAGCCGGTGCGCGCCGCGAGGTGATTGGCCTGCCGGAACAGCGATCGGTCCATCCTCAGGGCCCCGTGTACGCGGCAAGGCGCTGCTGTGGTGAGGCCGAGCACAGGGCTTTCAGCCATGGTGAGGGGGTCACAAGTCGCGGACCAGGGTTGCCGCGGGGGCTCTTGTCCACCCCAGCGTCATCGAGGCGGCAAGCGCGACGGCCAGGACCGCGACTGCCCCCACGGTTGCGAGGTAGATCCACGGGACGGCCAGCACTGATGGTGGTGGGTCGAAGACCCCGGTCAGGACTTTGACGAGCATTTCGGAGAGGGCCCAGCCACCGACGGCGCCGGCGAGCAGACCGCCGAGGGTGACGAAGGCGGCTTCGCTCCATACGAAGCCGCCGAGTTGGCGGGGTTTGGCACCGAGCGCGCTGGCGATGGCGAAGGTGCGGCGCCGCTCGACGAGTCCGAGGGCGAGCACGAGTCCGGTGGAGGCGGCGGCGAGCACGAGAGCGAAGCCGAGCTCCACCCGGGTGAGTCCGGCGAGGTCGACCGCGGTCAGGCTCGAGCCGATGATGCGGCGGCTGGTGGTTATGTCGGTCACCTGTGCGGCGGGCCCGACGATTGCTTGCACCCGCTGGGCCACAGCTTGCGGTGATGCCCCATTGGCGTCGACGAGGAACGCGCCGACCGCGTCCGACCCGGTCTGTTGGGTGATGTAGTCGGCGTTGGCGACGAGGAAGCTGTCGCTCGGTGCGGTCGGGAACTCCTTGGCGACCCCGGCGTAGTGAAAGGTGACGTCGGTGTACTGCTTGGTCTGTCCATCTTGGAGCCGCAGGATGAGCGGATCGCCCGGTGTCAGCTGGAAGTCGTGGACGGTCTCGAGGCTCACGAGCACCGAGTCGGGGCGCGATCCGAGGGTGTGCATCAGCTCGGCGGCGGTGCCCCCTTGGAAGTACGCGTCCTGGAGCTTGGTGGCTCCGACGATGGTGTCGGTGCGCACCCCGTAGAGGTCTTGGAGGTCGGCGCCGACGTACGCGAATCGGTGCTGGATGGGTTCGACGCTCCCGACGCCGGGGACCACTTCGATCGCAGTGGCCGTCGACGGGCTCACGTCGGCCCCTGGGGACTCGGTGACGGTGACGTCGGCACCGTTGGTGAGCAACGCGTCCGCCTCGGCTTGTTGGCGGTAGGTGGCGTTGAATACGGCGGTAGATGCGGCGAACGACACGGTGAGGGCCACGAGGACGACGGCGCGGGCCAGCAGTCGGCGTTGGCGGGACATGGAAGCGGCGACCGTCCCGGCCAAGGGGCCCGCGACGAGTCGCGACGCCGAGCGGACGGCGGGGCGGCCGCGTCCGAGCACCAGTTCGGCGACGCGCCAGGTCAACAGACCGGCGCCGGCCCACAACAGGGCCGGACCGAGGAAGGCCCAGTAGTTCACCGAGATGGTGGGCACGCCTTCGGCGGCGAGGACCAGCTTGTAGCCGCCTCGACTCGTGAGCCAGAAGACCAGGGCGCTGGCACCGAGCAGCCAGAAGTCGAGGCCGTAGCGTGCCCAACGCAGCGGCTGGACGCGCCCGACGACTCGGCGCCCGTACGCCACCGAAGCGCTCCGTGCGTCGCGCCACGCCGGGAAGGCGACGGTCGCGGCGGCGATGAACAGGCCAGCCGCGGCCGCGGCGGTTGCCCACCCGATCGAGGCGAGGGTGGTGGCGCCGAAGCCGGCGGTACCGAACACGAGACGTCCGATCAACCAGGCGACTCCGAGGCCGACCGTGGCGCCGCCGACGCCGACGACGGCCGCTTCGGCGCTGCCCAGTTGGACGAGGCGCCGTGTTGTTGCGCCTCGGGCTCGTAGTAACACCTGTTCGCGGCGGCGGCGCTCGGCCCCGGCGGCAGCCACGGCTGCGGTGAGCAGCCCGGCCAGCACGGCGCCGGGGAGGCCGAGGAAGAGGAAGAGGATCTGCGCATACAGGGCATCGCCGCGGGCCCCGTCGAGGGTGGCGGCCAGGTTGTCGCCGACAAGCCCGGTTCCGGCCAGTTGGACCTCGAGGTTGTTGGCCCGACCAGTCACCGTGGTGTAGGCGGCGGAGGGGTCCGACGGGAGGTGGTGGTCGATTCGGGCGTGGGCCTGGGTGCGCACCAGGTCGGGGCGACCCGCGGCGAGGGGATCGAACAGCCGGTGCCATTGCCCCGCCGGGAGGAGGAGCACGTTGTCCGGTGGGGCCTGTGGTTGCGCGCCGATCGGGGCGCCGACCGCCTGGAAGAGCGAGTCGGCCTGGGGAAGGTCCACCACGCCGTCCACCGTTACTCGAACCGGGGGGAGCCCTTGGCGGCCGATGGTGACGGTGTCGCCGGGTGCGGCGCGGAGGTTGGCCGCTGTTTGCTGCGCGAGCAGCACGCCGTGGCTCGACCCGGAGAGGTCTCTGAGCTCATCGGGGAAGGTGGCCCGGTAGCCATCGGGGAGTCCCAGCACTAGGCCGGGCCCAGTGGTCTGTGTGGTCCCGCCGGTGGTGGCCTCGAAGCCGGTGGTGTCGGCGAAGCCGACGGCCATGGTGTCGGTGAGGCCGGGAGTCGAGCGCACGGCGTCCAGGACTGCGGTCGGGTCAGCGCCGGCCTGGGCCTCGATCTGCCAGTCGACGGCAACGTCGGCGACCGCCCGATCGGTCATCGTGGCCTTCGAGGCCGACAGGAACGATCCGATCGACGCAAGAAGCGCGACCGCCACTGCTACGCCGGCCGCGGTGGCGGCCAAGCGGAGCGGGCGGCGAGCAAGCAGCCCTCGAATCCAGGTCAGGGCGACCATGAGAGCGCTCCGTCGTGGTCGGTGAGCGCCTCGCCATCGTCCATCGCCCAGATTCGGTCGAAGCGTCGGGCGACGTCGGGGTCATGGGTGGTGACG
>RRZT010528714.1_pt1 | contig 14182 bp, 13 predicted proteins | sample 2165551 | NCBI WGS metagenome assembly RRZT01 (sample SAMN10456910, study PRJNA506462) | wastewater metagenome | biome: wastewater; feature: sludge; material: wastewater sludge; isolation source: wastewater sludge with Escherichia coli K12::gfp cells carrying plasmid... | place: USA: Moscow, Idaho... | reverse complement strand
GGTGGCCAGGGTGGGGGAATTTGCGCACCAGCACTGGCCACGGCCGTCTGCGAGCCGGTGACCACCCCGGGGGAATTTGCCTGCTTCGCCAGCCACCGCTCTCGGTAGCCTCTGACCGTCTTGCGGTCTATGCCGGTAATGCGGGCTATCTCTCGCTGGGGTGTACCGCGCTCCAGCAGCGTCAGGTTCGTCGCGCGCTTGTTGGGCTTCAAGACATGCACTCCTTGGCCTTCCCTCGGGGAAGACCCAGTTCAATGTGTCCTGCCAACAGGTGCCGACGGCGCCAGCTCTTACCTCCTGTCCCCGATCAACTCAGGTGGGTGAGTTTGAGGTGGCCATCAGTGGGGGAATTTGGGTGGCCGCCGGGGGGCACGGCGACCTGCTGTCAGATGGGTTTGCCAAGATTGCGCAGCAGGCGAGTATCAGTATGCAAGGACTGGGGGGCCCCCAACACAATGCGGGCGAAATCCGGATGGCGTGGGTTGATGAGAATGTTGCGCTCCGCCGGCACCACGGCGCTGGGAACGCTCAATAGCGCCGTCTGGGCACCTTGCAGCCATGCTTGCCCCATGGACTGAAGGACATCTCTCGCACCGATGGTGCGCCAATCGTCGGGTAGTTGTTCGATGTTGATGCGTGTCTCGGGCAGATCGTCAGGCAGCTGTGCGGGAATCAGCACGTAGTGCGCCCGCAAGGGATCGTCCTGCACCATCAGTTCAAGCAAGCCCAAAGACTGGGATTCGGCGGTATAGACCACCTCCCAGCCCTTTGGATTCCAGCGCCCGCCGTAAAGCCTCGCGCCTTCACCGCTGAAGGCTGTCTGAGCAAAGCGCGCAGTAGTGATGCGCCAGACGGTGCGCATCAGGCAAACACCCCGTGCTCGATCCGCCCCAAGGTGTCCAGTACGCTGTCGGCACCAATATCCGTGTCCAGCAGCGACAGAGGGGTCACGCCACCGAGCGATGCATTCGGGCTTTGCAGCCAACTCAGCGCACTGTCGGTGTCTTCAAAGACGGTTTCGGCGCGCTCGACCACGCGGGCAAAGCGCACGAACTTGGCGGATTCCTCGGCCGACAACGCACCCTCACGCTTGCGCCTAGCCAGTGTGCGCTCCGGAATGGCCAGTGCGTGCGCCAGCTCGGTCTGCGTGATGCGCGTGAGACGCACCAGGGCATCGACTGAGGCTGATGGCAGCCCCCGACGCACCAGAGGAATCCAGTCCATGACTACCCGGGGGCGGGCATGCAGCACCGCCTCGCCACCGAGAAGGTTCAACGCCGAAGCAACCGAGGAATGCACGCTGGCAGTGGTCATGATGTTCTCCTATGGGGTAAAGCCATTTGGCATGAAGTTTAGTCAAAATTGGCGTTAATGTCCAGAGCGCCTGTCCCACTCGTATTCATTACACACGCTTTCAAAGGAATCACGGTAAACACCACTGAACACATCACCCTCACTTTCCCCATCGAACATGATGGCCTGCCAATCAAGGAGATTGCGCTACGCCGCCCCACGGTGGGCGACCATCTCACCGCGCAGAAAGCCGCCGGCACCGATGCCGAACGCAAAATCCGGCTGATCGCCAATCTGGCCGAACTGCCGCCAGCGGTGATCCACCGGCTCGACATGAAGGACTACGCCCAACTGCAGAAGGTGCTGGGCGGTTTTTTTGCAGTGAATCCGGGCGAGCGGCCCGCCCTCGTGGTGCAACTCGCTCTCTACACCCACTGGCCTCGATCTGAACTTCTCGTCCTGGAGGTGAGCGAGTTGGTCGAGGCTGAATCAGGGGCGCAAGATGGAGCAGGCCAGCGAGGCAACGGCGTTGGCACTGAACAGTCTGCGCACCCTGATGCAACGCGCCGAACGCATTCGCAGCCAGCGGCCGAAGGACAAGAACAAGCTGTACGCCCTGCACGCGCCCGAGGTGGAGTGCATTGGCAAAGGCAAGGCCAGAAAGCCCTACGAGTTCGGCGTGAAGGTCAGCGTGGCAGTCACGCACAAACAAGGCCTGATGGTGGGTGCGCGCAGCTTCACCGGCAACCCCTATGACGGCCACACCTTGGCCGAGCAACTGGAGCAGGTGCAGATCCTGACGGAGGACACCGCTACCAAGCCCAAGCAGGTGGTCGTGGATCTGGGCTTTCGGGGCGTGGATGCGGACAACCCCGGCATTCAGATCATCCACCGGGGCAAGTTCAAAAGCCTGACGGCTCAGCAACGGCGCTGGCTCAACCGCAGGCAGGCAGTGGAGCCGGCCATCGGGCACTTGAAACACGACAACGCCATGGACCGGTGCTGGCTGCACGGCGCCACGGGCGATGCGCTGCACGCGGTGCTGTGTGCGGCCGGCTACAACATCCGCTGGCTGCTGCGCGCGATTGTGCGTCTGGGGCTCAAGGGCCTTTTTGCGCCGCTATCTGCGCTGCTCGCCACGTTGGCCGCAGCGCTGACAACGGCACAGAGGGCGAGGAAGACTGGCGTAGATCGCTCGGCCTTGGCGGTTGCGTGAATTTTGCAGGGCCGACCAGATAGCGCAGCCCCTGTCGGTCTGCGATTTGCTTCACCAGGGTTGTCTTGCCCGCCTGGCGCGGGCCTGCGAGCAACACGACCGGCGTGTCCAGCAAGGCTTCAGCGATGCGCGACTCGATGCACTTCTCTGCGCATCGTCATTCCCGCGAAGGCGGGAATCCATGGCCTCCTGCAAAGACTGGATGCCCGCCTACGCGGGCATGACGGTACTTTCTGAGGCATGTACCTGATCAGGCAAATCGGCCGATAGCGCCTACTGGGTAAGCGCTGGCAGCTCTTTTTTTAAGAGCATTCCCTAATGCAGCATGGCCCGGCCCGCGGGGGCCACTGGGCCGGGTGCTGCCGCCAGCCATGCGGGCCAGTCCTGCGTAGGCCATTCGGCCTCGTGGTACTGCTGCTGCAGTATGGACAGCCATTGGCGCAGGGGCTGGGCGGCAAGCGTCAGGCTGACCGGGTCGGCAGTGGCGTCGGCGCCTGGGGCGCCGCTGCAGTGCAGCTCCACGCCCGACGCGCTGGCCGAGAGCTGGATGCTGTGTACCCGCCATTGCGGGCTGCGCTCGTGCGGGGTGACCGGCGGCTGCGGCGGCAGCTGGGCGCGCGCGGCCTGCTGGGCGAAGCCGTGCACGGCATCGCTGTGGTAGCCGGGCAGGCGGGCCGGGCCGGCGGGCGCCACGGGGCCAGGGGCGTCGTGCCGCTCCAGCCATTGCCACAGGGCCGGCAGCAGGTGCTTGAGCAGGCGCTGGGTGAGCCACAGCGTGAGCGTGCTGCCGTCGGCGCGTTCGCCGTCCAGGCGCATGCGGTCCTGCTCGGGGTCGTAGGCCGTGGTGATGCGCTGCAGCACCGGGCTTGCCGGCGGTGCGGCCTCGGGCATGGCGGTCACAGTGTGCCGAGTTGCAGCGTGCCGCCCTGGTTCAGGAATTCCAGGTCGAGGTCGCGCGCCGGCGCGGGGGGCGGGGGCGGCGCCTGCCGGGTCTTGGCATGCAGGGCGGCAAGCTGCCCCAGGCTGGCGAGGTGCTGCATCGACAACAGCTGGCAATAGGCCAGCTGCAGGGCGCCGCCGCGCTGCAGCGCTTCGAGCGCCGGGCCGGAAAGCTGGTTCAGCGCGGCCTCGTCGATGCGCAGCAGGCCGCCCAGCTCCTGTGTGCCGGCATCGGTCTGCAGGCGCAGCGGCCAGGGCTGGATCAGCCCGTGTTGCTGCAGCAGGGCGCAGGCGGCGGTGGTGTGCTGGCGGCTGGCCTCGAGCTGCTGGAAGAACTGCAGCACCTGGGCGGTGCCGGGGGCCGGCTGGCCCTGGTCGTCGAAGAAGGGCTGGCCGTCGCTGGCGCCCACGAGGTCGCTGCCGGCGTGGATGCACAACACCTGCTGGCCGTCCTCGGTGCGGGCCAGGCGGAAGGGGTAGCTGCGGTAGGGCGCAGGGATGTAGCCGGCCAGCCAGCGGCCGTCCGGCGCCACATACAGGTTGCTGCCGGCTTGCAGGCCCTGGATGGCGACGGGCAGGAACTGCTCTTGCTGGGCGACGAAGCCTATGGGCAGGGCCATGGCGGCCTTGGGCAGCTCTTGCAGCACCAGGGAGCAGAGGTTGTCGTGGCGGGCAAAGCCGTAGTCGGCCGGGCCGCGCCAGCGCAGCTGGCCGTGCTGCTGGAGCGACAGCGGCGTCCATTGGCTGGCGGTCGGGTTGGTGGAGGGGGTATCGGTCATGTCGTGTGGCTGTGGGAGTGTGCGGCGCAGCATAACGCCGCGAGGGCTGCGCCCGGTATTGTGCGCATGGCGCATGGCGCATGGCGCGGGGCGCGGTTTTACTCCCTCCCCCAGTGGGGGAGGGTGGGGGTGGGGGTCGCCACGGCCTGTTTTTTCATGCGCTGCGCACGCGTCAGCGGGCCCCCATCCCTACCTTCCCCCAGCGGGGGAAGGAGTAACAGCCGCACGCAGTCACATGGCAGTGCTACTGAAAAAAATGTGTGTCAACACAAGCCTTAGGGATGGTGAAGCGAGGGCGGTGATGCATGCCAGCTCCATGCCGTTGGCGAAGGCGTTGTTTTTTTGTCTTTGCAGTCTCTTATATGAAGTTCATATAGGAGTTCTTGTTAGACTCCGCAGCCTGCCATGGACGCCATTCTCCGCATTCCCCTGAACGCCTCGCCCGAGCAGGCCCAGCGCCTGCAGGCTCTGCAGCAGGGCTTTGCGCGGCTGTGCAATGCGCTGGCGCCGCTGGTGCAGTCCACGCGGGTATGGAACCGGGTGGCGCTGCACCACCTGGCCTACCGCCAGCTGCGCGAGCAGTTTCCGGACATGGGCTCGCAGATGGTGTGCAATGCGATTTATTCGGTGTCGCGCACCTGCCGGGCGGTGTTCCAGCATCCCGACAGCCCGCTGCACCTGGACAAGCTGGGTGAGCGTCCCCTGCCGCTGCTGCGCTTTGCCGACAGCTGCCCGGTGTATTTCGACCGCCATACGCTGAGCCTCAAGGCGGGGCAGTTGTCGATGTTCACGCTGGATGGGCGCATGCGCTTTCAGTTGTCGCTGGACAGCGAGGTGGAGGCGCGTTTTCAGTCGCAGAAGCTGCGTGAGGTGGTGCTGTCGCGCCGCGCCGATGGTGTGTTTGTGTTGTCTTTCCTGCTGCTCGACCAGGTTCAGCCTGCGGCCGGCGCGCCCGATGGGGTGTTGCCCGTGCCCGAAACCGGCGAGCTGCCCGAGTATGTGATGGTTGAAGAGGTGGTATGAGTTCCAACCCGGTTCCCTCGGAGTTACGCAAGGCGGTGGCCGATCTGCGTCCTTTCTATGTGCGCGCCGCCTGGTTCAGCCTGTGCGCCAGCCTGCTGGTGCTGGCGCCTTCGGGCTATATGCTGGAGGTGTATGAGCGGGTGGTGAACAGCCGCAGTCATGCCACGCTTTTTTGGCTGACGGTGCTGGTGCTGGGCGCGTTCGTGCTCATGGAGGTGCTGGAGTGGGCGCGCAGCGAGGTGATGCGCGGCGCGGCCGAGGCGCTTGACGGGCGGCTGCACATGCGTGTGTTCCGCGCCATGTTCGAGGCCAATGTGCGCCGTGTGCCGGGCGGACATGTGCAGTCGCTGCAGGATTTCAGGAGGGTGTGCGAATTCCTGTATTCGCCGGCGCTGCTGGCCATCATGGAGGCGCCGGTGGCGCTGGTGATGATGGTGCTGCTGTTCCTGATCAGCCCGGCGCTGGGCTGGTCGGCGGTGGCGTTTGGCTTGCTGCAGGTGGGCATCACCTGGCTCAATGAGAGGCGCACCAAGCCGCCGCTGATGGAGGCCAACCGCTGCGCGATTGCGGCGCAGCGCTATGCCGACGATACGCTGCGCAATGCCGAGGTGATCGAGGCCATGGGCATGCTGAAGAACACGCATCGCCGCTGGGTGGCCAAGCAGCGGGAGTTTCTGGGCCTGCAGGCTCTGGCCTCGGATGCGGCGGGCGGGTTTCAGGCCTTGAGCAAGCTGGTTCAGAACGTGCTGAGCTCCCTGCTGTTGGGGCTGTCGTGCTGGCTGCTGCTGCACGATGAGCTGCGCGGCGGCGGCGGCATGCTGGTGGTGAGTTCGATTCTGGGCGGGCGCATGTTGGCGCCGCTGGTGCAGGTGGTGGGGCAGTGGCAGTCGGTGGTGAATGTGCGCGATGCCTGGACGCGTCTGGAGGCCTTGCTGTCGGCGGTGCCCGCCGAGCCCGCGGCGATGGAACTGCCGGCCCCGCGTGGCGTGGTGCAGGTGGAGCAGCTGGTGGCGGGCGCACCGGGCAGCAGCAGCGCCATTTTGCGCGGCATTTCATTTGTGCTGCAGCCTGGCGACGTGCTGGCGGTGGTGGGGCCTTCGGCTTCGGGCAAGACGACGCTGGCGCGCCTGCTGGTGGGGCTGTGGCCGGCGGCCGTGGGCAAGGTGCGCCTGGACGGCGCCGATGTGCAGGCCTGGAGCAAGCGCGAGCTGGGGCCGCATGTGGGATATCTGCCCCAGGGGGTGGCCTTGTTCGAGGGCTCGCTGGCCGAGAACATGGCGCGTTTTGGGCCGGTGGATATGCCGCAAGTGGAGGCAGCGGCGCGCGCCGTGGGCCTGCATGATTGGATCATGTCCTTGCCGCAGGGTTATGAGACGCAGGTGGGGCCCGGGGCCATGCGGCTGTCGGGAGGGCAGCGCCAGCGTGTGGGGCTGGCGCGCGCGTTGTATGGCGACCCGGTGTATGTGGTGCTCGACGAGCCCAATTCGAGCCTGGATGAGCAGGGCGATGCGGCCTTGGCGGCGGCCTTGGCGCAGGCAAGTGCGCGCGGGGCGGTGGTGGTGGTGATTACGCACCGCACCAGCGTGCTGGGCGTGGCCAACAAGATGCTGGTGCTGCGCGATGGGCAGCAACAGGCGTTTGGCGCGCGCGATGAGGTGCTGGCGGCATTGAACCAGGCGGCGCGTCAGGCGGCTGCACAGGCGGCGCCCGCACAGGCGCCCATGGCGTTGGGCCAGGCCGTGGCCTGAGCAGGTCGAAGCGATTGAGATGTCACAGGTCAAATGATGGCGATTTCTGGTTTTTGGGGGCGCAGCGAGTTATCCCGGGCGCTGTGGGCCTTCCGGCGCGAGTTTCTGGTGGTGGCGGTGTTCAGCGTAGTGGCCAATGTGCTGCTGCTGGTGCCGACGCTGTACATGCTGCAGGTGTACGACCGGGTCATGGTGAGTCGCAGCGAGCTGACGCTGCTGGTGGTGTCGCTGATTGCGCTGTTCTTGTTTCTGGTGGCGGCGTTTTCGGAATGGATGCGCTCGCGTGTGCTGGTGCGTGCGGGAGCGCGCCTGGATGCGGTGTTGAGCACCCGGGTGTTCAATGCCAGCTTCGAGTCGAACCTGAAGCAGTTCGGCACCAGCACGGCCAAGGCCTTTGGTGACCTGGTCCAGTTGCGCCAGTTCGTGACCGGCAATGGCATTTTTGCGCTGTTCGATGCGCCCTGGGCGCTGGTGTATCTGGCGGTGGTGTTTTTCCTACACCCCATGCTGGGGTATCTGGCGCTGTTTTTCGCGGCCTTGCAGGCGGCCTTGATGTGGTGGGGGCATTGGCAGACGAGCGCGCTGGCGCAGCAGGCGCAGCAGGCGGCAGCAGCCGAGACCCAGGATTTGCAGGGCAAGTTGCTGCAGTTGGAAACCCTGGAGCCCATGGGCATGGTGCATCACTTGGCACGGCGCTGGCAGGCGGTGCACAGGCGGGTGGCGGATGTGCAGGGCCGTTCGCAGGCACGCAGCCACAGGGTGGCTGCGTGGAGCAAGTTTTTGCGTTATTCGCAGCAGTCCCTGGCGCTGGGGGCCGGCGGCTTGCTGGTGATCGATGGGCAGTTGTCCGCCGGGGCAATGATTGCCGCGAATGTGCTGATGACGCGCACCTTGACGCCCATTGACGTGCTGGCCGGTACCTGGCGCAGTTTTGCGGTGGCACATGCGGCGTTCGGCCGCCTGGAGGCCTTGCTGGCGGAAAACCCCGAACGTGATGCGGCCTTGACCCGTGTGTCTCCAACCGGGGCCTTGCAGTTGCGTGATGTGGTGGCGGTGGCGCCGGGGCGTGCCGAACCCATCCTCAAGGGGGTGAGCCTGCGGGCGCTGCCGGGTTCGGTGACCGTGGTGCTGGGGCCTTCGGGATCGGGTAAGTCCACGCTGGCGCGCTGCATGATCGGCATTTGGCCGCACATGACGGGCGAGGTGCTGCTCGATGAGCGACCTTTGGCCGGCTGGAGCCGTGAGGAACTGGGGCCTTGCCTGGGCTATCTGCCCCAGGATATCGAACTGTTCGAGGGATCGATTGCCGAGAACATTGCACGTTTTGGCGAGGTGGATGCGCAGAAGGTGATCGAGGCGGCACGCAGTGCCGGCTTGCACGAGATGATCCTGCGATTCCCCAAGGGGTATGACACGTCGATTGGCGAGGCGGGTGGGTTGCTGTCGGGCGGGCAGCGTCAGCGTATCGGCTTGGCTCGTGCGGTGTATGGCAATCCCAGGCTGGTGGTGCTCGACGAGCCGAATGCCAATCTGGACGATGTGGGCGAGGCCGCCCTGGTGCGGGCGGTGCAGATTCTCAAGGCCCAGGGCAGTACGGTGGTGCTGGTGACGCACAGGCCTGGCATTTTGGCGGTGGCCGACCGGGTGATGGTGCTGAGCAATGGCGTATTGCAGGCGGACGTGCCGCGCGATGCGGTGCTGGCCGCGTTGCGTGCAACGCAGGCGCCGGTGGCGCTGTCCTGATAGCGGTGGCTTGCTCTTTTGATCAAGGGGTGCCCAGGGGCACACCTGTTGTTTTTGTCGGGTTTTGACATGGCTGAATCCTTTTCTTCTATTTCTGACAACGCTTTGCCTGCGGGGGCGATCCCGCCGCTTGTGTCGGCCGCCGGCGCCAAGGCTGCGCCCAATGATCTGGGGCGCGCGGGGCGCTGGGGTCTGTGGGCCCTGGGCCTGGGTTTTGGCGGGTTTTTGCTGTGGGCGGCGCTGGCGCCATTGGATGAGGGGGTGCCGGGCCAGGGGGTGGTGGCGCTGGATACCAAGCGTAAGGCGGTGCAGCATCTGACGGGCGGGATTGTTGAGCAGGTGCTGGTTGGCGAGGGCGAAGAGGTACGCCAGGGGCAGTTGCTGATCAAGCTGGACCCCGCCATGGTGCGGGCCAATTACCAGTCGGCACGGCAGAATTACCTGGGTTTGCTGGCGATGCAGGGTCGGCTCGAGGCCGAGAAGCTGGGGAAGACCGGCATTGTCTGGTCCGCCGATTTGCAGGCGGCGGCAAAGGATCCGCAGATTCAGCAGCACATGTTTAATCAGGAGCAGCTGTTCCAGACGCGGCGCCTTCTTTTGCGCTCGGACCTGCAGTCGATCGAGGAGAACATCCGGGGCCAGGAGGGGTTGCTGGCATCGTATGCGGGGATGTCGGCCAACCGGAAGAATCAGCTGGGCTTGCTCAATGACGAGCTGGGCCATCTGCGGGGCCTGGTGCAGGAGGGCTACGCACCGCGCAATCGCCAGCTGGAGCTGGAGCGCATGGTGGCGGATGTGCATACGTCGATGGCCGATCTGCAGGGCAATATCTTGCGTGCGCGCGCCGCGGTTGCCGACTTCCGCCAGCGCGCCATTTCGCGCCAGCAGGAGTACCGCAAGGAGGTGGAGACGCAGCTGGCGGACGTGGGGCGCCAGGTGTTGGTGGAGGGCGAGAAATACCGCGCGCTGAGCGAGGAGCTGGGACGCACGGAGATCCGCTCGCCGGCCGAGGGCCAGGTCGTGGGCCTGATGGCGCAGACGGTGGGCGGCGTGATCCAGCCGGGGCAGAAGCTGATGGATATCGTGCCCAAGGGGGCTCCATTGATGCTGGAGGCCAGGGTGGCGCCGCACATGATAGACCGCGTGAAGTCGGGTATGCCGGTAGATGTGCGCTTCTCTTCGTTTGCCAATACGCCGCAGCTGGTGGTGCAGGGTGAGGTGGACTCGGTGTCTGGCGATTTGCTGACGGAGCCCCAGTCGAGCATGAGTTACTACCTTGCGCGCGTAAAGGTGACAGCCGATGGCATGAAGACATTAGGGCGGCGCCAGTTGCACCCGGGTATGCCGGTGGAGGTGATTTTCAGGGGCGGCGAGCGCAGCATGCTGACCTATCTGCTGCATCCGCTGACCAAGCGTCTGGCGGCCTCAATGACGGAGGAGTGACGTTATGCAGCAGTGGCAGGATGTGCAGGGCGCCGTAGCCCATGGGTGGGCACGCATGCGGGGCGCCCGGATATGTACGGTCTTGGCGGCTTGCATGGTGCTGGCGCCGGCCTGGGCCCTGGATTTGCGCCAGGCTTATGAGGCGGCAGAGAAGAATGATGCGAGCATTCGCGCGTCGCGCGCGGCGGCCGAGGCTGTGCGCGAGCGATTGCCGCAGGCGCAGGCGCAGCGTTTGCCGAATGTCTCTTTCAGTGCGGGGGCCAACCGCAACCATCTGAAAAGCAGCGCACAGACGGTTCTGGGGCCACGGTCTGCCACCAGCAGCTATGACAGCAGCAACCAGGTCTTGCAGCTGCGCCAACCGATTTACCGGCCCTATATCGGCGCCCTGGTGGAGCAGGCGCGGGCGCAGGTCAAGGATGCCGATGCCTCGCTGGAGCGTGATGAGCAGGTCTTGGTGGTGCGGCTGTCGGAGGCGTATTTTGATGCGCTGCTGGCCCGTGTCCACCGCGATTTGATTGCGGCGCAGAGTGCAGCGTATGCGGCGCAGCTGGATGCCGCGCAGAAACGCTTCAAGGCGGGGGCCGCAGTGCTGACGGATATCGATGAGGCCCAGGCGCGCGTGGACATGTCGAGCGCCCAGGAGCTGGAGGCGGCGCAGAACCTGGAGTTCACGCACCGGCGCCTGCAGGTGCTGGTGGGCCAGCCGATCGATTCCCTGGCGGATCTGGATGTGGCCGGCTTCAAGCCCGTACCTCCTGAGCCGGCGCGGCTCGAGGATTGGGTGGCTCTGGCCGAGGAGGTCAGCCCGCAGTTGCGTTCGCTGCGCGCGCAGCTTGAAACGTCGCAGATGGAGATCGAGAAGGCCAAGGCCGGCCACAAGCCGACGCTGGATGCGGTGGCGGGTTGGTCACGCCAGGACAGTGATTCGGTGACCAGCGTCAACAATGTTTACAACCAGAAGTTTGTTGGTTTGCAGTTGACCGTACCTTTGTACGCGGGCGGCTATGTCAGCTCCACGGTGCGCCAGGCGGTTGCCGACAGCGAGCGTGCGCGTGAGGCGCTGGAGGCGGCGCGGCTGGACCTGGGCACCAAGGTGCATGAGCAGTACCGTGCCATGACCGAGGGGGTGCTGCGCATCGCTGCGCTGGAGCAGGCGGTGCGGTCGGCCGAGCAGGCACTGCAGTCTAGCCGCAAGTCTTTCCTCGCGGGCGTGCGCACATCGGTAGACGTGCTCAATGCCGAGCAGCAGCGCACGATGGTCATGCGGGATTTGGCGCAGGCACGCTACATGTATTTGCTCTCGCGCATCCGCCTGCAGGCCTTGGTCGGCCGGGACCGCTGGGCCAGTGTGGATCAGGCGAATGCTAGCCTGATGCGGTAAGACGGTGAATACGCTCTAAACGGCCATGCATGCGGGCATGGTGGTGTCTATCGTGAGCCATGGCCACGGGGCTCTGGTGCAGCGGTTGTTACATCAGTTGGCTGGCGCAAGTGCCGCCAGCATCACCCGCGTGGTGGTGACGCACAACGTGCCCGAGCCCGAGTTGCAGGTGCCGGCCGGGGGCTGGCCCTTCGCATTGGAAATAGTCTGTAATGCCGCGCCGCGCGGCTTTGGTGCCAACCATAATCACGCCCTGCGCGGGGCCGTGGAGCCGTTTGTGTGCGTGCTCAACCCCGATGTCGAGTTGCTGGCGGCGCAGGAGCCGTTCGCGGCCCTGGTGCGGACGGCGTCGGAGCCGGGCGTGGGCTGCGCTTATCCGCTGCAGCTGGATGCGGTGGGGCGCGTGCAGGATTGCGAGCGTGAGACGCCATCGCCGCTGGCCCTTTGGCGCCGCCGCGTGCTGCGTCGGCACGAGCGGGAGGTGGACTGGGTGAATGCGGCATGTTTGGTGCTGCCCCTGCCGGCCTGGCAGGCCGTGCGGGGGTTCGATGAGTCTTATTTCATGTATTGCGAGGACGTCGACCTGTGCCTGCGCCTGCGCCTTGGCGGGCTGCGGCTGCAGCGGGCGCCGGCGCGCGTGGTGCATGCGGGCCAGCGGGCCAGCGGCAGGCATTGGCGCCATCTGATATGGCATGTGCGCAGCCTGCTGCGGCTGTGGTGCTCGGATGTCTATCGCCGGGCCCGGAGGTTGCCCGCTGCACCCCGGGGCGGGGGTCGTCTGGACTAGGAGTTGCATGATCTGGCTGTCGGTGGTGGCGTTCTTGGTGGCATTGGCCATGGGTGCGGTGGTGTTGCGCTGGGCGCGCCGCCATGGGGTGGTGTACGGCGAGGGCATGCCGCAGCGCATCCATGTGGGTGAGGTGCCACGCCTGGGCGGGGTGGCGCTGCTGGCGGGGCTGCTGGCGAGCTGGGGTGCGGGCGTGTTCAGCAGCCTTCTGCTGGGGGATCCATCGACCTTGCGCCTTGGCGGCTGGTCGCTGTGGTGGGCCGCTGCGCTGCTGCCGGCGGTGCTGGGCGGTGTGGCCGAGGACCTGACCCAGCGCCTGGCGGTGCGCTATCGCCTGGCCTTGACGCTGTTGTCGGGCGTGCTGGCTACGGCACTGCTGGGGCTGGCGGTGCCGCGCCTGGGCTTGCCCTGGGTGGACGGCTGGATGCTACTAAACCCCTGGGTGGGGGTGGCCCTGGCCCTGCTGGCCATCACGGGCCTGCCCCATGCGTTCAACATCATCGATGGCTGCAACGGCCTGGCAGGCATGGTGTCACTGATCGTCTGCCTGGCGTTGGCCCATGTGGCGTTGCAGGTGGGCGACCGCGCCCTGGCGGCCATGCTGGTGACCTCGGCGGCGGCGACGGCCGGGTTCCTGGCGTGGAACTATCCGCGCGGCATGCTGTTCGCGGGCGACGGTGGCGCCTATCTGTGGGGGGGGGTGATCGCCTTCGGTAGCATTGCGCTGGTGCAGCGCCACGCCGATGTGTCGCCCTGGTTCCCCATGCTGCTGCTGATCTACCCGGTGTGGGAGACGGTGTTTTCCATGTACCGCAAGTGGGTGCGCGGCGTGTCGCCGGGCATGGCCGATGCGCTGCACCTGCACCAGCTGGTGTACCGGCGCATTGTGTGGGGGGTGTTCCACGATGATGAGTCGCGCCAAATGCTGATGCGCAACAATCGCACCTCGCCCTACCTGTGGGCCTTCACCATGCTGTCGGTGGTGCCGGCGCTGCTGTTCTGGCGCAATTCCTGGGCCTTGATGGCTTTTTGCCTGCTGTTCATCGTGTGCTACGTGGGTGCCTATCTGGCTATCGTGCGCTTCAAGGTGCCAGGGTGGCTGCAGAACTGATCAAATTATTCTTGTCCAGGGATCCATGTCGTTGCCTTTGATGCTGCTCACGGTTGTATGCGTTGTCGGTATTGCCCTGGGGCAATTGCTGTTCAAGAAGGCCGCCATGGCCTTGCCCCTGAATGCAGGCTGGATGGATTGGGCTTTCAACGGCTGGCTGCTGGCGGCGCTGACGCTTTACGGCGTGACCACGCTGCTGTGGGTCTGGGTGCTTCGGAGTGCGCCGTTGCACCTTGCCTATCCCTTCATGGGGCTGGCCTTTGTGCTGGTGCCCGCGCTTGGCTGGCTGCTGCTGGGCGAGCCGTTGCACTGGCAGACGCTTGTGGGTGGGGCGCTGATTCTTGCAGGCGTCACCTTGGCCGCGCAGATTCCGCAATGAATGTCCGGCGCATGCAGGGGCTGCGACGCGCGGCACAATCCGGGTTTTGATTTTCCAACCGAGCACACCACGCCTCACGGCTTTGCCCACCATGACCGATCTCTCCACCATCGCCCCGCGCGACAAGGCCGAAATCCTGGCCCAGGCGCTACCCTATATCCGCAAGTTCCATGGCAAGACCATGGTCATCAAATATGGCGGCAACGCCATGACCGACCCGGAGCTGCAGCAGGACTTTGCCGAGGACGTGGTGCTGCTCAAGCTGGTGGGCATCAACCCGGTGGTGGTGCATGGCGGCGGGCCGCAGATCGAGCAGGCGCTGAACCGCCTGGGCAAG
>RRZT010042144.1_pt1 | contig 14184 bp, 10 predicted proteins | sample 2165551 | NCBI WGS metagenome assembly RRZT01 (sample SAMN10456910, study PRJNA506462) | wastewater metagenome | biome: wastewater; feature: sludge; material: wastewater sludge; isolation source: wastewater sludge with Escherichia coli K12::gfp cells carrying plasmid... | place: USA: Moscow, Idaho... | reverse complement strand
TGCAACGGCTGCGGGGGCTTCGCTTTGCGAAGCAGCTGCAGCTGTGGGCACCGGCGGCTGTGTGGCAGACGCTGCCTGCGCAGTGGGCTCCGCATGTGCGGCCGCCTGTACCGCTTGCGCTGCCTGCGCCACCACGCGCCGGAACTGATCCAGATTGACCGGCTTGGTCAAATAATCGAAGGCGCCTACCTTGAGCGCCCGCACGGCGTTATCGGCCGAGCCATAGGCCGTGACTACAATGCTGCGCTCGCTGCGCTGTTGCTGCTGCAACCATTCGACCAGCTCCAGACCCTGTCCGTCGGGCAGACGCATATCTGTGACCAGCACGGCGAACTGCTTACGCCGCAACAAGGCACGCGCCTGCTCCAGATCGGCCGCGCTTTCGACCACATAGCCACAGCGTTGCAACGTGATTTCATACAAGGTGCGCAGATCAGGCTCGTCATCAACAACAAGCACGGCAGCGCCGGTGGGATTGGTCGTCATGGCTGACGGGTCTCCTTCTCAGGCGATGATGGACGGTGAGGCGCAGGCTGCGGCTCAGACAGATTCGGCATGTGCGGCACGATCGGCATGCGCACGAAAAAGGCATTGCCCTCGTCTGGCACGCTGCCAGCATCCGCAGGCGGCAAGCCGCGGCGCAGCAAGGGATTGGGCAAACGCTGGTAATGCATATCGGCCCGATGCCGCTGGCACAGCTCGCGACAAATATACAGGCCCAATCCGGTGGATCGGCTGGGGCCAGCCGCAAACGGCTCGAACAAGCGCCCCTGCACGGCTGGTGGCAAAGGATCGCCACGGCTCCATACCTGCAGGCGCGCCATGCCCTCGTGCAGCCAGGTAGAGACCACGATGCAAGATGCTTCACCCTGCGCGCCGTGTCGCTTGGCATTGTCCAGCAGATTGATCATGATGCGGCGCAAATGGTCGATCTCGAAGCGCACATCAACATCCGGCAGGTTCAGCATGATGTGCACGCGCCCATCAGACGGATGCAGCTGCAACCATTCTTCGCACAGCATGCGCACCGTGGCATCCAGCGCCAACACGGGCACATTCTCTGTAGGGTATTGCTGCATGCGGGCGATATCCAGCACGTCGCTGACGATGCGCCCCAGGCGCTGCGCATTGTCTTGCACCATGCCGTTGAGCTTTTGTTGCAAGGGCTGATCCAACTCCTCAGCCAACAACTGAGCCGCCTGCCCAATCGCTGCCAGCGGGTTGCGAATTTCGTGCGCCACGGCGGCCGACATGCGCCCCATGGCCGCCAGTTTTTCGGTGCGCATCTGATTCTGTACTTCTTGCATGTCTTGCAGATACAGCAGGCACAACGGCTCATCATCTGGTGCGCTGGAGGCCGATGGCCACAGATGGCAATGCACCATGAGGTGGGTGGATTGCCCATCTGCGGCAAACAAAAACACCTCGGACGATGCACCCTCGCCCTCGGCAAAGCTTTGCTTGATCAGATGCTGCAAAGGCAGAATTTGCGCAATCGCCTTCAACGGCTTACCCATCACCGGCATATCCTGGGGCATGTGCAACATCTGCTGGGCGGCCTGATTGATGGCGCGCACGCGACCAGATCCGCTCACCACCAGCACCCCATCGCGCACACTTTGCACCACCATGTCTTGAATGCGGCCTTGCAAGCGCAACAGCCTGCGCCCCACGTGTGCCTGGCTTTGCTGCAAACCGTAATTGCGCGCTGCCCGCTGCAAGATGGAGGTCACCAGAAACATGATCAGCATGTACAGCAGCATCACGGCGTAATGCAGAATCTGGTTGTCCAAATCGTCGCCACGGTAATAACGCCAACTGGCCACGCCAATCAAGGCGCTGGATGTCACCACCGTCAAGATCGTGATGCGTTTGGTGCCCAGTACCGCGCTCATCACCGGCGGCAATACCAGCAACGGCATGTAGTTGGCCATGGCGCTTTGTTTGAACCACACCAGCAAAAAATACACCAGCAAATCCAGCCCCAACGTGACCGGCCAACACCATTCAAACCGCTTGCCCGGCGCTACCGGCGTGATCAGCAGGCGTGTGCCCAACGTAACCATCAGGTAAGCGGCACACAGCATCAATTGCCAGACGGGGCCTTCGCGGTTGAAATAAAAACTTAGTGCATGCAAGGCCAGCAACAAAAAAGCCACCATGACACGCGCCGTCATGAAGCCTTGCCACACGCGCTGGCTGGTAATCGCCTCATCGCCCATCAGGGCCTGCAATTCATCTTCGCTCAGGCTGCTCTGGATCCACTCTTGTCTGGATTGAGCGGCAACACTGTCCCCGCCGACTGCTGTCCGTGGTGAATGTCTGCGGCTGGCGGCTGCGCTCGCGTTCATGGTCTGGCTCTTTCCTGTTCGTCGCCTGGCGCAGCAGATGACGCTGTTTGCCCGGCGCTGCGTGCATGCGCATCGCAGCAATAGGCGCGCCCGGCCCGATAAAACGCCTCGCTCTGCGGAACATGCACGCCGCAGGCATGGCAAGGCACCATGGCCTGTGCATCCTGCCGTTGAGGCTTATGGCCTGCCGCACCTTGCATGCCGCGCCAACCGGCACGCAGCTTGCGCCACAGCTGGATCAGCGCGATCAACAAAACAATCCATGCCAGCAGATATTTCATTGCTTTCTCGATTTCTTTCTGGTCTTTTTTCTGGTCATGACAAGTGTATCGTCATGTCCCTTCCATTCGGTCAGCCTCTGCCCATATATGAGCGCTCATGCCCGACATGTTCAATCCGCATCGATTCGCTGCCGGAATGGCTTAACATGCCGATTTGTTTTCAAAAACCGTTCGCATCACACATCATGGCTTCCGCCCTTACCGAAAAACTCTCCCGTCTGGTCAAAACCATCAGCGGCCAGGCCCGCATCACCGAAAGCAATGTGCAGGACATGCTGCGCGAAGTCCGCATGGCACTGCTGGAGGCCGACGTTGCCCTGCCCGTGGTGCGCGATTTTGTCGCCCGCGTCAAAGAAAAAGCCATGGGGCAGGAAGTGCTCACCAGCCTCACGCCCGGGCAGGTGCTGGTCAGCATCGTCAACAAAGAGCTGGCCGCCACCATGGGCGATGGCATCAGCGATCTGAATCTGGCCGCGCAGCCACCGGCCGTCATTCTCATGGCGGGTCTGCAAGGCGCGGGCAAAACCACCACTACAGGCAAACTGGCCAAACATCTGATCGAAAAGCGCAAGAAAAAAGTGCTGACCGTCTCGGGCGACGTGTACCGCCCTGCCGCCATCGAGCAGCTCAAAACCGTCTCGCAGCAAGTGGGTGCCGAATGGTTCCCCAGCACCCCTGATCAAAACCCGGTGGATATTGCCCGCGCAGCGCTCGACTACGCCCGCCGGCATTATTTCGATGTGCTGCTGCTCGATACCGCTGGCCGCCTGGCCATTGACGAAGCCCTGATGGCCGAAATCAAGGCGCTGCACGCTACCGTTAATCCCATCGAAACCCTGCTGGTTGTCGATGCCATGCAGGGTCAGGATGCCGCCAACACCGCCAAGGCCTTCAAGGAAACGCTGCCGCTGACCGGCGTGGTACTGACCAAGCTGGATGGCGATGCGCGCGGCGGCGCGGCCTTGTCGGTGCGGCAAATTGCCGACGCGCCCATCAAATTTGCGGGTGTCAGCGAAAAAATGGATGGCTTGGAAGTGTTCGACGCCGAACGCCACGCCGGTCGCATTCTGGGCATGGGCGACATCGTGGCCCTGGTTGAACAGGTCACCGCCAACGTCGATCTGGCAGCGGCCGAAAAGCTCGCCGCCAAAGTCAAAAGCGGCGATGCTTTCGACCTGAACGATTTTCTGGCGCAACTCCAGCAGATGAAGCAAATGGGCGGCCTGGTCAATATGGTGGAAAGCCTGCCCGCCCATTTGGCCGAGCGCGCCAAAAAAACTGACTTGAACCGCGCCGAGCGCGACATTCGCCGCAAGGAAGGCATCATCTGCAGCATGACGCAGCAAGAGCGTCGCAAACCCGACATCATCAAGGCCACGCGCAAACGCCGCATTGCCATGGGCGCGGGGGTTGAAGTGCACGAAGTCAACCGCCTGCTCAAGGAGTTTGGCCAGATGCAGGACGTGATGAAAAAAATGAAAGGCGGCGCGTTCAGCAAAATGCTCAAACGCCTGGGCGGCATGCAGGGGCTGGGCGGTTTGATGGGCGGCGGCTTTCCCGGCCTGCCGCGCGGATGATTGATCGTCCGACGACACCTGCCTGCGCACATTACAGAGCTTTGCGTACGGACATATCCTGAGAGACAGCGTTTGCCGCCGTTGAGCGGCAAACCTTATCGGGAACCGAAGCCCGTGACCACGGTACGAATGGTCAGCAGCACGATCAAAAAATCCAGCCAGAAAGAAAAGTGCTTGATGTAATAAAAATCGTGCTCGATTTTGATCTGGGTTTCATCTACCCCGGTGGCATATCCGTGCATGACCTGCGCCCAGCCTGAAATACCCGGTTTGACAATATGGCGGTATTGATAGAACGGAACGCTGCTTTCCAGATCGTCCGCAAATTTCTTGTATTCGGCGCGCGGTCCAATCAAACTCATTTCGCCTTTTATCACGTTGTAGAACTGCGGCAGTTCGTCGATGCGGGTTTTGCGAATAAAGCGTCCTACGCGGGTAATTCGGGCATCGCTCAGCTCCGTTTCCTGCTGCTGATTGAGATCGTCGCAATCTGTCATGCTGCGAAACTTGTGGATAAAAAACGGTTTGCCGCGATAACCCACCCGCTCCTGGGTATAAAAAACACGCCCGCCATCATCGAGTTTGATGGCTACGGCCGTCAGCAGCATGAGCGGCAATACGACGGGCAAGGAAATGGCAATCAACAGCACATCCAGTATGTATTTGGTCGTTATGTAAATGGGCGATGGCAATAATGAGCCCAAATCGTTCTCGTACATATGCCTGATTCTGATGCGCCCGGTCAATGATTCCTCCACTTGGCGAATGTTATAGACGGGTATGTGCTGCAACGTGCATTGCGCCAGAAATTTCTGCCAGGCATTATCCAGTGCGGGGGCATGCAAATCCGCCACGATGGCGTGGACATCGGGTTGCTGCGGAAACTGCGGATCATCCAGCCGAATCCAGTTGGCGCCCGGTATTTCATCCAGACGATCTGCCCGACCCAAGGGCACAAACGCCAGATTGAGCCTGCGCGTACGCCACAAAATGACGGAATGCAGCAGCATCCAGATGGCCGACAGCGCAAATCCGCCAAAGATGTATTGCAAACTGTACGGCAGGCGCAACAGCAACAGTGCCAACGCGGCCAGCGCATACCACGTCAGCAGCAGCGGAACCCCCGCTACCGCAGAGCGCATGCCCGGAAACAGCTTCAGCTTGCGCAGGCTGAACACGGTGGCCACATAGCTGTACGCCACCACGGCCACGCTGACCCAGTTATGCCGCATGTAATTGTTAGGCGACCACGGCCAATAGGGCACAAAAACGATTGGCACAACGCAGGCAATCACCCCCCCCAGCGCCAGCCGCATGCGACTCGACCGGTGCAAATCAAGCATGGCCAGTTTCCTTGTTCCTTCTCATATTACGAATACATGGATATGAATGGCCGCCAGCTCATGCCCCTTATCTCTTGTGCGGCGACAGGCCCGGCTAACAACACGCATCTGCCGGATAATCTTGTTATTTTAATGACCCGAAGCGTATAGGCATTCGCCATGCGCGCACCATACATGCCGTGACAAATATTCACACCCCCTCTTTGCCGCCCATCGCCATTATCGGGCTGGGCTATGTTGGCTTGCCTTTGGCCGTGGCGTTTGGCAGTGTCCGTCCGGTTGTCGGATTTGACATCCACCTGCAGCGCATTGCCCAGCTACAGGCCGGGCACGACAGTACGCTGGAAGTGGCGCCCGACCAGTTGCAAGCCGCTACGCAATTGCGCTTCAGCAGCGATGCCAGCGATCTGCGGGATTGCCGGATTTTCATCGTGACGGTGCCGACACCGGTGGACGATGCCAATCACCCCGACCTGAGGCCGCTGATCAAAGCCAGCGAAACAGTAGGCCGGGCGCTCAAGCCGGGCGATATCGTGATTTACGAATCCACCGTTTACCCTGGTGCCACCGAAGAGGTGTGCGTGCCGGTGCTGGAGCAAACCTCCGGCCTGACCTATATCCACAGCGGCAACGAGGCGCAAATCGACCCGGCGCAAGGTTTTTACTGCGGCTACAGCCCCGAGCGCATCAACCCCGGCGACAAGGTCAATACCCTGACCAAGGTGCGCAAAATCACCAGTGGCAGCACGCCCGCCATCGCCCAGACGGTGGACGCGCTGTACACCAGCATCGTCACGGCGGGCACGTATCCGGCCAGCTCCATCCGCGTGGCCGAAGCAGCCAAGGTGATTGAGAATACCCAGCGCGATCTGAACATTGCCTTTGTCAATGAGCTTTCCGTGCTGTTTGCGCGGCTGGGCATTGATACGCTCGAAGTGCTCGAAGCCGCAGGCAGCAAGTGGAATTTTCTGCCTTTTCGCCCCGGCCTGGTGGGTGGCCACTGCATCGGCGTGGATCCGTACTACCTCACCTACAAGGCGCAGATGGTGGGCTACAACCCGCAGGTCATTCTGGCGGGGCGGCGCATCAATGACAACATGGGCCGCTATGCCGCCCGCAACACCATCAAACTGATGCTGCGCCAAGGCATGGACGCCCCGCGCTGCAAGGTGGGCATACTGGGCATGACGTTCAAGGAAAACTGCCCCGATATCCGCAACAGCAAAGTGATCGACATGGTGCGCGAATTTCAAAGCTGGGGCATGCAGGTCGTGGTAAGCGACCCCGTGGCCGATGCGGATGAGGTGCTGCGCGAATACGGCATTTCCCTGCAAACCATCAATGCCGCCCACCCCGTGGATGTGCTAGTGGTGGCCGTGGGGCACAACGCCTACCGCGCCCTGACGCCCGAACAGCTCAAAACCTTCACGCGCGGTGCGCAGCCGATTCTGGCCGATATCAAAAGCCTGTACGATCGGAACGCGGCCGCTGCAGCAGGGTTTACGGTGTTCAGGCTCTAAAGGTTACAGAGCAGGAGTCTGCTCATCCCCTTTTTTGCGTGTGCGCGTACCGGCTAAAACCGTGTCAGCCTAGGCGCGCGACGCTGCCAATCCTGTACGCTTGGCAAGAAGCGCAACAACGGATGGCGCGGTTTTGACGTGCGCCCTTCGGGTTGTATTCAAAAAGCCGCCATGTTGCGTTGCCAATCCTCGCCATATTCCCATGCATGTCTTCGGTTTACGCCTTGCCTGACAGCTTTTTGCATACAACGCACTGCGTAAAAAAGGGGATGAGCAGGCTCTACCGCTGCGTCCAGGGCAGGCCGCGGTAACGCCAGCCATTGCATGTATTGCGCTGTTGGCGTTCATCCAACGCGCCTTCAAAGCCCTCAAGGATGTTGTAGCAATGCTCCAACCCCAGCTCGGTGGCGCGCTGGGCCGCTGCAACAGAGCGCACGCCGCTGCGGCACAGAAACAGCAGCTTTTTGCCCGCATGGTGCGCCGCCAGCGCCTGCACGGTGGCATCAAACGCCGCATTGGGCTGCATGCCCGGCCATTCGACCCAGCTCAAGCCCACCGAACCCGGCACGGTGCCCACCCATGTGCGCTCGGCATCGGTACGCACGTCCACAATCACGGCCTCGCCGCTTTGCTGCCAGGCAAACGCCTGCTCGGGCGTGATGTCGCCCGTGTAGTCTTGATGGTTCGCATGCATTCACAATCTCCTTGTCCGCCAATCCACGCATCCTCTGCATCGCCCGCATTCTGCCGCGAAGTGCGCGCGCAGGCTCTGTGCATGGGCGCAATTCCCTGCCGGCGGGCGGTGTTTCCCGTTTTTTCCTTCTCCTGCTCGCTACGCACTGCGTAAAAAAGCACGAACAGGCGCAAACAGGCTCGGGGCGCTCTCACGAAAACAGGCATCGACTTATATACTATGGGTATGCACGATTATTCGTGGTTGCCTGTGGTAGCCATGCTGTTTTGGGAAGGCTGTTGCCGACCCGCCAACCTGAAAGGACTTGTATGTTTCCCGAATACCGCGATTTGATCTCCCGCCTCAAAAACGAAGACCGCCATTTCGAGCGCCTGTTCAACGAGCACAACGATCTGGATGAAAAAATCACCGAGCTTGAGAAACACATTTCTCCCGTTGGCGAAGTGGAAATCGAAACGCTGAAAAAACAGAAACTGGCACTCAAAGACGAGATTTATCAAATCCTGCTCAAGGCTTCTGCCAAATAAACGTACAAACGCGCGCCAAGCGTGTAACCGCCCGGTCATTCGACCGGGCAGGCAGCCCCAAGAACCCCGCGAGGGTTCTTTTTTATGGCCGATGGGCAGACGTTAAACACATGGGCGGCGCTTACCGCGCGCTGGCGCGCCAACGCCGCAGTGTCAGGGCGTTGAGCACCACGCTCACACTGCTGAAGGCCATGGCCGCACCCGCCACCACCGGGCTGAGCATGCCCAACGCCGCCAACGGTATGCCCAACGTGTTGTACACAAACGCCCAGAACAGACCTTGTTTGATCTTGCCGTAGGTGCGGCGCGAAACATCGATCGCATCGGCCACCAGCCGCGGATCGCCCCGCATCAGCGTGATGCCTGCAGCCTCCATCGCCACATCGGTGCCAGTGGAAACAGCCAGCCCCACATCGGCCGCCACCAGGCTGGGGGCATCGTTCAGGCCATCACCCACCATGGCCACCACGTCGCCGCGGTTGCGCAGCTCGCCGATGATGCGCGCCTTGTCATCCGGCAGCAGTTGGGCGTGTACTTCGTCAATGCCCAGCGCCTGCGCCACTGCTTGCGCGCTGCCGGGGTTATCGCCCGTGAGCATCACGGTTTGAATGCCCAAGGCGTGCAGCCGCGCAATCGCCTGCTGCGAGGCGGGCTTGATGGTGTCGCCAAAAGCAAGCAAGCCCAGCACGCGCACGGCGCCGACCTGCGTCTGCATCAACCACGAAATGCTGTACCCCTGCGCTTGCAAAGTGTCGGCGCGCGCCTGTAGTGCGCCCGGCTGGGCATGGTTTTCTTGCAACAACCGGCTGCTGCCCAGCAGCAAATCACTGCCGGCCACCTCGCCTTGCACACCACGCCCGGGCAACGCCTTGGCCTGCTGTGCAGGCGGCACCTCGATCGATAACTCTTGCGCCTTGTGCAGCACGGCGCGCGCCAGCGGATGTTCGCTGTGCTGTTGTAGGGCAGCAGCCAGCCGCACCACCTCAACCGCTTGCACGCCTGCGGCAGGCTCGTAGGCCACGAGTGCTGGCTTGCCTTCGGTCAGCGTGCCGGTTTTGTCGAACGCCACGGCGGTGACGGCATGTGCCAATTCAAGCGCCTGCGCGTCTTTGATCAGAATGCCGTGGCGCGCGGCCACCCCCGTGCCAGCCATGATAGCTGTAGGCGTTGCCAACCCCAAGGCGCACGGGCAAGCAATCACTAGCACGGCCACCGCATGGATCACGGCCTGCTCGATCTGGCCGCCATATAGCCACCAGCCCAGCAGCGTGATGGCCGCCACCACCAACACAGCGGGCACGAACACGGCGCTGACCTTGTCCACCATGCGCTGAATGGGCGCCTTGGCCGCCTGGGCCGATTCCACCATGCGGATGATGCGCGCCAGCGTGGTTTCTGCCCCAATGGCCGTGGTGCGCACGCGCAGCACGCCTTCGCCATTGACAGAGCCGCCCGTTACGCGCTCGCCCACACCACGCGCCACCGGCAGGCTCTCGCCGGTGATAAGCGATTCGTCGATATGGCTTTGCCCGTCTTGAACGATGCCGTCCACCGCCACACGCTCACCCGGGCGCACCAGCACCAGGTCGCCCAGCTGCAATTGATTCACGGGCGTTTGCACTTCTTGCCCGTTCACCAACACGCAAGCACTGACGGGGCGCAGCGCCTGCAGCGCTCGTATCGCATCCAGCGTTTGGCGCTTGGCGCGGGCTTCCAGCCATTTGCCCAGCAGCACCAGCGTGATAACGGCAGCCGATGCCTCGAAATACAAATGCGGCTCGTGCCCATGGCTACCCATTTGCACGTGGCGCAGCAGCAGATACACCGACAAGCCATAGGCCGACGACGTGCCCAACGCCACCAGCACATCCATATTGCCGCTACGCGCCTTGATGGCACCCCAGGCCGCGCGGTAAAAACGCCTGCCCAATACAAACTGCACCGGCGTGGCCAGCAACAACTGCACCCAACCGGGGGGCATCCAGTGCACACCCAACGGCAGCAACAGCATGGGCAACACCATCGGCGCGGTCAGCAGGCCACTGAGCGCCAGCGGCCACCATGGCGCCCGCTCGGCAGGCGCTGCATCGCCTGTCACATCTTGCTGCACCGCACGCGCCGGGTAACCCGCCGCCTGCGCAGCCGCGGCCAATGTGGCAAAAGACACACCCTGCAACACCTGCACCGTGGCTTTTTCGCTGGCCAGATTCACGCTGGCATCCAGCACGCCGGGCACTTTAAGCAGGGCTTTTTCAACCCGGCCTACGCAAGCCGCACAGCTCATTTCCTGTATCTGCAATTCGATGGTGGCGGTACGCACGCCATAGCCCGCCGCCTGCACGGCGGCCAGCAGTTGCGCGGCAGTCACGCTGGCGTCTGCTTCGACAAAGGCTTGCTCGCTGGCCAGATTCACGCTGGCGGCATGCACGCCGGGCACTTTGAGCAAGGCTTTTTCCACACGGCTCACGCAAGCCGCGCAGCTGATGCCGTCAACAGACAACTGAAAAGACCGAGCGGGAGAAGAAACAGGTGATGGCATGGCTGGAACGCGGTGGACCGCGCCTGCTGATGAAAGAGATAAGGACAGCTACCACGCACAATTATAGGCAAATCTGCCCGAGCCGCCAGCCCAGCGCCCTTAAATCCCTTTCGCCGTAGCGGCGTCAGCCCATGGGCAGGGATCCGTCTGCGCGCTTCATCCGACAAATCGGTTTTGATGGGCACAAATACCGCTTGTTTATGCCCGATCAGCGCGGGGAAACCCTGTTAAATGCAGTAATATCAAGTGCTGTTGGCTGCAGGCCCTTGCAGATTCTGTCAGGCTCGGTTGCACGCCACGCAACACCATTTGGCAGACATGGCGCTCGGCGCCAAGCGTTGCAGCCCTCTTTCTCACGATCCGTCGCCCTTTTGCCCTGACCCGGGCGCGCCGTAATGGCCGCCCTTTGAACTGCCCATGACGCCCAACGCCTCTGGAAAAAATATTGCTCCCATGCCGCTGGTCGAGCGCTTTTTGTGGACCCTGATTCCGCTGTGCGGGCTGACGCTGCTGTTCGGCGCGCTGCTGTCTGCACCCCTGCCGTGGGCGTTCAGCACGCCCTGGATTCCCGCGCTCAAACTGTCTCTGGACTTTCGTATCGACGGTCTCTCCGCACTGATGCTGTGCATGATTCTGGGCGTGGGCAGCGCCGTGTTCATCTACACGGGCGGCTACCTCAGCGGACACCCGCAGCAGCGGCGCGCCTATCTGCTATTGAGCCTGTTTGCCACTGCCATGGTGGGCTGCGTCAGTTCCGACAACCTTTTGTTGCTGTTTCTGTTCTGGGAACTGACCAGCCTGCTGTCTTTCCTGCTGGTCGGCTTCAACCACGAAGACGAAGACAGCCGCAAATCGGCCCAACAGGCCATGCTGATCACCGGCGCAGGCGGGCTGGCGCTGCTAGGCGGCTTGGTCATTTTGGGGCAACTGGCCGGCAGCTGGCGCATCAGCGACATCGTGGCGCAACTGCCCCATATGCCCGCCAGCCCGAATTTTTACTGGGCCATCGGCCTCATCATGGCAGGCGCCTTTACCAAAAGCGCCCAGTTTCCTTTCCACTTCTGGCTACCCAATGCCATGTCGGCTCCCACGCCCGCTTCGGCCTACCTGCACTCGGCCATCATGGTCAAGCTGGGCGTGTACCTGCTGGCGCGGCTGGATGCAGGCATGGACGCCTGGCCCTGGTGGCAAACCAGCCTGCAAGTGGCAGGCTCCTTCACCGCCGCCTGGGGCATGCTGCTGGCTCTGCGCGAATTTGACCTGAAGCGGATTCTGGCCTGGTCCACCGTGGCCACGCTGGGCACGCTGGTATTCATCGTGGGCATGCCCGGCTACCAGGCATCGCTTGCCGTTGCGACCTTGCTGCTGGCGCACGCCATGTACAAGGCCACCCTGTTCTTTGTCGCAGGCAATGTCGATCACGGCACCGGCACGCGCGACATCCGCTCGCTGTCGCTCCTGCGCAAGGCCATGCCGTTTACCGCCGCCGCCGCGCTGCTCGGCGGCTTGTCGATGACGGGCCTGCCCGGCACCTTTGGCTTTATCGCCAAGGAAACGCTCATGCAAGCCAAAACCGATGCGCCCTATCTGGCCGCAGGCGGTTGGGCCAACACCCTGTTTACCGCCATCGGCATTGCCGTGGCCGCAACGATTGCGTTGCGCATCTTCTGGCAGCAGCGCAGCACCCAGCCGCAGCCCGAGCATCCGCACGAAGGCGGGCTGGCGCTGACCGCCCCGCCTCTGCTGCTGGCGGGCGCAGGCTTGATCGCGGGGCTGTTCCCTTCTACGGCGCAATACGTGGTGCAACAGGCTGCAGCCGCCATGCACCCCGCCGCACCGCAAGCAGCCGCCCACCTGGCGCTGGATGGCAGCGCGTTGGGGTCTGCCCTGCCATCGCTGGCGCTGTACTTTGGCATGGGCGCCGCCATCTTCTTGCTGTGGGAGCGCCTGCGCCCCATCATGGATGCCGTGGTGCGTCCCCTTCCCAGTGGCCCGGGCATTTTCCGCAGGCTGTTGCAGGGGCTGACGTTGGCAGCCGTTACCACCAACCGCAACATGCAGCATGGCCGATTGACCGGCTACCACGCCATGCTGATGGGCAGCATCATGCTGGGCGTGTTTATCGTCATGCTCGCCAGCGGCAGCTGGATCTTGCCGAGCTGGAGCACGCCTTCTGTCGGCGTGCTGCTGGCATGCGCCATCGTCATCGCTGGCTCGTTGCTGGCCATGGCCGTGCACCACCGCTTTTTGTTGATACTTACCTCTGGTCTGGTGGGCTACGGCAGCGCCATTCTGTTTCTGTTTGGCGGCGCGCCTGATCTGGCGTTTACCCAGTTTTCGGTTGAAACCGTGCAGGTGACGGTGCTCGCCGCCATCCTGTTGCTGATGCGCGTGGACCATCACCCGCCCGCATCCAAATTCGTTGGCGATCGCATCGGCAGCCGCCTGTTCGTTTCCCTGCTCACGGCCACCGTTATCACGGGTTTGCTGCTGGCCGTTACCGCCCAGCCTTTCGATGCCATACTGGGCGCTTACTACGGCCAACACAGTCTGCCCGACGCGCATGGCTACAACGTGGTCAATGTGATTCTGGTGGACTTCCGCGGTTTTGATACCTTTGGCGAAAACAGCGTGATCTTCCTGTCGCTGCTGGCGATCTTGCCGCTGCTGGCAGCGATCCGCAAGCGCGTTTCCCATCGCACCATCCATCGACTGCCACACGAAGCGGTTGAAGCCGCCCAGGAAGGAAAAGCACCATGACTATCCTGCACCGACTGGTCTTGCTCCGCGTTCTGGGCAAGCCCATGTATTACCTGATTCTGGCATTTTCGCTGGCCGTGTACTGGCGCGGGCACAACGAGCCGGGCGGCGGCTTCATCGGCGGCCTGCTGGCCGTCAGCGCCACCTTGCTGTTGAGCAACACGCATGGCGTGGTCGTTGCCCGCAGATACCTGCCTTTTCGCTCGCACGTGCGTCTGGCCGCCTTCGGCGTGCTGTGCGCCATCGCAGCGGGCTCGGCCGGTCTGCTGGCCGGGCACAGCTTCATGCGCCATCTGTGGTGGGAAGCTCCCATGCCGTGGGGGTCATTGGCGCTTTCTACCGTGCAACTGTTCGATCTGGGCGTGTACTTCTGCGTTTGGGGCGGCATTGGCGGCTATGCATCCGAGCTGCTCGCGCTGGGCGACGACGATTGCCTGGAAATGGAAGCATCTGTCGAAGCCGCACACCCGACCGCGCATGACCAGCACATCGTGCATGTGCATGACACGCTCAACCAGCAAGCATCCGCACAACCATCTCCGCAAAAGGGGGCAGCATGATCTGGGCCATTGCCATTGCCATGTGGGCTACC
>RRZT010694350.1_pt1 | contig 14193 bp, 16 predicted proteins | sample 2165551 | NCBI WGS metagenome assembly RRZT01 (sample SAMN10456910, study PRJNA506462) | wastewater metagenome | biome: wastewater; feature: sludge; material: wastewater sludge; isolation source: wastewater sludge with Escherichia coli K12::gfp cells carrying plasmid... | place: USA: Moscow, Idaho... | reverse complement strand
GGTACTGGCATGAGCGGCACATCAGGCGGGTGCGGCTGGCGCGGTACACATCGCCAGCGTTGCCGCAACGCGGGCAGACGAAGCCTTGGGGCCACCGAAGCTTCTCCAGGAACGCCTGGCAAGCCTCTTCGGTGGCAAACAAGTCAAGAAATTCGTTCCAGGTGCGGGGGTAGTCCCGTCCAGGAGTTGGCGTTAGCATCTGGGTTTCCATCCAGCTATTCTGATGCCACTGGAGCTAAATAGATACCCCTTATATTTGTACAGTGTGAAACGTGACCTGCTGCCTATCCTCATCTCCGACCAGCCGCTGGTGCTTCCTGTGGGTGGTGACGTGGTGCGTGCAGGCTTTCCATCACCGGCAGAGGACTTCCATGTTGATCGGCTGGATCTCACAGCCATCCTTGTGACCCATCCCCAGGCGACGTTCCTGCTACGGCTGCGCGGGGACTCGATGAAGGACGCAGGGCTCTTCGACGGGGATCTGCTGGTGGTGAACCGCGCCCTCAAGCCCGTGCACCAGGATGTGGTGGTCGCCGTGGTGGACGGAGAGTTCACCTGCAAGTCGCTGTGGCTCAAGTACGGGCGCATGAAGCTGGTGGCAGCAAACCCAACGTACCCTGAAATCGTCCCGAAAGACGGGCAGACAGTCGAAATCTGGGGCGTCGTGACGGCCTCGATCAAGCGCTTTCGCGGGGGCGGCAGGTGAGGTGGCCATGTTCGCGCTTTTTGATGCATCCAACTTCTACGCATCGGTAGAACAGAGCTTTCGTCCCTCCCTGCAAGGCCGTCCTCTCGTCGTTCTTTCGAACAACGACGGGTGCGCAATTGCCCGAAGCCAAGAGGCAAAAGCACTGGGGATCAAGATGGGGGCTCCATGGTTCAAGATTTCCCATTTGAGCGAGTCCCACGGCCTGCTGGGGCTTTCTGCCAACTTCACCCTGTACGGCGATATGTCCTCGCGCCTGATGAGCCTCATAGCGGGTTTTGGCTATCGGACGGAGGTCTATTCAATCGATGAAGCCTTCTCCTGCTGTGACGGTATCCCTGGTGACCTGACCGAAAGGGCATTCAAGGTCCGGGCCCGCATTCGCCAATGGATCGGCCTGCAGTGCGGTGTGGGCATCGGGCCGACGAAAACGTTGGCCAAGCTCGCGAACCACGTCTCCAAGGACGCAGAGAGGAAACCGGGTAGCTATCCGGCGCACCTGGCGCAGGTGTGCAACCTCGCGACCTTGAGTGCTGACGAGCTGAAGACGATCATGCAGGCGACCGCCGTGGGGGATGTATGGGGGGTGGGCCGCAAGATAGGCGCGCAGCTCGTAGAGGCCGGCGTGCTCACTGCTTGGGATCTGTCGAGGATGGACCCTGGTACCGTTCGGCGCCGCTGGAACGTGGTGCTCGAACGGACCGTGCGCGAGTTGTGCGGTCAATCGTGCATGGCGCTGGAAGATGTGCCCACCGATAAAAAGCAAATCGCGGTAACCCGGTCCTTCGGCCGTCCGGTGACAACACTGGAGCCATTACTGGAAGCCGTAAGTGAGTTTGCGTCACGCGCGGCAGAAAAACTCAGGAAGCAGGGGAGTTTCGCGGGCCAGCTATATGTCTTTGCCCACAGCTCGCCTTTTCGACCACCACCCCAGTTTTCGCGCGGAGTAGTCGTGCCATTACGCAGGCCTACTGCAGACACATCCATTCTGGTCCAAGCAGCTCGCGCGGGAGTGCGCCGGATTTATGAAGACGGATACCAGCTGCAAAAAGCGGGCGTGATATTGCTGGATCTCGCCAGTTCCACGCTCCACCAAGGCGAACTTGATTTGGAAGATTCCGAGCCAGAAGACCAGTCGCATTTGATGACAACGATTGACCGATTGAATCGGCGGTACGGGCGGGGCACGGTTTTTGTCGGGGGAACGGGAGTCGGTACGGAGCGGGCATGGGGCGCCAGGCAAATGCGGCTCACACCGCAATACACCACGCGCCTTGAGGATATCCCAGTCGCACGCGCATAGGCGCACTAGCGAGGTAATCGCCTCGGTCAGTGAAGCCATTTTCGCTGCTGGGCGGGCGTTTGCAGGGGGGCTATTGTCTCTAGATAGCTCGTATTGAGAAATAATCCTGTATTCATATACCGCCTTGTTGAAATGATTTGCGGCTTAATCGCTAGGTTGTATTTGTATCTTATCCGGGGAAAACAGATAATGACTATTGAATTTCTGTTGAATCTTTCGCGGGGGATGCATGCATGAAAAGGCTTGATTTGGTCGAATACGACTGCGGGCCGGGGTGTTCCTCGTATGGGCAAGTCATAGCCGCAGATTTAGACGCTGAAATCGTGAAGGTTCGCGATTTTGAGGATGGGTCCGTCTGGCGGGGGCTTATGGACCATGCGCGGGTGCTTGGGGAGCAGGAAATCCGCGAAGCTTTGCTCTTCTCTGGGGGCTACGCTAGAAAATTGCTGCCACCTTTTGAAAACGCTCCGAAATAGAGCGGGTCTACCAAAACGGGGGTGAACCTTGTAATGAGGCGCAGGAGGCCCCAAAAACAAACTTCCAAGCTCCAGCCGGGGGGTGAATTACTTGGGGGCTCTGAGGGCTTTTTGGTGGCGAGGACGCCCATCAATGAATCTGGGGGCTCTATTACAAGAGACGGCAAACCCTCAGCCCGCAGAGATACCAGAGAGCAGCGGTGAGCAATTCCCGCTTTATATGGTCGCGCCGGGGGGCTGAGCCACTAAGACCGGGAAAGGCGGCTTGTCGGTGAAAAAGGACGCAAGAGAGATTTCAGCGCCGCCGCGCCTCACCGGGCCCAGAGAGCCGATTTCTTCTTGGGCTACCACCGAATCAAAACCCGACGCGGGACAAACCGCCAGAGTCGCCACAAGCCCAATGGCTTGCGCGTAGCTCGTCGTATCGAAAACCATCTATCGCAATCCTATTGTGGTCGAAAGTGCGGCCAGCGAATTCGTATGCCAGTTCCGAACGGGGAGCCAGGGTGCAGCAAGGCGAAGCCTAGAAAAAGGGCAAATACCGAGCACCAAAAGGTTGAGATACCGGTTCGGGGGAAATTGAAGCTACGGAAATGAGGGGGGAGCACTAAACGCTGTCGGTCTGATGGGGGCGACGTGGGCCGTCTTCAAAATCGATGCACAACTACATAGAAATGCATCTACATAGGGCCTCAGCTATCGCTGCGATTGCGACGATTCCGCGAGGGGGGATTCGTCCCTTCAATAAAAGCCTCGGAAGCCCGCAATGGGTATAGAGGAGGAGCCCGTGGGAGCGCTTAACCCCGAGATGCAAGGGATCAAACTACGGCGCGTAGATTTCTTCGGGGAAAAAGAAGGCAGGGGAAAAAGCACGGAGCCGGTTGAGCACAAACGCCACGAGGGAAATACCCAGCGAGCACATCCATCCCCGTCTGAAATGTCAAAGGCCCCATGTGCATCTACATAGGGCCCAGGTTTAAGTGCAAGTGAAAAAGACGATTGTGGGTCAAGCTGCGGGTTCTATTGCTTTTACATAGGCCCTAGCCGACCGCCTCTTCCTCGGCCTCAACCTCATCCCCCTTCTGCGCTTTCAACACACGAATGGCATTACGAGTATTGATGATGGCTTTGACAATGTGTTTTGACTTTCGTCTGATGGATTGAAGCTTTTTCTCTGTCTTCATCACTTCATCAATTTCCCATTCTTTGGCAAAGGTATTCAACCGGTCCTTTGCATAGGTCATTGATTCTTCATTGATCGCAATCCTCACTCGAATGGACTGTCGGTTGTTCTTTTGACCAAACCAACGGATTCCCGTCCATTTGAGATCCAAGTGGTTGCCCTTTCTGGTACACGACAGTTGCAGTGTTGACCTGGACTCCCAGCCTGTCGCCTTCGCCTCAACCCGATCCACAAAGCTCATGTACTCGTCTGCTGCAACCATGGCTTGGCCATAGAGCACCTCGATGCATCGCTCAAGGCCTTGGATTGCATCTTCATAGAGGGCTAGTTCGTCTTTGTTCATTTCGGGGGTAGATCCATCTCTTTACCGTGTATGGAGATACCCGGTACATCCATCCACGGGGCCGTACTGCCCAAAACACACTTTTTCCGGGATGGAGGTGCCGGTCTGGTCCATCCTAGTTGGATGAATCTACCCATTCTATAGCATCCGAAGTGGGAGGCTAGGAAAAGTGTCAATCCTAATAGGATGGATTCAGGGTGCCAATCCATCCTATTAGGATGGCCAACTATCAAGGCATTTCACATCCCGGAGAACTGAGGGGGTTGAATCGGTCGGCAATCACAGAGGCGGGGCTCTATCCTAATAGGATGGATGTACTAGCTCAATCTGGCACTGATGCCGGTGTTGACTGTTGCTGCAAAAAATAGGGGGTGGATTCATCCTATTAGGATGGAGGCGCATACAATGCTCTATACGTCGTTTTGACCGTGCGATGTGCCCTGGGGCAGGCCATTAGTCACTCTGTACTGCTACGAGGCCGTCTGATGCAAGGCGACTGGGCTGCGACTACGCTGCGGTTGAACTTCTACAGGAATTGCACACAATTGCATTACGTGTACAATTCAATTGCAATTACTTTAAGGGATCATGTAATGAATGTTGTTGGCATTGATGTCGGGTATTCGAATCTGAAGCTTGCGTATGGTCCGGCTGACGGTGCGTTGAAAACCGTAATTCGCCCCGCTGGTGCAGCACCGAAAGAGCATTTCGGGAGTCGTTTTGACGGTCGTTCGCAAGATGACTTCTTGCATGTTCAGGTAAATGGACAGGAGTTTGTTGCTGGCGTCTCTACAGATCGCGCGGAAATGTGGGAACGCTCCCTCCATGCTGATTACGCAAAAACTGATTCGTATAAAGCACTTTTCAATGCTGGTCTTCTCCTTACTGAAATGAAGGAGATTGATCTGCTTGTCACCGGCCTTCCAGTTTCGCAGTTTCAAGATGAGTCGCTGCGTGCAGATCTGGAAGCTCGGTTTTCAGGTGAGCATCAGGTGACCAAGAAGCGCACGGTTAACGTGAAGAAGGTCAAGGTCGTTGCGCAGCCAATTGGTGGCCTTCTCGATTACGTCAATGAAGTGGAAGAAGGGCCTGAAGATCAACGCATTACGGATGAGCATCGAATCCTCGTAGTTGATCCCGGCTTCTACTCGCTGGATTGGGTATTGGTAAGCAACGGTCAATTGCAGCGGCAATCTAGCGGTACGAGCATCAAAGCGTCTTCTGTTTTGCTGGAGCAGGCAGGTATTTTTATTGCCGAAGAGCACGGAGCAAAAGTGAGTGTCGAAACGCTCGAAAATGCAATTCGCTCTGGCAAGGAAAGCATTTTGCTGATGGGTGAGCGTGTCGAACTTGCTCCTTTCCTCAAGAAGGCAAGTGAAACTCTTTCGTCTGTCACAGCTACTTCGATTCAAAAGGCTCTCCGCGTGGAAAGTATGTCTCCTGACGTTATTGTTCTGGTCGGCGGTGGATCTTCGTTCTTCCAGCAGGCAATTCAGGAGGCATTCCCGCTTCTGAAAGTGGTAACGCCTAAAAATCCTGTGCTTTCGAATGCGCGTGGATTTTGGCTGCTCGGTGGTGCTTCTGTATGAGCGGCAAAAGCCTGAAAGTCGTTGTCGAAATTAACGAGGCATACCCGCTTTTGCATAGTGCATTTGCGAGAATTCCGGCTAATGTTAGATCAGAACGGCTTCGGGCTTTGGCAATGATCGGTATGTACCTTGAAGGCGGATCAGAAACTTTCAGGGGCATTCCGGGCAACATGGGGGTTGTTGACGGGCAGCTCGAACCGTTCCAGTTCGCAGTGTTTATTGGCGAAACACAACCCAAGTTGCTTGAACAGTTGAGCAGTATCTCTAAGCGCGCTAGAGCCGAACGTTTGAGAATATTGGCACTTCTGGCGCTCTATTCCGAGACGGGGAAACTCGTAGTGGACGGGAGTAAGCCAGCAATACAAGCATCTATGGCGTCTCAGCCTAGATCTCAGATTTCGTCGGGGAGCCCGCGCTCAAGACAACCTGCGATACCGACGAATGCAGATGACGTGGAGTCTCTTCCGAAGCCTGTTGACCCGGTAAAAGAGGTTGCAGGTAGTCCAAGCAATACCGAGCTGGCTCCAGTTGCATCGCCTACGACCGACGCCAGTAATAGGGTTGGCAAAGGTGTTCGAAGCTTTGCACGTTCTTTGGGTTAATTGAATGAATGAAGATCTGAAAAACACTCAGTCCGCAAGTCTTGGCTCCTGGACGGTGGGCATACCCCCAGAGGGAGTCCGAGTCGCCATGGCTTGCCGTAAGTGGTGCGGTATTCACAATGAGCGGTATGTGGAGGTCATTGCCCACGACCCTTCGATGTACCTTGAGTCCCTCGGCCTGGAAATGATGATGAAGCCATCGGTTACCGTCATTTATGGCAGTGTTTTCACCCAGGGGAATACCACCTGCATCCTCAATGAACACGGAATGCCAGTAGGCGCATATCCCAATTCCATTCTGGCCTGGACCAGAGTGCCTGAGGATTTATTGCAGAACCTGCAAGCTGCGGTCTTGACAGACCTGGCCGTGGGACTCGCCAGCAAGCGCGCCAAGTCGTCGTAGGCAGGCCTGTTTCTGCGGAGCGCGTATGCGTCAAGAGTTTGTGCGTGGAAAGCGCCGGTACATCCTCAGCCTGGATATTGACTTGTTCGAGGCCTGCGTAATCAACCGACATTGGTATGGTGAGACAAATCGCCGTCATGGGCGTAGGCAGGAACTATTCACAGATTTGGGAGTGGCCAAGTCAAGATTCACGGCAGTGCAAGCCTACCTAGTGAGTCGCGGTTATGAGCCGCTTTCACACTACCCGCTTCACGGATGATTAGGTGGGGCGGTGCGTCGCGCGCCCTTCAGACACGGAGATAAGCGGATGACTTCTTTTGGTGAGGGCTTGCTTGCCCGGCATGCTGGAGTTTTACCAAGTTTTGCCGCGCACATGGTACGGAGGAGAATTCGTTGTTCGGCGGGCGAGATTTCAGGTGATGACCTTTTGGCGTGGTGTGGCACTCTGCCCAGCGAACGGCGTGCTGCTGAGATTCGAACGATCTTTGTAGATGGGCGTCGAAACCGCTTCGCAGAAATTTGGAATCACCCGGTGGGGGTCCGTTTGTCGGATGGGTGGGAGCAAGCCGTAGCCCCTACCGACCGTGATCGCATACAGGCCTTGGTTGCCACCCTCCAAACTCCCGCCGAATTTGCAACCCTCACCCTGAGGGATGTGAAGACTGCGCTGAGTAGATCCGTAGGGGATGTTTTGGGCGTACTTGCAAGACTTGAGGCGCTTTACTGGACGCCTGCTGCGAACCAACTGCGGCAAGCTGATCAGGTGGACGAACAGGCTCAGCCCACCCGCGAAGTCACGGATGAGTGGAGAACGAGGGTTCGCATTGCCGCCAGTTCGGGCTGGGTTGCCAACCTAGACATTCTGGACATTCGGTTTCCCCGCCAAAGTTCTCTGCCGGTAGCGCAATGGCTGTTGGATCGGGCCGGTGCGTCAGAGATCTCGCCAGCCTCAATGTTTTTCTGCGAGCAGCTTATCGCGGCCGACAAGTGCGATTGGCGGACCGAGCTGGAGGCCATTACACGGGTGGCGATGCGTGTATCGGAGCGGCGTCCAGGGACCGAGTTGGCGAAGGAGCGGTGGGTTGGAATCTTCCTGAGCCGCTTCAGCGGGCCCACCGGCAAGACCCTGCAGCAGGTGGGCGACGAGTACGGCCTGACCCGTGAGCGAGTACGCCAAATCTGCGACGCCGTGATCCAGGTGTTACAGAGCCGTCCGATAGCAATGCCCGCGTTGGACAAACTGATGGCTGCGGCTGCACGAATTGCCCCAGTGCATGTTGACGAGGCGGATCTAGAGTTGGCCAATCTGCTCGGGCCTGGGGTCGGCCTCGGAGCTGCCCTTGAGTTTGCTGAGTTGACGGGTAGGCAGACGGTCGCACGATCAGCGTTTGCGAAGACCAGGACCCCCGATGGTTACGCGGCTGTGCGGGTCCTTCACAGTGATGCCTCCCAGCTGCAGTGGTTTCAAAAGGCCATCTCCTTTGCCCATAGGGAATGCAAGGCGGTAGGGTGTACGAATCTGCTGCGAGTCGCGGGCCATCTGAGTCTGACAGAAAGGGTCTCTGCAGATCCTGAAGAACTGCTCGCGCTTTTCAAAGGCTTGCCAGGCTTCAGGCTTCTAGAGGAAGAGTGGAGTTGGTTCACGTTGCCAGGGGGGCTGGAGTCAGCATTGGCTACTCGTCTAAAAAAGCTGCTGTGCGTATCGACGCAGAGCGTCGGGATCGATGACTTGCTTGCTGCCATCGTGACGGACGACAGGCTCTTTTTTGAAATGGGGCGTACTCTCAGCTTGCCGCCATTTCACATCCTGGTCGAGCTGCTCTCAGGATGGCCATGGCTGCACGCAGACGGCCACAATAAATACAGGGCGCGAGAGCCGATTGCGAGGCAAGATGTTCTTTCCGCGCTTGAGTTGCAGGCACTGGAAGTGATGGAGGCCCACCATGACGTGGCGACCCGAACAGATCTGGCGAAGGCTGTTGTAGGGGAGGGTGGGGTGAGCAACATGGCCTTGAGCGCCGCCCTGTCTACATCGCCCATCTTTGCGAAGGTCGAGCATGCCGTGTACCGCGTCAATGGCAGGCCATTGCAGGTGCAAGGCCTGGTGGAGGCACGAAAGCGACGGTTGATTGAGACAAGGACTGCGGTGTTGCCGGAGGATTTGGACGCCAGCATGCCCCTGTCAGTGACCCTGAGGCAGTCTGGTTCGCTGCCCCCGGTGAGGCGGGTGGTTTATCTACCAAGTGCCTTTGGTGGGTTGCTTTCAGGAACCTTCGAGCACGCGCGAAGGCTTTGGCCAGCTATCGCCATCGGCTCGAACCTGCAAATCTCAAAGCTCGCCGATGTGGCCGCAGACCAAGGCATCGGTCCCAAGCAATCCTTCAACGTGGTCTTCGATGTCGAGAGCCGCACCTATGAGCTTGCGATCCCATGACCAGGATGAGCGTGAAGCAGGGGAAAGTGCGATCCCCAACGGCAGAAGAGGCGAAAGTCATAGCCGGAAAGCCCATGCGTTGGGCGATACGCAACCTCTCCGGCCAGGCGGTCTCAATCTGCGACCTTCGCCGTGATGAAACTGGCCTAGCATGCAAGTGCACCTGTCCCGCGTGCGGCAGTGCTCTTCAGGCTGTCAATGCGGGGGTGGGCCGGGAGCATTTCCTGCGCGCCAATACCCTCGGTCAGTTTTTCCGCCACGAGACGGGCCAGCAGCGTGACAACTGCCTAGTCGTCATCGCGCGGCTTGCGGCGCTGCAGTTGCTGGTGGAGCAGCGTGAGATTGATCTGCCCCCGCCGACACGCAGGGCATTGGTACCCGGTATTTCTGGTCACTTGTACCAGGGCGAGGCGACAGCAACGCGCCGACGCATGTACGTCAGAGAACATACGTGGATCGATTCGCAGCTGGCTTCCATCACCCTGGATGACGGACACACCGTATTGCTGCGCCTGGACACGCAGCGCACTGTGAGAAACGAGGGCGACTATGACGCCATCATCACGATCACAGTAGATAACCCGGATGTAGCGTCGTGGGACATGGCGGAAATACTCGCCAAAATGAAGATCGGCGATGAGGTGGAGTCCTGCTGGGACAAGCACTGGGAAGATGAAGAACTCCAAAGCATGGCGACCCAAGACGCCGAGCAGCAAGCCACGAAGTACCTGGATCTGCTCCCGTCAGTGCTTGGAGACCTTGAGGGTCTGACGCTGGCACAAAAATCGGAGAGCCTTCTTCACCATGTGATCAAGTCAATCCTGCTGCAGGCGCACTCGATAGTTTCACCGGTCTACTCGGAGCCGCTGCACCGCTACATGGCGGACGGAGAAACCATCTCCCGCGAGGTCATGCTTGCTCTGGGGGATCTGGGCCTGAGTGGCGCCGTTTCAGAGTGGCCGATAGCTGGCATCGTTGCGGATGTCTTCTGCAGTGTGCGGCCCACCCGTGGAGAGCCATTCGATCTCATCATTGAAGTTGCTGTGACACACAGGGTCGATGAGGTCAAGCTGAAGAAGATTGAGGCGATGGGTGTTGCCTGCCTTGAAATCGATGTGCGCGGGTTTCGCCAAAAAGGCCGCGTCACGGTGGATGAACTGACGGCCGAGGTGTTGCGCAATCCTGGCAACAAGCGCTGGGTCTACCATCCGCTAGTAGCCGCGCGGCGCGCTGAAGTACACCAGGCGCTTGATGAAGTCGATAAGTCCAGGAAGGAAGCCCTCGCCCGAGAGCACCGCACGCGCCGATGGCTGGACTCATTGACGCAGGCAGAACTGCTCAAAGTCTACCGTCAGGCCTTGGTCCAGCATTGGCAGTGGGGCCGCGCTGGGGTCGTATCCGGTCACTTCATTGAGTTGCATGACCTCCACCAGCGGCTGGTGGACATCGGGTTCCCAGATGCCGACGAGAGCGCCCTTGTCGAAAGAACTGGGGTTCTTCACTTCCTCCACTTGGCTAGATCACACAGCCACGCACCAATGCCGGCGAACATCTTGCTGACCGACATGTGTAGTGCTCTTGCGCACTCACGCGAGTTCCGGTCGCTCATCACTTACTGCTTGATAGGGCTGAAGGTTTACAAGCCAGTCATCCGGGGGGCGCAAGGTGCTGAAATGGAATCTATCCGGTTGCACGTAGCAAACTCGCTGCAGGCTGGCGAAATCCAATTTGCTCGTTCACGCAAGTTTGACGCGCTCATCGCCGCGTTGTTTCCCGAACTCGCCTCCAGTCTGGAAGCAGAGTTCGGGACTCATGAGCATGCCAGGGGACTACAGAAAGCAAAGCGCGAACGAGAGAGTGCTCGGATCGAGCAAGCGCGGGTGTCTCGTGTGGCACTGGAAGCGGCCATGAAGCGAGAGGAAAACCGACGAGCGGTAAACCAGGCCATTTTTAATGTCAGTCGGCAAGGATGGCAGGCGAAGCTGGGTCTCGCCAGCGATGTCGATCAGATTCTTGCCCACAACGATATGAAAATCGCTGCGAAACGATTCAACGCCTACGGAGTGGACGTTCGGGAGGTGCTGACCTCTGCATGGAACGCGCGGGAGATGGGCACCACGCTGCTTGATTGGTTTCAGGGGCAAAACTTCGACCATCCAGACCAGGTGCACGCCCTTAAAAGCCTGTTGAAGCTGGGGTGGCTGGCCTGACGCTGATAGCGGGTCCACCTCGCGCCACATTGCACTCGCCCTTTGCTTTTTGACGGGCAGCGTGAACGACTTCACCGAACTGGACGCCAGCGGGTGCCTGTTGAGCACGCTCCGGGCTAAGCTCGCCACTTCCCCTTACCGTCCAGCCCAATGAAACTTCTTGTCCTCTTGCCTTTGGTGTCGGCCGCAGCTTTGGTGCTGACCGGTTGCGGTGAAACGACCGTCGAAGACGTGCGCAAGGCCTACGGCGCCATGAGCGATGAGAAGCTGCAGGCCGAGGCCCTGCACCAGCGGGTAGAGTGCCGCGCGGCGACACAGGATTCTGACAAGCCAGGATCTCCGTGCAGTCGCGCGAACCTCGCGGAGGAGATGGCTGAATCCCGTGGGTGGTGCTGGGGGCCCTATGCCGCCGCCAACTCAGACAAGTCTTGGCTGCGCTGCACCGATGACGTGACGAAATCGGCGCAGGCCAAGGCAACCTGGTTCGCCGCGACCCAAAGCGGCTCCTGCCGTGAGTCCAGCCTGATCGAGGCCATCAGCAAGGTGCTGGAGCACGAGGGTCCGTGGAATGTGAAGACCTCGTTTTCGAAGGAGGGCTTCTTCGACGTGTCCAGCCAGCTCAAGGACGGTACCAGCTACAAGGTGCGGCTGTACCCCAGCTGCGGTTCGGCACAGATGGTCTACATCGCCAAGCCTGGTGATGAGGGTGGCGTGTCGGTTGCAGCGCCGCTGGGGATGTCGCCCAGAGATGCTGGTGATCTCTATGGCTTCGATGTCCGCAACTGCAGTGCCTATTCGTTTGGAGGCGGTATCGGGTGTGGCATGGGCTACCAGGTCGGCAAGCCGCCGCCCATCCGCTTGAGCGACGGCTTTATTCCCTGCTCGGTGGATCGACCTGTGCAATTCGACTTCCAGCCGCGCCGAGGCATGGTGGGTGTCACCTGCAACGTCGCGGCCGAGGTCATGGCTGCGTTCGAGCAGCGGATGGCAGGTGCCTTTGGGGAGCAGCAGCGGGCGTCAGATGGAAGCCGCCGATGGCAGCTCGGTGGCTATTCGGTCGGCAGCGTGGAGGTGGTCGTTTTGGGGAGAACGCTGCGGCGTGTGTCCGTCTACCAGGACTAAGCGTTTTGCTCGGTTGATCCTGTCGCGGGTCCGGGCGACAGGATTCTCCTTCCAGACCAGATTTTTTTCGGTAGGTGTTTCTTGTCGTGGAGCTGGCCACCCTGAGGCCACTATCCCTCATCGCATGTACCCATCCCCCGCCCAAGACGACCGTGGCTATGGAGCCAGCTCTGCGCAGGCGCTATTGCAGGACTCCTCAGCTTCACCTTCGCTGATTCCGAACGCATCAAACATGGCGTTGCCGCGTTGAAACAGGTCTGCCATCTGGGCGGCAAGCTCGTAGCGGTCAAGAAACTCGGTCCCTGTACTGCCCCCCCGGCGATGGATCTTGACCTTGCAAAGCAGCGCCATCAGTAGATGGATAGCGCCTACACGCCTGTGCAGGAACCACATCCAGTGGGGCCACTCTTTGGCGAGTCGGGCAAAGAAGGCGCGCACCTCGGGGATTTCCGCCAGCTCGCGCGGGTCAGTGTCGTAACCCACCACCTGGATGACCAGGCACTCCTGGTAGCGAAGGGCGGTCTCTCTGGACTCCGCGATTGCATGGAGACGTTCCAAAGCACTGGCGATGTTGCCGGTTTCAATCTCGCGCTTGGAGATCTCCAGCACGAGCAACGCGTCGCCCTCAAAGGCGGCGAGGCCAGCGGCATCGGTTCGGACTACTGACGGCTTGGGGGTCATGGGCATGGGTTGCGCTCCTGATTCACGAGACGATGGCCACTTGAGAGCCCAGTGCTGCGCGCAGAACGCTGAGGTGGATGCGATCACTGCCGGGTTGCACGAGGGGTGTGCTTGAGACCTTGGTCATGCTGGCCACACCGCGTTCGAACAGGCAGATGCAGGCGTGGTACGGGTGTTGGGCGGATGCGTACATGACACCATGGGCATCGGCCTTCCGGGCGTCGGCGGCAAAGGCCTGCGTGGTCTCGTAACGCAGAGATTGCAGCACAGGGTAGTTTTCCTCCAGCCCGCGCAGATCGACAAGGCGCATGCCTGCAGCCGTGCGAAAGGCGACCAGTGAGCGTTGCCGGAGTTGATCCAGGGTGTAGCTGCGCGTGTCCCGCCGAAAAAGCGCCTCGTAGCACGAGGTCAACTCGCTATCGGCGAGGTAGGCGGTGGGCTCGTCGGACAGATCGAAGCGGCCGGTGGGAACACCGAAGGGCGGGAGGATGAACCCGCGCGTGCGCACGCTGTCTTTGCGCCAGCTGGTGCGCTGGATGCGGTGCCAAGTTTGGCGGTCTGGAAGTTCAATGAATGGCGGATTGAGGTCTGTCAGGTTCATGGGGCGAGGTCATTCAGTGAGCCTCAGCCGTTGCCAATGCCAGGATGTGTTTCGCTGGGACGCCCTGCTCAAGTGCGGCGCGGGGTGTCTGGCCGTCCAGGGCCGATGCCGGCGTCTCCAGGAAGGTGAGCACCTGCCAGCCATCGGACGCGCCAAGGGCCGATGCCAAGGGTTGCAGGATGGGCCACAGGTTGGGTTCGAACTGCCAGCGTGGCAATTTGAAACCCCGGCGCAGGTGGGAAACCCCGATGCAGCGGCGCGACTTGATCCAGGCGTTGATGGTCACCCGGCTGGCGCCCGCCAGCAGTGCAGCGTCGTCGGTCGTGATCATGTCGTCGGCTTCCATGCGCTCGCGGCGGTACTGCGCACCCGAGCGCAAGACAGCGGCAGACTGGGCCGCTGTCGCGTAGGGATCAGGAGACGCCTGCGAGAGGTCTGGGGCATTGCGGTGGGCAAACGGTGAGGAAATGGACAGGGTGTTCATGGGAATTTCAAACCGTGGTGCGCTTATGGCGCGTTGCGCAGGTTGGGCTTTGCCGC
>RRZT011018711.1_pt1 | contig 14194 bp, 8 predicted proteins | sample 2165551 | NCBI WGS metagenome assembly RRZT01 (sample SAMN10456910, study PRJNA506462) | wastewater metagenome | biome: wastewater; feature: sludge; material: wastewater sludge; isolation source: wastewater sludge with Escherichia coli K12::gfp cells carrying plasmid... | place: USA: Moscow, Idaho ... | reverse complement strand
ACTTCATCCACCGGCGCCCGACGGTGCGACACCTGTTCCAAGCGACGGTCAATCAGTCCGTCCGGTCCTTCCGCTTCGTAACGCACCAGATAACGACGAAACGTCCGATCACATACCCCCAGCAAACTCGCCGCTTCGCTTTGCGTCAGACAACCCCGTGTCCAACCCCCATACGCTTCTTCAAATCGCATCAGCCTGATCTCCTGTAACAGCTCTGTCCGTTTCATCTCGTGCCTCCTTCAAGGCAAGAGTTAAACCGGACAGATCATTTGTTACAAACCAGGACAGATTACTTGTTCTCTACAATCACTAACCACCAGCCACTAACCACTGTTTTTCACGCTAACATACACCGAGCTGCCAATGGTCGAACCATCAACTTTTTTGGCAATTGGTAGAATGCGGTGTGCGCGGTGGCAGGGGGCCAGTTATTCCGGTCTGATGCTGCCGTTGGCAACCGAAAATCATCCGTTAATCGGGATAGGGTGGAAGAATGTGTCCCGTCCTGATTCAATACGAACAAAATATCTGGAAGGTGTGTCCATGAAAAGCAGAAATTCCGGCTTTACCCTGATCGAAGTCTTGATCGTCGTGGCGATCATCGGCATCCTGTCGGCGATTGCCCTCCCACAATATACCGACTACGTCATGCGCAGCCAGATTACCGAGGCGACGAGCGGCCTGGCTGATGCCCGCGTCAGGATGGAGCAGTTTTTTCAGGATAATCGCACCTATGTTGGCTCCCCCTGTCCGGGGAACGGCAAATACTTCAGCTTTGCCTGCAGCGACCTTGCTGCGACGACCTACACCGTGAAGGCGACCGGGAGTGGGCAGATGGACGGGTTTACCTACACCATCAACCAGAGCAATACCAAATCCTCGACGGCGGGGGGGAAATGGCCAGCGAGGACTGAAAGCAACTGCTGGATCACCAGTCGGAGTGGTTGTTGAGCCATGAAAAAGAGACATCAGGGCGTTTCGCTCATCGAACTGATGATTGCGCTGGTGATCATGGCAATCCTGTTGACGGCGGCGGCACCGGGGTTTGCCACCTGGGTGCGCAACAGCAAGATTCGCGCCAGCGCCGAAGCCGTGCGGGATGGTCTGCAACTGGCGCGGGGTGAGGCGGTGCGGCGCAATGCTTCGGTTCGCTTCCAGTTGACCAGCAGCCTGGACGGCGATTGCACGCTCAATGCCGAAGGCGCATACGGCCCTGCCAACTGGGTGGTCAGTGCGGACAACCCGGCGGGAGCGTGCGGAGCCGACCCGGTGGGAGAAGACGCCACGCTGGCGAAAGCCGCCGCGCCGCGCATCCTGCAGAAACGTCCGGCGGATGAAGGTTCGAGAGCCATCCTGGCCCGTTCCAGTCAGGAAACGGTGACCTTCACCGGCTTGGGGCGTGCGCCGACGGCGACGTCAGCGACGACGGCCATTACCCTTCGTCCCGAAGACGACCAAGGCTGTGAGAGGTCCCGTTGCCTGTGCGTCACCGTCTCGGTCGGTGGGCAGGTGCGCCTGTGTGACCCGAAGTTGACCAAAAGCGCCGATCCCCAAGCCTGTTTCGACCGGCAGGGTGCTGGCGCAGTTGTGACCTGCAGCCTGTAGCCATGACGGAGATCAACTCATGAAACGAAGCCAATCCGGCGTGATGCTGCTAGAAGCGGTGATCGCCATCCTGATTTTTTCCCTGGGTGTGCTCGGCGTGCTTGGCATGCAGGCGATGTCGATTTCTGCCTCGCGTGACGCCAAATATCGGGCGGATGCCGCGTTGCTGGCGGGCGAAGTCCTCGGCAAGATGTGGGCCGGAGATCGCAGGGGGGAAGTGCTGAAACAAAGATTCGTGGGTGATGGGGCGGCAGGCTCCGGAACAGACTACGTGGCCTGGAAGTCACGCGTGGTCAGCATCCTGCCGGGAGTCGAGAGTGACGCGCTACCGGTGATCAGTATTACCCCGGGCGCTTATGATGCCGTCCACAAGTTCAGCACTGCCTCGGTCGTCACGGTGACCGTCTACTGGCGTGCGCCGAACGACCAGGTCAGGCATCAATACCAGATCATTGCCCGCATCATCTAGGAGGCATCGTGTTGCAGCAAAAACAGACTCAGAGCGGCTTCTCCCTGGTCGAGATCATGGTGGCGCTGGTGATCGGCATGCTGGGGGTGGTTGTTATCTTGCAGGTGTTCTCGGCGTTTGAGACGCAGCGGCGAACGACATCCGGTGGCGATGACGCTATTTCCGGTGGCTCCATCGCCTTGCACCTTTTGCAGCGTGACATTCAGCACGCCGGTTGGGGGATGAGTGCGGTCAACGTCCAGGCCTGTAACATCACCGGGTTGACAGAACCGGCAGGCAGTTCAATGCTGCTGGCTCCGGTACTGATCAACCCCAGAAATTCGGCCGGCGCACTGATCATTCCGGCGGGTGACGCCAACACCGATACACTGGTGGTGGTTTCCGGCAACGGTGGAGTGGTCGAAGGCGACACGATCCGTTCTGATTCCGGGGGGGCAGTGGGACCCGTTGTTCAGAACAGCTACGTGGTGAACGGGGTGAGCGGGTTCAAGAAAGATGATCTAGTTGTCGCTGCCCCGCAGCAGCGGACCCAGGACGACTGTAATCTGAAGGCAGTCAAGGTGACCGAGGAGGTGACCGCCTCGATGCGCAAGGTAAAGGTGAGCGCAGTCGCTCCTTTTACGGTCAAGACGAACGACCGGCTGTTCAATCTTGGCCGGACGCCGGCGGTCCGGGTGTATGCGATCCGTGACGGCAACCTGACGGTGTGCAACTGGCGGGAAAAAGACTGCACGTCCACGACTGAAGCAAACAACCGCAGCGTCTGGACGCCGGTGGCCAGCAACATCGTCAGCCTGCGCGCACAGTACGGGCGGGATACCACCCCGGAGCGTATGGACGGCAAGGTGGATACCTGGGACAAGACCCTGCCGACCACCGGTATCAGCAGTAATCCCAACCGCGACATCCCGGCCTGCGGCGTCATGCGGACTTCTGCCGTGCGTCTGGTGCTCGTGGCGCGCAGCAGCCAGCCGGAAAAGACCGACGACTGGCCGGCACTGACCAAGCACGTCAGCAGTCCGGTGGCGACCTGGACGGATCTTTCCTGGATGGCGCTGGAAAACGACAGCGGCGCGCTGCTGGGAACGGCGACTGCTGCGGCGACGGCCGTAGCCATCAAATTACCCAGCCCCGACGCGAGTTGGCCGACTTGGCAGGACTTCCGCTACAAGGTCTTCCAGACTGTCGTGCCCTTGCGCAATTTCAACCAACAGGGAGCCGTGGAAGAATGTTGAACCGAAATTATCCCCTCCCCGGAGTGGGGGCGTTCCGGCAGCGCGGTGTTGTGCTGCTGATCTCGCTGATCGTCCTCGTCGTCCTGTCGATGGCCGGGTTGGCCTTGTTGCGCTCGGTGGATACGACCAGCATCATCGCCGGCAATCTGGCTTTCCGTCAGGCGGCGGTGCGTGCCGCTGACGTAGCGACGGAAATGGCTGTCAATACCCTGCTCATCGAACTGGACGACGCCACGCTGAAAACCGATAATTTGGCGAAAGCCTATGTCGCCTCGATGCCGCTGACGGAAGAAGATCCCGTCGGCACGCTGGAGTGGGAAAATTTCTGGAGCACGAAGATCGCACCGCTGAGCGGCACGCCGCCCAAGCCTACCTGCGTTCGGTGCATTGAACTGCCGATCGACAGTATTGGCAATAAGGTGGCTTATACCATCCAGCGCATGTGCCAGGAGGCAGGTGAGCCGTCTGTCTCACACTGCGTCACGGCACCGATCTCCTGGAGCAAGCCAGGCTCCGATCTCGGGCTTCAGTCCCAGCCTGTTCCTTCACCGCCACAGTATTACTACCGGATCACGACCCGCGTCGTTGGGCCGCGCAATACCACGGTCTATGCACAGACCGCTGTTGTCAGATAACCCTGGAGCCTGCCATGAAACCCTGGAATCCTTTGTTCACCACTGCATCGTCACGTTTCGTTGGTGTGCTGACGGCCTGCCTGTTGACTGCTGCCGCACAGGGTGCGGTCACGCCTTTGGCGGACGAACCGCTTGTGACCTCGAACGCCAGCACGGTTCCGCCGAACATCCTGTTTGCGCTGGATGATTCCGGCAGCATGGATTCGGACTATCTCCCGGACTGGGCCGGACCGCTGGTTGATTATGTGGACGGAAAGCCGGTGCAGAAGCCGGTTTACCAGTTCTACAATGCGGCCTTCAACGGGATTGCCTACAATCCGGCGACACGCTATTCCCCACCTGTGATGTACGACAGCAGCGGCACACGGGATTTCAACGCCTATCCGAGCATGACCGGGGAGAGTGTCAATACCGGCGGAAGTACTTCGGCCTCAGCGACCTCGCGCAACTGGCGGGAGGTCCCGGACGATGCATATGGTATCCAGACAACGGCAAAGCGCAATCTCGAAGGGAGAGCGTTTTACTACCGGACCGTGGTGGGTGAGTACTGTGCGGCAAAAAACCTGCGTCAGTGTATCGATTCCACCGAACCGAAGACGGTTGGCGGCGTTGCTTACACGCACCCGGCGCCGCTGCGCTGGTGCGCGACCGCCGCTTATGCCACGGGCACAACGGAAGATGCCAATCCTGGTAGTGATAACAAGACCCATTGCCAGGCGACGCGCATCGATGCCACGGGGACAGCAGTTGGCTACACCTTTCCGCGTTTTGCGCAGCCCTATGAAACGGGGCTCACCGTCAGCGTCGTCGGCAAGGTGGACAACATCACCGTGGACGGCCAAAAAATCATGGCGTACGCGATTGAGAGCGCGGTGGACGCGAACGATCTCGCCAACAAAATCGTGACGCAAATCAACGCTTGCACCTTGGCGAAGATCGGCGCTTGCGAGGTAGTGGGCCATGTGGCCCGACTGACGCCCACAGCCGGTCAAGTCGCGTTTTACACACCGGGCAAGCCGACGGAACTCAAGCCCGTGGTCAGCGTACCTGGCAGCGATGCAGCGAGCTTTTCAAACATTTACAATTTCACCAAGGGCAATGTTCCTGGTGTCGTGCTGCGCCAGATCATCAGCCCGGACACTGCCAGTTACCCGAAGGCGGCGGACCGCATTGATTGTGCGGGGACGACCTGTACCTACGCCGAGGAAATGAGCAACTACGCCAACTGGTGGGCCTATTACCATACCCGCATGCAGATGATGAAAACAGCGGCCAGTCGCGCCTTTCTCGGGGTGAATGACAAGTTCCGCGTCGGCTATTTCAGCATCAACAACGGGACGGGGAGCGATTTTCTTGGAGTGGACGCGTTCAAGGAAGCGCACCGCCACAATTGGTATGCCAAGTTTTTTGCTGCCAAGCCTCTTGGCCCGACGCCTCTGCGTACCGGGCTGGCGACCGCCGGCCGTTACTATGCCGGTCAACTGGAGTCGCTGAACGGTCAGAATGCGATCGATCCGATGCAGTATTCCTGCCAGAAGAATTACACCATCCTGTCGACCGACGGTTACTGGAACGACAATTCGAACCCCAAGCGGATTGACGGGAGAACCGACATTGGCAATCAGGATAACAACGACCCACGCCCCTATTACGATGGCGGTACCTGGAAACAAATCACCAGCCAGACTGCGCAAACCGAACTCCAGTTGGGCGTCACGAAGAAACAGAATCTCCAGGATGCCTGGCAGTTGAAATCACTGACCGAGCGCATCACCCAGGTCACGACGACGACGACGACCTATCCCTGGACGCTGGAATCCTGGCAACTGCAAAAGCAGGAAACTCCGCTCATCAAGAAAGTCTTCAATCTTGAACAGCGCGTCTACCCCTTGCAGGCGGAAATTACCCCGCTGGAAGAGCGGACGGTATTGGTCGACAAGCGTGTCCGCCGCCTGGTGAAGAGTGTTCCCAACTATTCGGAGGTTTTTTACAAACCCAATCAGGATGTGACCCTGGTCAAATCCCAGTCCTGGCCGCTGGAAAAGATCGAAAAACTGCTGACCCAGAATACTTTCGCCTTGCAGCAGGCGACGTTGAAAATGCGCAGTCGTGAGGCCAAGTTGCAAAGACGTGAGGATACCCCAAGGTATACCCTTTATCCCTTGCAGCAATCCACGTACCAGATCACACAAAGCACCTTTGAGTTGCAGAAATTCACGCATACGCTCAAGAAAACCACCTCCCAGCTGGTGAGAACACGGATGGAATCCAATAACGGCGGTGACCGGTGGTATCAGGTTATTGCGGATGCCGATACGTGCCAGGTGGGAGACAGTCAACTCTCCGGCCAATACCAATACAAGGAGACGACTTGCAGTTACAGGGAGAAGAGCGTTGACTCCGGACAGTCAAGTTGCACGAAAGTGAACGCGTCTCCCGGACCAAACTATACTGTGGCGAATCCGGTGGCTTGTGTTTACGAACATCCCGCCACTCCCACCACGACGGGGAGTGCTGCTGCCCCCTGCGTTGCCGGTTCGCCATCGACCGGGCAGAACTTCAGTAGCTACGATACCTGTCAGTTCAGTACGAAGTCGGAGACGGTGACACTGCCTACAAACCAGAGTTGCACGGCGAAGTATGCATCAGCTACCAGCGGTACCAATCTCTCCGGTACGACCGAGGGCAACAAGGTGGTTTGCGCCCATTCCGGTACGCCGACGGCAACGACGCCCGTTGCGCGATGCACGGCGACGACCGTTGCTGAGAACAATGCCTATACCAAACCGAAAATCACCTGCGGCTATAGCGGGACAGCGAGTGAAACGAACAAGGATACTACTTCGTGCACCAATTATGATCAGTCAGGTACCGCAGCAGGCACCGAGTGGTCGGGTGATAAAAAAGTTTGCAGCTGGAAAACCGGAGACTGGGCGTTTGTCACGAATGGTTGTACGCAGAGTGGCAGTGAGACTGATTACACCAAAAATAAAGTTGTCTGCCAGTTTGGCAATACATTGGGTACGGCGGCGATGGGCAATTGGGGAGGCTATGTGCTGACTGCCTGTTCGCCGGAGAACACCCCGGCGTCCGGCATCGGCGGCACGCCGTCCAATGTAGCCTCTGCGACGGGTAGCAGGCGGGTCGACTGCGAGGCGCAGCCTTTCAGTGAACTGGTTGAGGCAGACTGGTTGGCCGCGTCTTCCTGTACGGCGACGCCTGTGCCGACGAACTTTACCAGTACCGGCCTGGCCTGTCGTTATTCGCCAAAGGCGGTGTCGAGCAACCCCACTACCTGCACACCAAACGCCGGCGTAGTGACACCAGGGGTACAATTGTCCGGCACGACCAGCGGTGACAAAAAGAGCTGTTTCTTCAGCGGTGGCACTTGGACTGCAGTGACGCCAGCGGCCACCGGAACCTGTACGCCCAACAAACCGGTGGCAGCAGGGGACGGCACCTTGACCGGAAATGAGATAGCGTGCCGCTATAGCAGCACCAGCAGCACTTTACGCAATCAGGATACGTGTTCGCCCAATGATGTCGGCGCCGCGGTTGGTAGTGAACTCCCGGCCGGGACCAGAACGGGGCCACGCACCGTCTGTTCCTGGGAAGGCAGTACGCAACGGACATCGGTGGATACTTGCACCTACGATGACCCGGGAGCGACCAATCCGATCCGCAAGCGGGTGATTTGTTCCTATCCTGAATCGCCGACCAGTACCGGTGCGACAAATCTGTACCGCTGCCCGACGGACCTGAAACCCCGGTCGAACTACACTGGTGGCACGACTCCCGGCTCAAAATGGGAGACTGCAAAGGAATGTGCGACAGGGACACCGACGGAAGTCGGAGCTGAAGAGTGTCTGGTGAACGGTGATCTGACGGCAGAACCGCCTTATACGAGCTGTGGCTACGAGTGGCCGGGCACATTGACGGAAGGTCTGGAGAGTTGCATTGTCGATGCGCCAAAGCGGGATGCAGCCAACCCCAACAAACTGATTGGTGGTTCGATCACGGAATGCACCTATCAGCGGCTGGCGAACAATACCGACGATCTGTATAAGCCGAAAACCGAGTCCTCCCCGGGCGTTCTGCTGGAAATCTGCACCCCCGTGCCGAAATCGACGAATGCAAAACAGCTTCCATCGGGAACGCCGAACAGCGCCGGTATCTTCCAGACCAGTGCGCAAGACGGCAAGACGGTCGGCAAGGCAATCAGCTGTCATCACCTGACGTCGGGGAAATTCACGCTGCCCCCAACCGGTAGCACGAAACCGCTGGCTTCGTGCACCAACAAGGCGGCCATGGCGACAAACGGGGTGGACTTCCAGAAGCAGGTTGTTTGCCGGTACGCCAACAGCGTGGACCATGCGCTGCAGAATCTCGACGCCGCAAGATGCGAGCCCTATGATGAAAGCGCCAAGACCGGCGATGGGCAGACCTGGACAGGGCCGAGAATCACCTGCAATTACAGCACTATCAACACCGGCAACGCCAACGCCAGCGAGTGTGAACCGAAGGCACGCAGCACGGCTAGCCCCTTTACCGGCCCGGAAGTGCTATGTTCCTATGGAACGGCGGAGGGCTGGAAGGACGTAAAGACGGGTGAATGTGTAACCCAGGCGAAAAGCCTGGCTGGTGCCGCGACTTTTGTCGGCCCGGCACGCGAGTGCCGCTATGATCGCAATCCGGATCAGGGGGCGGATAACACCTGCACCAACCTGGCGCAATCGCCTGCCTCGCCTTATACCGTGACCCTGGCGAAAAACTGCGTACAAAAAGAGTTTAAACCCGATCCAGTACCAAGTACGAAGACCGTCGATAACTGCTCCACCCTGCCGACAGATACAACGTCAGCTACCGGGGTGCGGAAGCAGACGGCGACAACATGCACTTTCGCTTCTGTCGTGACGGGCAATTCCAACTCGTGCACGTGCCAGACCGGTGCTGCGCCAGAAATCGGGTCGGGCAGTGCCTGCTATTCCAGCGGTGGGGTGCTTAACTATGCGGCAAGCGGGACCAACCCTGCCTACGATGTTTATACGACGCAGGTGCACTGCCGGTCAGACCGAATCAACGATAAAACGCCGGTGGCGAACTGTACGCCGGCCGGTTCTGCGCCGGGAAGTTATGCAGCGGGCAAGATCGTGCAGTGTACGGTGAAAGACCTGACACCCACCGGGGCAACGCCGGTGGCGAGTTGCACCGTCGGGCAGACGACGATGGATAGCAGCTTCGTCTATTCGACCTGCACCGAAATAATGAAAAAGGGTCCGTTCTTTGTCGAAACCTGTACGGCTACTCCGCCCAGCGCAAGCAACAACTTTGTTGGGATCACGTGCGATCGAACGATGGAAGGGATTTCGCTTGACAGCGCATCCAGTTGTATCGCCCAGACAGCAACCGCTCCGGAGTGGAAGACCGTGACTTGCGTCGCGAACGGCGATGGGACGATCAACTCGCTGGCTGACGTGGCGGCCTATTACTACAAGACCGACCTGCGCACCTTTGCCCTGAGGAACTGCACCGGAGCCAATGGTGCCGTGCTGTGTACAGCGACCAACGAGATGAACGATGTTCAGGACGAGAAAAACAAGGCGCAGCACATGGTCACGTATACGCTGGGTCTGGGTGCTTCCGGCTACATGCAGTATTCGTCAAGCTACGACACCGATACGGCAGAACCCTATCTCGCCGATCCGAGCAAGCCCAACAACGCGCCTGGTGATTTTCCGATGGTGCGCGGCAAGTGCGGAGCGAAAGAGTGTCCGGCCACGGACGGGATTCCAGCCAACCCGGCGCGCGGTGCCTGTTCCTGGCAATCCGTCGGCAATTGCGACTGGCCGGCACCGGTCAAGGATCAGCAAACGACGATCGACGACCTCTGGCACGCCGCGGTCAATGGCCGTGGGCTGTATTTCAGCGCGACCAACCCGGATTCGCTGGCCAACAGCATTGCCAAGGCGTTGGGCGATGTGGAAGCGAAAAACTCGTACGGTGCGGGGGCGGCGGTCAGCAATACCCAATTGCTGCCCAGCGATAGCTACGTTTTCGGCAATAGCTATAAAAGCTTTGACTGGACCGGCGATGTAACGCGGATCACCCTTGATCCCTGGACAGGGCAGCCGGCAGCAACAGCAGACTGGTCAGCACAGACCAAGCTTGATGCCAAGCCGTGGGCGGAACGTGCCATTTACACCTTCGACAGCGGTGCCGCTAGCAAGCTCAAGGAATTTACAGCGGCAAATTTCGGTACGGCAGCCATGTTCAAATCACCGCGTATTGATGATTTGTCACAATTTGCCTGCGGGGTACCGGCAGTGTGCCTGCAGGATGCGGACAAGACGAAAGCGGCGGGAGCCAAGCTGGTCGATTTCCTGCGTGGTGACCGTAGCAACGAAGGAGCGAAAAACGACAACAGTAAATATTTCCGGCAGCGGGCACATGTGCTCGGCGATATCGTCAACGCCAAGACCGTTTATGTGAAAGCGCCCTTCCGCAACTACGCCGAAAAGGGTTATGCGAAGTTCAAGGAAGACCAGGAGAATCGCCGTGGCATGGTTTATGCTGCCGCCAACGACGGCATGTTGCACGCCTTCAACGCGACCGGAAGTGACACGACCGAGTACTTGACCAAGGATGCGGCGATCAAACAGCTTGCTGCCACCCTGGATCCCTCGGATGCCACCAAGGCCGCTGCAGCGGCAACCGCCATCGCAGCAGCGAAGACGGCGCTGGATGGCGATACGGAGATCGGCCAGGAGAAATGGGCGTATATTCCGTCGATGGTGCTGCCTAAGATGTACCGACTGGCCGACAAGAACTACGAGCGCCTGCATCGTTATCTGGTCGATGCCACGCCGGTCACTGGCGATATCTGTAGCGCTAACTGCAATGCCGAGACGGCGGTGTGGAAGACGATCCTTGTCGGTGGCCTCGGCAAGGGTGGGCGCGGCTACTACGCGCTCGACATCACCGAACCGGCGGCGCCCAAGGCGCTGTGGGAATTCACCCACGCTGACCTCGGCTACACCTACGGCGAACCGCAGATCGGCAAGCTGAAAAACGGCACCTGGGTGGTGATGTTTGCCTCCGGCTACAACAATGTGGATGGGGTGGACGGGGTGTCCGGTGGCAGCGGTGTCGGCAAACTGTTTGTGCTGAACGCCGTGACTGGGGCGCAGATTACCGGTTCGCCGATCTCGACCGGGGTAGGCAGTGCCACTGACCCGAGCGGCTTGGCGCAGATTACGGCTCCGTCCTCCGATCCGATGCAAGATCCGGTGGTGCTGGGGGTCTATGGCGGTGACCTGTTCGGTAACCTGTGGCGATTTGACCTCAACGACGAGGTCGGCCCATCGGGGATTGAGGCGCAGTTGCTGGCGAAGTTGAAGGACGATGACGGCAAGGCGCAAGCGATTACCACGCGTCCCCTGGTCAGCAAGGTGCAGGATGAGTACATCGTTCTGGTGACGACCGGGCGCTATCTGTCCATCGATGATAACGACATCGACGAGACACACTCGGTGTATGGACTGATCGACCGGCGCGAGAGTGGTACGACGGCGTCTACGGCGATCTACGATAACCCGCGTGCGTCTGCTGCGGCTGATTCGGACAGCAATGGCTTCATTGTGCAGGAAATGGAAGAAGTGGCCTGTCCGTCAGATTCGCCGAGTTATCTCTGCCAGAGCGGGGAGATGGTCACGCGAATCAAGCCGAACTCGATCAAGCCTGACTACAAGGTGCACAACGGTTGGGTGATCGATCTGATCCATGACGAGGAACGCGGTAATCTGAATCCGGTGCTGGCGATGGGAACGATGGTGATCAATACCAACGCGCCGACCGATAATCCATGTGATTCTGGCGGCAAGAGCTACCAGTACTGGCTGGATTACGAGAGCGGCGGCGCAGTCGCGGCTGACACACCGGATAATCCCGGTGGCCTGCTCGGAATCAAGATTGCCGATTTCCTGGTGGGTGCGCCGTCGGTTGTTGTCGCCGGTGACGGTCGGGTGCTGTCCTTTACGCAAGGGGTGGGGTTGCGTCCGATCCCGATCTCCAAGCCTCTCATCTCGCGGCGAACCTCTTGGCGTGAGGTGGTCGATGAGTAATTGGTGTATTGATCCTGTTTGTGGTGAGTCATCATGAACGGGGGCGGGTGGGAGTCTTCCCCACCCGCCTTTTCACTTCGGATGGTGAAAATCGCTTGTCTTCTCCCCGTCGGCGTGGGTTCCATACAAGCCTGGAAAGAGCCAGGGTGGATGCTCTTGTGGCGATTTCGGCTTGATTTGGGCAAAAAACCACCTGTGCGGATACTCCTTTCCCCGTAGGAGCGGGTTTCAAACCCGCCCCTACACAACCGCACTTTGTCACTAGGTTTGTGATACTTTTTTACGCTAACTTTCATGGTTGCAGCCACCACGAAGGATGAAAAATTCGTGAGCGTTCCTGCTCGTGCAGGCGGTCTGGCGGCAGCGCTGGTTTTGTCGTTTGTCCTGCACATGCTGCTGTTGCTCATGCTTGGTTGGCAGACAGGTGGCGGCGCTCCCCGGCGTGCGCCCCTGCAGTTGACTTTGCGGGAAGCCTTGTCGCTGAAAGATGCCCCGGCGTCTACGCCAGAAGCGACGTTTACGCCACAGGAAACCGTCGTTCCTCCCGCGCAAGACGTGAAATCAGTGCCGCGTCGCACGGTTGCGAAGGGAGGGGGCAGAACCAAAACCACCTTGCCAGAAACGGTACCTGCGCCCCCGCTTCCCCGCGTTGCGCCGACGTCGCCAGTCAAGGATGAAACTCCGCCCCAAAGTGCTGGCCTGTCCGGCGACACCGCGTTGCTTACCTTGCCAGGCTCATCCAGCATCGTCAGGCAGGCCGAGATCACTTTCGGGATTTTTACCGGCCCGCAACGGCGTCCGGGGGGGCAGGCGCAGCATCACTTCATTGCGGATCAGCAGGGCGGCTATTACGGCGTCAAAGTGGCGCAACTTGCCGAGGACGGAAGTACGCCGGACTGGTCGCTGGAAGTGTCGGGAACCATCCGGGAGCAAGGCCTGAGTCCGAAGCGATTTTCCCTGACCGGGGAGATGCCGCGACGGCTGATGGCTTTGCAGGAGACGGTGGGTGCGGCGGGTCGCGTGCGGGACTGGAAAATGCCCGATGGCCTGCTCGATCGTCAAAGCCTGATCTACCAATTCATGGCCCGCCCGCCTGCGCGTTTCGGCGGGAGCCTGTGGCTTTCGGATGGCGAGCGGCATCTCAAATATGTTTATCGGCCGGTCGGTTTTGATGCCTTGCCGCCAGGCATTCCCGGCCTCGGGCAGGCGCTCAAGCTGGAAATACGGGCGGCCGAGGATGCGGGTGAGGAACTCGTTGAGTTGTGGCTGCTGCCAGACCGGCATTATCTGCCTGTGCGGGTACGCTATACGGATTCGCTCGGCGAGGTAACGGAAATGGTTGCCACCTCGTTCGATTTCAAGGAGTAGTTTTTCTGCCTTCCGATCAGGGTACAAAGGCAACTCCCTTTTCTTCAAGAGTATTGCTGTTTTCAAGCCGGCGCAATTCATTTAACATTAATCTTTTTTTCATGACTGTATCGGTCGGACATGTGAATATGTCACATAATACTTGCCTGCTTTATGCCCGACTGTGCGGAAGCGCGAAGCAATTCTCCGAGCTTGATGACGAGCTTGCCGGTCGTCCGATTGATCGGCGCTTCAATCGGATCGAACGGGCGATCTCAGCCTATCAGGGGAGATTGCTGGAACAGCAATGGATGCAGCAGAAAATTGCCTTCGACTCGGCGGATGCGGCGATTCTTGCTGCCCGTGAAATGCAGCAGCGCTGTTCGGTCTTGCCTCAGGTTTCCGCCAATCGCCTGGCTCTGTGTATTGGTGTGCTGTGCCAACGCCTTTCCGATCCGGCGGAAGAGAGCAAAGAAATTGTTGCCCGCCTGCTGACCCTCAGTGACGGTATCCAGGCAACCGAGAAGGTTTTTCGCCGCCTCAATAGCGATTTGCGCAAGATCGCCAAGTCGGAGAAGCCAGCACCGGGAGAACCACGCATCTACCAGTTTGACTGGCGTCTCGAGATTCCTTCAACGGCGGCAAGGATAGGAAATTCAACCGCATTCCCCGAAGTATCTCCGCACCTTCCGTCCATCGTCAACCGTGATTTCCCCTCAGGTTTCCGGAATTTCTCGTTCGATTTACCCTGAAACTCGTGTCTGTTGCCCTGAAAACGCCCTT
>RRZT012702750.1_pt1 | contig 14196 bp, 13 predicted proteins | sample 2165551 | NCBI WGS metagenome assembly RRZT01 (sample SAMN10456910, study PRJNA506462) | wastewater metagenome | biome: wastewater; feature: sludge; material: wastewater sludge; isolation source: wastewater sludge with Escherichia coli K12::gfp cells carrying plasmid... | place: USA: Moscow, Idaho... | reverse complement strand
CACGTTAGCCGGCGGGAAATGTGAATGAATCCAGCAACGATTAAATTAATACTGAAAAGTTGAGAAATTAAACAATGGTAGGTGCTGTTTTGATATTAAAAATATTGGCGAATAAATAACAGTTATTCAGTAGATTAAAAATATAGAGGTAGTCTAGCGTAGAAGTTACTGGTTCTACGCGGTTTTATTGCGCAGCGTTTGTGTGGATTGTTGGGAGATTCGTTTAATCTGCTTCATAGTCATGGTGAACGACCGCGTCGAGTATCTCGATGACTCTGACGCCATCCTTGAAATGTTGCAGTGTTTCGTCAATTGGTAGATCAGGGTTTCCCCCGTGCGCAAATTCATTTCGAGCTTTGACTAAAGCTGTAAGCGCGCCTTGAAGCCGGGGCTTGTCGTCAAGAGCTAGCAGCTCATCAAACCTAGCGCGCCATCGACCATCAAATTCAGAGAGCATGCTTTCGATCATGCAGAGCCTCGGATTGCATGATGAATCCCGAACTTTTTTCCGGATGAAGTTTTTTACCTGTACGTGGCTATCCTTATCAATCTTGTCAGCGATTGCTTGTTTGAAAGCAGCCTCAATGCTCCCTGTAGCGCGAATAACGGCGTACTTTTTTATGTAAGGCGTTGGATTTGCGCCATTCCCGAGGCCAGTGAGCAGGGCAGATATTCCGTTAAGTTCCGTAAGGCAGTCATCAAGGATTTTCTTGACATCCTTGTTATTCATTGCATTTCAACTCCGAAGAGCGTAACAAACATTTGTGACACCCGGCTTCTGATGTTTGGAACTCGCATTGTTTCTTGAGACAGCAGTTTCTGATAGTCCGGTGCTTTCAAAAGGGATAGTCGTCGAGCTTCCAACTCGCCAGGTTTGAATCGCCCTATATCTCGTCTTGTAGCTGCGTCAGAAGAAATCATGACAGAGTCAAATAGCGTAGGACTGAAACTAGGGACAAGCTTTCCTTCTTCCGTTGGTGACAGGTTATGGAATGCAGCATTGCCAAAGTGTTCGTGAACAAACTTGATGGTCACCTCGAATCTTGCTCTCAGGTTGGCCACCAAGTCGGGCTTGTTGACCGAGTCCATGTATTGATTTAGATATTTTTTTAGCGAAATCCGAGATGGAGCCTTATCTGAGGAAAGTATCTTTTCATCCGAAAGCGCGAAGAACCGAAGAATGTGCTCAAGATCACGCATCCTTTCATCAGGGACCTCTGCCCCCCAAAGGGTTCGCCAGTCCTTATTGGCATTCAGCTCAAACAGAAGGGAGTTAATCGGTCCTTGATAAATACAATTCCGAATTTCTTGCGGTAGCAGTGTCCTACCGCTAGAATTGATCCGCTCGAATACTTGATAAAGGCTAGTGTCACCATTTACCGGGTGTTGTTGCATAAAAATGATCGCGTGAATTGTTGTGTTTCTTATTTTTCGCTGCTCGTCGTCTGATAGTTCAAGAAAAGCTTTGCCTCTCCAGCGCTCATGAATTTTGTCGCTTCGTGAGAGCTTGAAAACTGACTTATCTTTTGAAAATATTCCTTTTACGTAGTCTCTAACGGTCATGAATCTTTGGTAGCCGTCAATGATTAGTAATTTCTCGTCCTTAGTTTTTGCCAGAAAAATGCTTGGGACAGGTAAACCAAGAAGAACAGAGTCAACAAATCTTGAAGCCTCTGTTTTATCCCAAACATAGTTTCGTTGGAGTTCTGGCTTAACTAATTCATCTTCGTCGTATCGCGAAATGAGTTCACGAAAGCTAAGGTCAGCCCCCCATGATGATATCTTGAATAGATCATCGTCACTATAAAAATCGTCCTGTTCGTCAGAAGGCGCATCGACGATAGTTTTCATTCCTTCAGCCATAAAACTTCCTAGTAAAAGTGGATAGTGTGAAACGCATAACGCCGGGAATCTTCAAGCGCAGCATTTTGACGTTCCGTTGTCGGAGTTGTTAGGTTTAGAAACACAAAACATAGAACAACCTCGAAATGTTGTTTTAATGAAATCCCGGGGCCTGCAGTGGGGCCTTGGGGCAGTTAATGCTACGTAGCCAAAAGGTAAAACAGGAATTGAATAATGGCAAGCGCAATTACAGTCGCAAAAATATTTATGTCGGCTAAAAAATAAATAGTTATCTAATAGGCTAAGAATATAAGCTCTGCTTAACGTCGCGTTAACTGGTTTGGTGAGGATTTGTCGTGTGATATTTAGCGCTGGTGCAGCGTAAATGGCTTTGTGAAGTAGTTTTTCGGAGGAATAAACATAACTGGTGAGCGCGTTCGTATTCAGCCTTTTAGTTTTTACTAATTAGGAAGGTGAGCGTAATTGTCGTAAGTAGAGAATTCATCCGCTTTTACGAGGGGCTGCATTTTTGCATGTAAAAGTGGGTCGTTACGATCGAAGGCCGGTTTTGAAATGAGATGTTGGGGGGTGAGTGATTAGGCGAGGCGGTAGATTTTTAGGGCGTGAGGGCTCGGAAAACTTGCTTAACCTGTTTAGGGAGTTTGTAGTGTGTGAAATGGTTGAATTTTGGACATGAGATGTTGGTGAATCTACTGAAGGGATGGCTTTTATGAGGGCTTGCTGTAAGTTTTTTTATAGGGTGTGTTTTAAATGGTGAAAATTGACGTCAATCAATTTTTATTTTCTCTACTTGTTGCCAAATTCAGGTAATTCCCTAGATGTTGTGGTTATTTGGGTTATAAATTTTTAAAAATATTAAGACGATTCATCTGCATATATGAAAATTGTGAGCGTTGTTTTGCGTGTAGCACCCGATCAGGCTGAGGCTTTGGCTCGTTTGGTGCCGACGGTGCCGGGTGCACAAGTGCAGGCAAGTGATGCACAGCAGGGCAAGGTTTTGGTCACGATTGAAGATTGCCTGCCGGGGGCGGGGGATTATGCGGTTTCAGATTCTTTGGTGGCGGTGCACCAGTTGCCCCACGTGCAGGGAATGACTATAGCGTATGAATACAGTGATGATGTCCAAACGGAGGGTTAAGCATCATGGATAGACGGACTTTTATTAAAAACAATGCGATTGCCGCAGCAGCAAGCACCGCCGGGATGACGATTCCTATTGTGGCCCAGGCGGCCGATCCAAAGCCGGGTGAGGGTTCGAATGCCATTCGTTGGGACAAAGCGCCTTGCCGTTTTTGCGGCACGGGTTGTTCGGTGTTGGTAGGGGTTCAAAATGGCCGTGTTGTGGCGACACAAGGTGATCCAGATGCGCCGGTTAACCGTGGCTTAAACTGTATTAAAGGCTATTTTTTATCCAAGATTATGTACGGGGAAGACCGTCTTAAGCAGCCCATGCTGCGGATGAAAAACGGGCAGTACGACAAAAATGGTGAGTTTGCGCCGATCTCTTGGGAGAAGGCGTTTGACATCATGGAGCAAAAATGGAAAACGGCCATTAAAACGCATGGGCCGGACTCTGTCGCCATGTTTGGCTCGGGACAATGGACCATTTTTGAGGGTTATGCCGCTACTAAATTGATGAAGGCCGGGTTTCGTACCAATAATTTAGACCCGAATGCACGTCATTGTATGGCCAGTGCGGTGACCGGGTTTATGCGTACCTTTGGTATTGATGAGCCCATGGGTTGCTACGACGATATTGAGCAGGCCGATGCCTTTGTGCTGTGGGGCTCCAATATGGCAGAGATGCATCCTATTTTATGGAGCCGCATCACAGACCGCCGTTTGTCTAAGGCCGGTTCTGAAGTACATGTGCTTTCTACTTTTGAGCATCGCAGCTTTGAGCTTGCAGATAACGGCATGATTTTTGTGCCACAAACAGATTTGGCCATCTTAAATTACATCTGTCATTACATTATCCAGAACAACAAAGTGAATATGGATTTTGTAAAAGCACATGTGAATTTTAAACAGGGTGAAACCGATATTGGCTATGGCTTGCGGCCTAATCATCCACTTGAAAAAGACGCCAAATTCAATGGTTATCCCGATGCAGAAGGTAAACCTAAAAACAATCCGAATGATGCTAAACCGATTACATACGAAGAGTTTGCAAAGTTCGTTTCAGAATACACTGTAGAGAAAGTCTCCAAGCTTTCTGGCGTGCCGATTGAAAACTTAAAGCGTTTGGCAGCTTTGTATGCGGACCCCAGTAAAAAAGTGGTGTCTTTCTGGACGATGGGCTTTAACCAGCATACGCGGGGTACCTGGGTTAATAACATGATCTACAACGTGCATTTGCTCGTTGGCAAGATTTCTGAGCCGGGCAATGGGCCTTTCTCCTTAACAGGGCAGCCTTCTGCTTGTGGTACGGCGCGTGAGGTGGGGACGTTCTCTCATCGTTTGCCAGCAGATATGGTGGTGACTAATCCAGAGCATCGTAAACATTCTGAGGAGTTGTGGAGTCTGCCGGAGGGGACTATACCCGCCAAGGTTGGCTACCATGCGGTAGCGCAAAGCCGGGCTTTGAAAGATGGCAAAATCAAATGCTATTGGACCAGCACGACTAACAATATGCAGGCCGGCCCTAATATTAATGAAGAAACTTACCCCGGCTGGCGCAACCCAGAAGCCTTTGTGGTGGTGTCTGACGCTTACCCCACGGTTTCAGCGCTTTCAGCAGATTTGATTTTGCCGTCGGCTATGTGGACGGAAAAAGAGGGCGCTTTTGGTAATGCTGAGCGTCGCACGCAATTTTGGCGTCAGCAGGTGGCTGCGCCTGGCGAGTCTAAATCTGATTTATGGCAGTACGTTGAGTTTTCAAAGCGCTTTAAGTTAGAAGATGTCTGGCCCGCAGAGTTGATTGCCAAAAAGCCCGGCTTAAAAGGTAAAACCTTGTTTGATGTCCTGTATAAAAACGGTCAGGTAGACAAGTTTCCGCTGAGTGATTTGGAAAAAACCAATGGTCATGCAATTTCTGGCTACATGAATGACGAATCTAAGGCGTTTGGTTTTTATTTGCATAAAGGGCTGTTTGAAGAGTACGCCTTGTTCGGTCGTGGGCATGGGCATGATTTAGCGGATTTCGACCTTTATCACAAAGCGCGTGGCCTTCGTTGGCCGGTGGTGGATGGAAAAGAAACTTTGTGGCGTTTCCGTGAGGGTTTTGATCCTTATGTGAAAGCCGGGGAGAAAATTCGTTTTTATGGCCATAAAGATGGCAAAGCGGTTATTTTTGCTCTGCCTTATCAAGATCCGGCTGAAAAGCCCGATGCCGAATTTGATATGTGGTTGTGTACAGGGCGTGTGCTGGAGCATTGGCATACCGGCTCTATGACGCGCCGTGTGCCGGAGCTGCACCGCGCTGTGCCGGAAGCGCAAGTGTTTATGCATCCGGATGATGCAGCCAAGCGTGGTTTGCAACGCGGCATGGTGGTAGAAGTGGCTTCTCGCCGGGGTAAAATCACCGTCCGGCTGGAAACCCGGGGGCGCAATAAGCCGCCTGTAGGTTTGATTTTCATTCCCTTCTTTGATGCCGGTCGTTTGGTGAATAAGCTTACACTGGATGCGACTTGTCCTATCTCCAAAGAGACGGACTATAAAAAGTGCGCGGTTAAAGTTAGCAAAGTAAGCGCTTAAAACGGACGATGTTTTCATGACAGACTCTCCTCATTCGCCAGAAGTTAAGACAACGCGCCGACGCTTTTTTAAAGAAGCCGCCGGTGCGGCGGTCGGGGCGTGTCTCTTAGGCAGTGCAAGTGGTCTGATTGCGCGTAGCGCACGCGCCATGCCCGGGCAAGCGCTTCGTCCGCCGGGGGCAAAGGCTGAGATTGATTTTTTAGGGGCGTGCGTGCGTTGCGGGCTATGTGTGGAAGCGTGCCCCTATCACACACTGAAGCTTTCGTCTTTGGGTGAGGATGTCCCGGTCGGTACGCCGTTCTTTAACGCGCGTAGCATACCGTGTGAAATGTGTGAGGATATTCCGTGCGTAAAAATTTGTCCTACAGGGGCGCTGGAGCATAGTCTGACAAACATCAACCAGGCACGTATGGGCTTGGCAGTGTTGATTGACCAGGAAAACTGCTTGAATTTTCTAGGTCTGCGGTGTGACGTTTGCTACCGTGTGTGCCCGGTGATTGATAAAGCCATTACGTTGGAGAAAATTCATAATCCACGCTCAGATCGCCATGCCATGTTGCTCCCAACCGTTCATGCAGACGCGTGTACGGGATGTGGAAAATGTGAAAAGGCCTGCGTTTTACCGGGGGAGTCTGCCATTAAGGTGCTGCCTCGCTCAGTCGCACAAGCCAGTGTGTCGGAGCACTATCGGCGGGGTTGGGAAGAAAAGCGCAAAGCGGGTGGGGCACTGATTGGGGAGCAGACGCAATTGCCGGTGCGTGGGCTTGAAAATGCTCAGCCCGGGGTGGATTCTTCTGCTGTACCGACTAAGCCGGCTCAAGACTTACCTTCAGGGTGGACACCATGAGTGCAGTTACGCCCGTATCGGCCTTGGGTAAAGAGGCCATTGAAAAAAAAGGTTGGTGGCGCGCGCATGCTTGGTTAATAGCACGCCGTTTTTCTCAGCTGGGTATTTTAGGTTTATTTGCGTTAGCCTCTTATAAGGGCGTCGGTATTTTGAAGGGGAATCTTTCCTCAAGTCTTCTACTCGACACGATTCCTCTAAGCGACCCTTTTTTACTGATGCAGAGCATTTTTACCGGGCATTTCCCTGAGCGCACGGCATGCTTAGGCGCCGGAATTATTGTGGCGTTTTACCTGTTGTTTGGCGGGCGGACCTTTTGCAGTTGGGTGTGCCCGGTAAATCTTGTGACAGATGCTGCTGCCTTTTTGCGCAGAAAGTTGGGTTTAAAGGGCGGGCGTACGCCGCATCCTAATACGCGTTATTGGCTTTTGGGAATGGTGATGGTTTTAGCCTCATTAACAGGGGTTTTAGCCTGGGAGTGGGTGAATCCTGTCACTATTTTTCAAAGAGGTTTAATTTTTGGATTTGGTTTGGCATGGGGCGTAATAGGGGCTGTTTTTTTATATGACCTTTTTATTGCTAGCCGGGGCTGGTGCGGACACGTTTGTCCTCAAGGTGCTTTTTATAGTCTATTGGGTCGAGTTTCGCCGGTGTGTATTGAAGCCGTTCAGCGCGATGCTTGTGACGACTGTATGGAATGTTTTGCCATTTGCCCAGAACCTCAAGTGATTCGCCCAGCGCTGAAAGCGCAGGGACAGAGCCACGCAATGATTTTAGATTCAAGCTGTACACATTGCGCACGTTGTGTTGATATTTGCGGCGAGCGTGTTTTTAAAGTGACAATGCGATTTGCAAGGAGCAAGCCATGAGTAAATTGAGCCGACAAATTCTTCTTTCCTTAGGACTTGCTGTGGGGGCATGGCAGGGTGTGTGGGCTGCAGATGATGTTTCTATGGTTAAAAGCATCCGTGGTGCAGAGGTGAGTGCGCCGGATCCTGCTCCTGGCAATTATCGTCAGGAACGTGACCATGCACCCGCTTCACGTGAGTACGTGCAGCAGCCACCGCTGATTCCTCATGTTATTGAAGGTTACACTGTTACTAAAAACTATAACAAGTGCTTAGATTGCCATAGCTGGACGCGTTACAAAGAAACGGGTGCTACCAAGGTGAGCCCGACGCACTTTAAAGACCGGGAGGGCAGTGAGTTGTCCAACATTTCGCCGCGTCGCTATTTCTGTATGCAGTGCCATGTAGCGCAAACGGATGCGAGGCCTTTGGTGGGGAACACCTTCCAACGTGCGAATGGTTTGCGCTAAGTCACCATAAAGGATATTGACTCATGAACTCATCACCCGAAACCTCTACGCCACCAAGCCGATGCGCAAAGCTAAAAAGCTGCTTACTGAGCAAGCGCTTCGGGCTCATGGCTTTATGCTTCGTGTTAGGTATTGTTTTTTGGGGCGGCTTTAACACTGCCATGGAATGGACCAATCGTGAAGCGTTTTGTATCTCTTGCCACGAGATGCAAGCGAATGTGTATCAGGAATACCGCAATACCATTCACTATGCCAACCGCTCCGGTGTGCGTGCAACCTGCCCGGATTGCCACGTTCCCAAAGCTTGGGGACCGAAGATGATTCGTAAAATACAAGCTTCGAACGAAGTTTTGCATCACCTTCTCGGTTCGATCAATACGCCAGAAAAATTCAATGCTAAGCGGATTCACCTCGCCCAGCATGAATGGGCGCGAATGAAGGCGAACGACTCAAAAGAGTGTCGTAATTGTCATGACTTTATGTCGTTTGACTATAGTGTTCAAAACCAGCGCAGTGCCGCCATGCATCAGGATGGGTTAACACATGGCAAGACTTGTATTGATTGCCATAAGGGCATTGCCCATCAGTTGCCACCGGTTGATCAAGGCGTGGGGGCAGATAGCCACGGAATTGCACCTGAAGTGTTACATCCGCCTTTAAAACCGGAAGCCTCTCAATCGCCTTAAGCAGACAAAGAGATATGAAAAACGCCCAGCTAAAGACTGGGCGTTTTTATTTTGATTGATGAAAACTTAAAACATCTGCTGCGATTCGCGATTCTTTTTTATAGCCTTTTGCTCAAAATTTGATAACGAAACTTTGAGGGATCAAGGCTGTCTAGCATGCCTTTTTCAGTTAGGCCATTTGGATACATTAAATAAGGAATGTCATGGTCTAAGCCGGGTAAAAGCAGGTCGTGCCCAACGTTATAAGCCATCCAGTTCATTTCCCAGGCGCCAAATAGTAGTTTTCGAGCGGCTTGAACTTTAGGGTCAATTGTAGTCAGACCACCGGGTTCTTCTTCAAGAATGACTTTACGGACATCTGCCGGGTCGGCCGGTATCCAGCCAAAGCCCTCGGCAAAAAATTCTGCGCGACAGTGCTGAGCCTTACTAATATCACCGTATTTGCCTAAGCTTTTGTAGCCTAGCCGGGAATCATCAATACGAATGCCATATATATCGCGGGCGGGTACGCCAGCTGCTCGGCATAGCGCAACGAATAGCCCATTGATGTCAGCGCATTTGCCGTTTAATTGCCCACTGGTGAGCATTTGTTCGACATTGCCGGTGCCGCATCCCTGCGTTTTTGGATTGCGGCTGGTATTGTCGACAACCCACTCATAAATAGCACGAACTTTGTCTATTGCAGTGTGCTCTTTTCCTGTAAGAATGCGGTCAATTACTTTTTTAACTTCGTTACCGGTTGGTAAGTACTTGGTGGCGCGTAAATAAAGGTTTTTCTCTGCCTCAGATAATTGCAGGGAGGAAATTGGTTTCTCCAAATCAATATGAACATCCCGGGTTTTGATGTAATTGTTTACTTTAATGAAACGCTCCCGGCTTTCGCTGGGCCATTTCACAGACAATACCGGCACTTGATAAGGTGCAAGCGTTAATAATTGCGCTGAACCACCGGCAGAAACTTCCCACGTGCTTTGTTTGCTTATGGTTTGCATATTAGATAAATTTTCAGCCGGCATGGGTAGCCAAACTTGTACAGCACCTTCGTCTGCAATAGGGTGAACCTCTAGGCTGATTTCATATTCTCGCCATGTCTCATCTAGTTTAGCGGGCGGCGCCAATGACATTGTTGTTTCGGCCTGTAATAAATTACTTTTTAAACTGAGTAAAGGGGCCAGTGCACCTAATTTTAGAAAGTGACGCCGTTGCATAAAACTCCTCCAGTTATAAAATAAAAACCTTTTAAACTTTTATTTTTTGCAATAAAAATTAAAATGGTTTTGCTTGAAAATATAAATATATTTTTAACTAACTTTATTTTGACGTTCTGTGTAAATCTTTTTGGCCACATAAATGACGATTGTGAGTGCAAAAAGAATAAATAACCCCGTCACAAACATAAATGTTCCCCCGGTTAGTAGGCTCCCTACATAGGAATAGAGGATGGTTGCAGGTAATTGCCCAAGGCCCGTTGCAATAAAAAAACTTCTAAATCGAATACCTGTTAATCCAGCGGCATAGCTAATGGGGTCAAAAGGAACAAAGGGTAAAAGCCTACAAATAAGAATGGTGTGTTTTCCATATTTTTCAAAAAATCCATCCATGCTTTCCAAAATGCTTCGTCCTGTAAATTTTTCTACAACCTCCCGGCCAAATATTCGAGCTATAAAAAAACACAGTGCAGCCCCCAGCATTGAACTTGTCCAAGATAATAAACCTCCCCAAAATGCCCCAAATAGAGAGGCATTTGCAAAGGTAATTAAAAATGCCGGCAGGGGCGCTGCAATGGCTTGCAAAATCATGAGAAAAAATGAAACGATGGCCGCTTGATGCCCATAGGATTGAATAAAACGCTCCACACCTTTTTGATCAACTTCCGTAAAAGCCGCCAGACTGCTATTTATAAAGTTACGAACTTCTGGAATAGCAGAATAAGTAATAATGCCTATTGCGAGCGTGATTAGCATTCCAATACGGTAAAACCAAATAAATCGATTTTTAATTTGAGACATATTTTTACCCAAAGAGTCTAAGCGGCTTGTTTATTAAGCGTTGTTATCTGCGTTATTTAATGACTTTTAGGGTCACTGCTACTAAAGCATCGTCAGGCGGTTGTACGGCGCTGTTTCCAATAAATTTCACTTCACCCCGTTTTTCAACGGCACCATAGGTATAAACCGCATTACTTACAATCCCAACAGGGCAACTATCTAGGCAAAGCAAACACCCAGTTTTGACATTTTCCGCCACGCTTAAATTGCCACCAAAACGAATGTCGAATTTGTTGCCGTTGCTGTCTTTTATCATCTCATCAATATCATAATATTTTTGTGAGCCGGCCCATTTAAAATGAATGTCTAATTTATCGCCAGTGACATGGGTGGTTTCTTTATTTTCAAAAGTCATATTTTCCCCAGCCTTTGCGCCTATTTGTACTAAGGCCTCGTAAAATTCTTTTGGATTTGCAAGCCCGGTAAAAACCGCTTTGTTACCATTGCTGCCGCCCTCAAAAACAATTCCATGCCGTGATTCTTCTTTAAAATATTTACTATTTGCTTTGGCCAGCATGGTGACAACACCGGCTTGCTGATCCACTTTAATTGGATTGGTTTTTGATAGTCCTTCATATGTTTGCACTGGGGCTTGGGCGTTTGGTGAAGGTGGGATTTTGGGTGATGAGGAATTTTGATCGCAGCCACTTAGGGTAGTGGCTAAGATTAAGGCACATAAAGCAAAATTGTGGCGTAATTTTAAAGTGAAAACTGCATGCATAACTAACATCTCCTTGGTTGTAAATTGCCCATCTACTGTTAAACAATCAAATATCTTGATTGTTTAATTGCTGTAAGTTAATTTGCTTATATCGCCCATAAGCTTTTGCTATTTGAATTAGAGTAAATAGCAAAAATCCACTCAAACATAATTCCATCATGAATTGCTGACTTATGCCTTCTCGGGCAAGTTCTGCCGCCATAAAGGAATATAGGGCAACGCCCGGAAGCATGCTTAAGGCAGAAATGAATGTAAAAGGCCAAAAAGCAATGGGCGTGAGTCCGTAGAGATAGCTTTGTATGTTGTAGGGGAATAAAGGGACTAAACGGGTTAGGATTAAAAAATCAATCCCATTTCGAGCAATTCCTCTTTCAATGGCACGAAAACTCTTTGTGTGACCCAATCTGCTAATAAGCACATCTCGGCAAAAGAAGCGTGCAATTAAAAAAGAAAGAGAAGATCCTAATGTGGCGGCAAATAAGGAAAGCAGTGCTCCCGTTAAAGCGCCAAATATGACTCCTCCTGCAACAACCAATAAACTGCCCGGAATTAAGCAAACGGTAGAAATAATAAACAGCAGAATGTAGACGACGTACCCCACAGAGCCACTGTGGTGGATAAGATTTTGAAGATTCTGGAGATTAGAAAGAAGATCAGTAAAACCGATCTTATGCAGGAGTAAAACGAGGGCACCCAAGAGGGCAAAACAGATGAGTAATTTGCGTTCAGCGTTAGAGAGACTTCTTTTGCATAACAGGTGACCTCCATCCACCTTTTTCAAAAATAAAAAATACGACGTTTTGACTGAAATAACAGAGCAAAGCGTAAAACACTTTTAAAAACTTCGGGCAAGTCTAATGAGAGCTTTTGGAAAAGTCAAAAACTTTCGATGGCTTAAATAAGTTCAAAGTGCGCTGGATGGCAAGTTTTGCTTACTTATCCGTGGGCAAGTAGAGCATACAGAAGTGTTTTGCTTGATTGGGATGATTTCCCTTGTAAAAAATAAGTTTTTTCTGCTCACTTCAACTGGGATTATTTCGCCTACCCTCTTAGCTTGATTGTTTAGTCTTATAAAAAAATATAAATTACGATTTTTTTATATAAAAAATATTCTATTCGTTATTGTGTCGCTTGTTTTTTGTTTTTTAAAATTTTCTTTAATTTCAATTAATTAAAGTGCTTTTACGTGTAACTTTTATGGCTGGCACAGAAGCTGCATTAGATAAGGCATCAAAACAGAATAGGTAAGAGGTGGCCGAGATGGCAAATGCTCAATTATTTAAGACCCGCGATGCAGGCTTGCCCTTGGTGGATAAACAAAATCACTCTGGCAACGGGGCCTACAGCTATAGTGCAAAGCATCATTTAGCGCAGTTAGCGGTGACGGGGTGCTTTAATTCGACTTTTTATGTAGATGCAAGCACCCAGTTGTCTGATGTGATGGCGATTGCGAAGGATTTGGACGATCGTTTTATCGCACAAACCGCGCTTTATGCCCGTCGCCGGGGGGCTATGAAAGATATGCCCGCTTTATTAGTGGCTTTGTTGGCAGCCCGGCAATCACCCTTATTAAGCAGCGTGTTTTTTGAGGTGATTGATAGCGGCAAGATGTTGCGCAACTTTGTGCAGATGATCCGCAGCGGCGTGTTGGGCCGCCGGTCTTTGGGCTCTCGTCCCAAAAAGTTGGTGCAACAATGGTTAAATCAGGCCAGTGAGGCGCAATTGTTAAAAGCCTCGGTGGGCAATGCGCCTTCTTTGGCAGACGTCATCAAAATGGTGCACCCTAAGCCTCAAGAGGCATGGAGGGAGGCGATGTTTGCTTGGTTAATCGGCAAGCCTTGCGACGTGGGGGCTTTGCCTTCCTATGTGAAAGATTTATTGGCCTTTCGCCAAGCCCCTCAGCGTGCCCCGGTGCCTCAAGTGCCTTTTTTATTGTTGTCGAATGAAACTTTGTCTGCAGAACAGTGGGCTGCACAGGCGCAAACCATGAGTTGGCAGGCTTTGCGGATGAACTTGAATACCTTGGCCCGGCATGGCGTCTTTAAATTGCCGGGGATGGCTCAAAAAGTGGCACTGCGTTTAAAGGATGCTCATGCCATTAAACAGGCCGGGGCTTACCCTTATCAATTATTGGCCGCTTGGAATAATGCTAGCGCGGATATACCGGGCGAAGTACGCAAAGCACTTCAAGATGCGATGGAAGTGGCTGTGAGCAACGTACCTCGATTGGGTGGGCGCGTGGTGGTTTGCCCGGATGTGTCTGGTTCAATGCAAAGCCCGGCCACAGGTTATCGAGCCGGTGGAACGTCCAAAGTGCGTTGCATTGATGTTGCAGGTTTGATGGCTGCAGCTGTTTTGCGGGCTAACCCGGCAGCCAGAGTTTTGCCTTTTGAGTGTAATGTAGTGAACATTCGTTTGAATGCAAGAGATAGCGTGATGACCAATGCCAGTCGCTTGGCTGCGATTGGTGGCGGCGGAACGTGCTGCAGCGCGCCCTTAAAGCAGTTGATTAAAGAGGGCGCTGAGGTGGATACGGTGATTTTTGTGTCGGACAATGAATCTTGGATCGACGCAAGCCATCGCCATCAAGCAACGTCAACCATGCAAGCCTGGGCGCGCATTAAAGAGAAAAATCCGCATGCGCGTTTAATTTGCATTGATATTCAGCCTTATGGCAGCACCCAAGCTAAAGAACAGCCTGGGATTTTGAATGTGGGCGGTTTTAGCGATGCCGTCTTCGATATCGTCAGCAAGTTTTCACAAGGTGATATCAATGAGTCCGCAGAATGCTGGGTAAAAGAAATTGAAGAGATTGCTTTAGTATCGATTTAATTTTTTTTTAGGAATAGTTGGAGGATTGTAGCTGTACCTGTTTTAGCGGTGAATGCGAATGAAATTACAGGGTTCTGCGTGCAGCAATGCACATGTGGGGTTCGAGTCCCCATCGGCAAGGAAGTTAAGCCGTGGCGAAAAGGGAGACGCACAGAATTATTTCAGTCATTTTTGTCACCGCCCCGGTT
>RRZT012854587.1_pt1 | contig 14203 bp, 11 predicted proteins | sample 2165551 | NCBI WGS metagenome assembly RRZT01 (sample SAMN10456910, study PRJNA506462) | wastewater metagenome | biome: wastewater; feature: sludge; material: wastewater sludge; isolation source: wastewater sludge with Escherichia coli K12::gfp cells carrying plasmid... | place: USA: Moscow, Idaho... | reverse complement strand
TTCGCAGATCAGCAAATCGCGGAGGGCTTCCCGCCCGCGCGCCAGCTTGGGCCAAGGGGTATCGAGCAGGTGGTTGCTGAGGCCGTAAAGGCCGGGAGCCAAAGACTGGGGAGGACGGTTGGCGCGATTGGAAAAGTAGTGCAGTTCTCCGCCATCGCCGAGCAACAGATTGAAGCCGTTGTACGTGTTGGCGAGCGGCATCAAGCTGGCCAGATAAGCGCTGGCCGACTCTCCGCTTCGCAGAAAATCGCTGACCAACTGGCCGCGGGAAGGAGCGGCGGGCATGAATTGGCCCGGATCCCGGTAATTGGTGATCGCGGCGAAGCGGCCCCCGCGCGTGATGCCGAGCCACGTCCCTCCCTCCTTGAGATCGCGGCCCGCCAAGATATTCGGGGCATCGTCCCAAAACGCCAGCGGAGCGGTGGCCCGGTCGTAGTATTCGTCACGATTGGCGGCCACCACCAGCTCGTAGCGCGGATGACAGCGATAGGCGAACAAAATGAGACACATGAGGTTTCAGCCGGGTACGTTTGAGGAAGTCCGAACGCCGCAGCAAAGATTCAAATTTGATCATAGACCTTGAGAATGTCGATTGCCATCGCCATGCGGATGAGTTGCGACAGGGTATCGGCCCCCATTTTCTGCATGACCTTGGCGCGATGCACTTCCACGGTTTTGCGGCTCAGGCTCAACGCCTCGGCGATTTCCCGGTTGGAGAGACCTTCCACGACCTGGCGCAACACATCCTGTTCGCGCGGGGTCAGCGTGTCGAACCGGCACAACAAATCCCGCCGCCGCGCGCGGGCGCACCGCCGCGCCCGATCCTCAGCCAAGGCATTGTGGACGCAATCGAGCAGCAGTTGATCGTTGAACGGTTTTTCGATGAAATCCAGCGCGCCCTGCTTCATGGCGGTCACCGCCATCGTCACGTCACCGTGGCCGGTGATGATGACGACGGGCACATCGATGCCACGGTCGCGCAAGAGCTGCTGGGAACTCAAATCGTTGCGGCCGGGAATGCGGATATCCAACAGCAAGCAGCCCGGATGGTCGGGCTGGTAAGCGGTCAAAAACCCTTCGGTGTCGGCGAAGGCCAGCGTCCGCAAGCCCACCGATTCCAGGAGATACCGCAGCGAATCGCGCAGCGCCGGATCGTCGCCCACGACGTAAACCAGGGGAGCGTCCCGCCCGGTCACGGCATGTCGGCGCCGGTTTTGGCGATCGGCAGCGCCAGGTTGAAGGTGGCGCCGCACCCCTTGTTGTTCTCGGCCCACAAGCGGCCATCCTGGCTTTCCACCAGCGACCGGCTGATCGCCAAACCCAGACCCAACCCATCGGGTTTGGTGGTGTGGAAACTCTGAAACAGCCGTTCGGTATCGCCATCCGGCAAACCCGGCCCCTGGTCGCGAATCCGGATCAGCACCCGGTCGGGTCCGAGGCGTTCCGCTTCGACCGTGATGACGCCGTCGGCCAGCTCGGGGTGCGGGCCGGCTTCGATGGCGTTGTACAGCAGATTGAGCAAAACCTGTTCGATCTGCATCGGGTCGCCGCTGGCTTCCGGTAGCGGGGTCGGGGGGAACCGGAGTTCGAGCCGGAGCCGCTGCTTCCCGGCATCCGCCTCGCACAGGCCAACCACGTCGGTCAACAACCGGTTCAGATTCACGGGGACGCAGCGGACCGGCTCCTTGCGGATCAGCCGGCGCAGACGCTTGACCAGTTCGCTCGCCCGACAGGCTTGCTTGGCGATCTTGTCCAGGCGGTCCCGCAACACCGCCGGCGGGGGCGCAGCGACTTCCAGTTGCCGCTGGCTGCCGTAGGCGTAATTGACGATGGCCGCCAGCGGTTGGTTGAGTTCGTGAATGAGGCCGGAGGTCATTTCGCCCAACAGCAACAGCCGGCCGGCGTGGGCCAGCTCGGCGCGCCGGGCGATCTCCGCCTCCTGCCGCGACCACGCCGCCGCCAGCACCCGGCTCAGGGCGTACAGAAAACGATGATGGTCCTCGTCGGGAATTCGGGTGATGAACACGCCCAGAACCAGCAAGCGGGCCGGGTCCGCCAGCAACGGCAACAGCAACAGGCTGCTATCGTCCGGCATCGCGAGAATTACGACCGGCGCGGTTCCATTTTCTTCCAGCCCGCCGCCATTCAACCGAGCGGCCAGCCCGGAAAGCGCATCGTGAAGGCATTGGCCGCCGCCCGGACCGAGTTGCAACGCCTGCCAGCAACCGTGCGCGTATACCGTAGGCCATTCGTCTTTCCGCCGTCGCAAGAGCAAGCTGCGCTGGCCCGCACAGGCATGCAGGCCGGCCGCCGCCTGTTCCAGCAACGTTTCCAGCAAACTGTCGCGCAAGGCCAGCACGCTGATCTCGACCAGCAGCTCCTCCTGCCGTCGGCGCAGGAGAGAGCTGCGACGGCGGTCGACCAGGAACGGCGGCGTGTCGTTACAGAGTTCCCGAGAAAGGGCCATTGTTAGGTTGATGATTCAATCCCAAAAGGAACTGCTCCTTCGCGTGTAGCCCGAAGCATATATACCCGTTACGCTGGCGGATAGAATATACCCCGTCATGCGAAATTTCGAGCAACCCGCCATCGCCAGAGGAGAACCACGACATGACCGCCACCGTCCTTTCCCAAGACGCTCTCGTGCTACGCCAGACCAAAGCGGGCGTGGCCACGCTGACACTCAATCGTCCCAAACAATACAACGCCTTATCTCAAGCCATGCTGGCCGCGCTGCAAGCGGAACTGGACGGCGTCGCGGCCGACAAAACTGTGCGGGCGGTGGTGATCGCGGGCGGCGGCCCGGCGTTCTGCGCCGGCCACGACCTCAAGGAAATGCGCGCCCACACCGATCCCGCCTTCCACCGAGCCCTGTTCGCCCAGTGCGGACGGGTGATGCTGACCATCAATCGCTTGCCGCAACCGGTGATCGCCCGCGTGCACGGCATCGCCACCGCCGCCGGCTGTCAGCTGGTCGCGGCCTGCGATCTCGCCGTCGCTTCGGACAACGCGCGCTTCGCCACCTCCGGCATCAACGTCGGCCTGTTCTGTTCGACGCCCGCCGTGGCGCTGAGCCGCAATCTGGGCCGCAAGCAGGCGCTGGAACTCTTGTTGACGGGCGACTTCATCGACGCGCCGACCGCGCAGCGCCAAGGATTGGTCAACCGGGTGGCGCCATTGGACCAGTTGGATGCCGCCGTGGGGGAATTGACGGGCTCCATTTGCAACAAATCACCGTTCGCCATCGCCATGGGTAAGGAATTGTTCTACCGGCAATTGGAATTAGGTTTGGAAGCGGCCTACGCTTGTGCGAGCGAAGCCATGGCCTGCAACATGAACAGCGAGGACGCCCGCGAGGGCATCGACGCCTTCATCGCCAAGCGCAAGCCGGAGTGGAAAGGCCGTTGAACGGCCGCAACCCTCCGCACGGCCCGCGCGATCCCATCATAAATCAACCATAAAGCAACCCAACGGAGGACCGTCGTTCCCATGAGCACCAATCCGCATAATCCCTATGCCATGCATCTGGACCAGAACGCGGCCAATTTCGTACCGCTGACCCCGCTGACCTTCATCGAGCGGGCGGCCGCCGTTTACCCTCATAAAATCGCCTCGGTGCACGGTCCGGTTCGCCGCACTTGGGCCGAAACCTACACCCGCTGCCGGCGGCTGGCATCGGCGCTGCAACGGCGCGGCATCGGCGTGGGTCAAACGGTTGCCGCGATGCTGCCGAACATTCCGGAAATGTTCGAGCTGCACTTCGGCGTGCCGATGAACGGCGCGGTGCTCAACACGCTGAACATCCGGCTGGACGCCGAGGCCATCGCCTTCATGCTGGGCCACGGCGAGGCCAAGATCCTGTTCACCGACCGCGAGTTTTCCGACACCATCGGCAAGGCGCTGAACTTGATGGAAGCCGGCAAGCGCCCGCTGGTCATCGACATCGACGACCCGCAGTACAGCGGCGGCCAAAAGCTCGGCCAACTGGATTACGAGGCTCTGTTGGCCGAAGGCGATCCCGAGTTCGCCTGGCAGAATCCCGCCGACGAGTGGCAAGCCATTTCCCTCAACTACACCTCCGGCACCACCGGCAATCCCAAGGGCGTGGTGTACCACCATCGCGGGGCCTATCTGAACGCGGTTTGCAACGCGATGGTGTGGGACATGGGCCTGCACCCCGTCTATCTGTGGACTTTGCCGATGTTCCACTGCAACGGCTGGTGTTTCCCCTGGACCATCGCCGCCACGGTGGGCACCAACATCTGCCTGCGCCAAGTCCGCGCCGATCTGGTGTTCGATTTGATCAAAAAGGAGAAGGTCAACCACTTCTGTGGCGCGCCGATCGTGCTGAACACCCTGAAGAACGCCCCGGACGAGATGAAAGCCGGCATCGAGCACCGGGTCAAGGTGATGACCGCCGGCGCGGCCCCGCCCGCCGCCGTCATCGAAGGCATGGAGCGGATGAACTTCGAAGTCACCCATGTCTATGGCCTGACCGAAACCTACGGCCCGGCGGTGGTGTGCGCCTGGCACGACGAATGGAACGAGAAGCCTCTGGAAGAGCGGGCCGTGCTGAAATCGCGCCAGGGCGTTCGCTATCCGATGCTGGAGGGGCTGATGGTCGCGCACCCGCAAACCCTGGAACCGATGCCGAAGGACGGCAAGAGCATCGGCGAAATCTTCATGCGCGGCAACAACGTGATGAAGGGCTATCTCAAGAATCCCAGCGCCAGCGAGGAAGCGTTCGAAGGCGGCTGGTTCCACAGCGGCGATCTGGCGGTCTGGCACGAGAACGGCTACATCGACATCAAGGACCGCTCCAAGGACATCATCATTTCCGGCGGCGAGAACATTTCCACCATCGAAGTCGAGGACGTGCTGTACCGGCATCCGGCGGTGCTGGAAGTCGCGGTGGTTGCCCGGCCCGACGCGAAGTGGGGTGAAACGCCGTGCGCCGTCGTCACGCTCCAGCCCGGCAAGGAACACACCACCGAAGAGGAAATCATCGAGTTCTGCCGCAACCAGTTGGCACGGTTCAAGGTGCCGAAGACGGTGGTGTTCGGGCCGCTGCCCAAGACTTCGACCGGCAAGATGCAAAAATACATCCTGCGCGAGCGGGCCAAGGCGCTTTGACGGGCGGCGAACTTTCCCCCGGTCCGCTAAGGGCGCGGTGTCTGGGCTTACGACCTCCTTCCCTCCGGGGGAGGAGGTTTTTATTACCCTCTTTATTGCCCCCTTTAGGGGAAATTACCCTATATTCAGCGCCGAGCTTGATTCGCTATAGGCGCAGACGCAAAAATCCCTTCCCCTGTCGGGAAAGGGATCGGTTTGAAACCGCTTATGTCCGCCACCCGCAGTGGCGTCTACGCTCCCGGCGGGTGGCGACAAACCGGTTTTAGTGCTGCCCGACCGCCCGCCGGACTTCTTCCAGCGAGTTCGGGTCGTCCAGCGTGGACAGATCGCCCGGATCGCGGCCTTCGGCCAGCGCCTGGATCGAGCGCCGCAGCAGTTTGCCGGAGCGGGTCTTGGGCAGGGCGCTGACGAAGTGGACGTTGTGCGGCTTGGCGACCGCCCCCAGCAGTTCCTGCACCTTGTTGATGATTTCCTTCTCCAGCCGCTCGGCGGCGCCCGGCGCGTCGAGCTGGGACGGGTCCTTCAGCCGGCAGAAGCCGACCGGCACCTGGCCCTTGACCTTGTCGGCCAAGCCCACCACCGCCACCTCGGCGACCGCCGAATGGGCCTGGATCGCCTCCTCGATCTCGCGGGTGCCCAGCCGGTGGCCGGCCACGTTGATCACGTCGTCGGTGCGGCCCAGGATGAAGAAATAGCCGTCCTGATCGCGCACCGCCCAGTCGGAGGAGGTGTACAGCATGTCCTTGAAGCTGGAGAAATAGCTCTTGACGAAGCGCGAGTCATCGCCCCACACCGTGCTCAGGCAGCCCGGCGGCAGCGGCGGTTCCACCACCAGCACGCCCTTCTCGCCGCGCGGCACTTCCTCGCCGGTGCCTTCGCTGATCACGCGGATGTTGTAGCCGTAGACCGGGAAGCCCGGCGAGCCGAAGCGGTTGGGCTTGAGATCGACGCCCGGCAGATAGGACAGCATCGGCCAGCCGGTCTCGGTCTGCCAGTAGTGGTCGATGACCGGAATTTTCAGCGCGTCCGTGATCCAGCGCGAGGTCGGCTCGTCCAGCGGCTCGCCGGCCAGGAACAGGTAGCGCAGGCACGACACGTCGTGCATCGTCATGAACTTCTGATCCTGCGACTTCAGCACCCGCACCGCCGTCGGCGATGAGAACATCGACCGCACCTGATATTCGTTGACGATCTTCCACCAGATGCCGGGGTCCGGCCGGATCGGCAGGCCCTCGTAGAAAATCGTGGGGCAACCGTGGATCAACGGGGCGTAGACGATGTAGGAGTGACCCACCACCCAGCCGATGTCGGAGGTGGCGAACATGGTCTCGCCGGGGTTGATGTGATAGAGATGCTTCATGGTAGACGCCAGCGCCACCGCGTAGCCGCCGACATCGCGCTGCACTCCCTTGGGGATGCCGGTGGTGCCGGAGGTGTAGAGGATGTAGCTCGGCTCGTTGGACTCCAGCCAGGTGATCGGCACCTGGGCGTCCATGTGCTGGGCGCGCAGGGTGGCGTAATCCACGTCGCGGCCCTCGACCCAGGTCAGGCCCTTGTCGAGGCCGCGGTTGCAGATCAGCACCTTCTCCGGCGGGAACTTGGCCAAGCTGCACGACTCGTCCACCAAATGCTTGTAGGGCACCGCCTTGCCGCCGCGCATCCCCGCGTCGGAGGTGACCATAACCTTGGGCTTGGCGTCGTCGATGCGCACCGCCAGGTTGTAGGCCGCGAACCCGCCGAACACCACCGAGTGAATCGCGCCGATCCGGGCGCAGGCCAGCATGGCGAAAGCGGCTTCGGCGATCATCGGCATGTAAACGATGACCCGGTCGCCCTTGCCCACGCCCAGCGATTGCAGGATCGCCGCGAACCGATTCACTTCGCGGTGCAGCTCGGCGTAGGTGTAAATGACGGTCTCGTCGGTTTCCGTCGAGATGTAGATCACCGCCCGCTGGTCGGCGCGGTCGGCCAGATGCCGGTCCACGGCGTTGTAGCAAAGATTGGTCTCGCCGCCGGCAAACCACTTGCAAAACGGGGGCTTGCTGTAGTCGCGCACCTTTTGCGGCGGCTTGTTCCAGTGGATCAGCTTGGCCTGTTCGCCCCAGAAGCCCTCGGGATCGTCGATGGACCAGCGGTGGAATTCTTCGTAATTCATCGTGTGAACACCTTCCAGTTAGCGGTATGGAATCGCGACATTATGCTGTCGTCGAAGAAGTGTAGTCGCTCGGTGGGAAATTTCCTGCCAGCCGTCCCCGCGACCGCTCGGGGACGGCGCGAACGACCTTACTTGGCCTTGAGCAGGTCTTCGATGCTGGCGCGTTCCTCGCGCAGCTCCTGCTCGGTGGCCTTCATCTTCTCGCGGCTGAACTCATCGACCGGCAGACCCTGGACGATCTGGTAGTCGCCGTTCTTGCAGACGCAGGGATAAGAGTAGATCACGCCTTCGCCGACGCCATAGGAACCGTCGGACGGCACCGACATGCTGACCCAGTCGCCGTCCGGGGTGCCCAGCGCCCAGTCGCGCATGTGGTCGATGGCCGAGGAACCGGCGGAAGCGGCGGAGGACGCGCCGCGGGCCTTGATGATGGCGGCACCGCGCTGCTGCACGTCCGGGATGAAGGTGTTGCGATACCAGCTCTGATCGACCAGCGCGGTCGCCGCCTGGCCCTTGACCGTGCATTGACCGATGTCGGGATACTGGGTCGAGGAGTGGTTGCCCCAGATCGTCATTTTCTTGATGTCGTTGACGTGAGCGCCCGTCTTCTCGGCCAACTGGCTCAGCGCCCGGTTGTGATCCAGCCGGGTCATGGCGTGGAAGCGGCGGCGATCCCGGTCCGGGGCGTTGCTGGCGGCGATCAGGGAGTTGGTGTTGGCGGGGTTGCCGACCACCAGCACCCGGATGTCGGCGGCGGCGTAATCGTTGATCGCTTTGCCCTGCGGTCCGAAGATGGCGCCGTTGGCGGTCAGCAGATCCTTGCGCTCCATGCCGGGGCCGCGCGGCCGGGCGCCGACCAGCATGGCGAAGTTGGCGTCGGTGAAAGCGGTTTTCAGATCGTCGGTCGGCACCACGCCGGCCAGCAAGGGGAACGCGCAGTCGTTCAGTTCCATCACCACGCCTTGCAGGGCTTGCAGCGCCGGGGTGATTTCGAGCAGTTGCAGGATCACCGGCTGATCGGGACCCAACATGCTGCCCGAAGCGATCCGAAACGCCATGGCATAGCCGATATTGCCGGCGGCACCGGTAATGACGACGCGGACGGGTTGTTTCATGTTTGTGCTCCTCTGAGGTTAGCGATGACACGAGTGTGGGTGAAAAAAGTCCGACCGCTCGCTTGTGGCGCGCGGTCGGGGTGCGGGATAGCGGAAGCGGCCGGGCGGTGACCCGAACGGGCGGCCGGGCACGAGTTCGATAGCCCGGCGAAGGGAATGCGCGGGGCGGGAAACGGGAAACTTGACCGTCGCCTGGGGCGATGCGGATCTGTGAAAGACAACGAACGGGCGTCGGTGGTCGGGCAAGCGTTATAAATCGCCATGTTCCGCGCTGGCGCGGCGACCGCGAGCAGGGCGAACGAAGATTCGGCTCCTGGATCGGCGGTCGGAACCGCAACGATATGATTATAATGCGCCGCCCAATTCGGCGGCGTCTTGATTTACCACCCAAATAGTACCGTAGATTGCCGCGATTTGAAACGAATGCCGGTTTGTCCCAAGGGGTTTCCACCATCATGAGCCATTCTTTCACCCGAGGCGCGGGTTATGCGCTGACCGGCCTGCGCTGGCTGCCCAAGGCCGGTCTGCGCGGTTTCGTGGCGATGCCGCTGCTGATCAACACCCTCTTGTTCGGCGGCGGCATCTGGTTGGGCGTCCAGCAGATGGCGCGGCTCGATCAAGCGTTGCAGCGCGGGTTGCCCAACTGGCTGAGCTGGCTGCACTGGCTGCTGTGGCCGCTGTTCGTCCTGACCGTGCTGGTGGTGTTTTTTTACGCTTTCTCCCTGGTCGCCAACCTGCTGGCCGCACCGTTCAACGGCCTGCTGGCCGAGCGGGTCGAAAAAATGATCGGGTCGGCCGGCTCCGCCCCGCCACCGTCGGCCGACCCCGGTTGGCGAGACCTGCTGCTTTCACCGTTCGCGGAGCTGCGCAAGCTGCTGTATTTCGTCGCTTGGGCGATTCCGCTGCTGGCGCTGTCGCTCGTGCCGGCGGTCAACGTCGCCGCGCCGGTGCTGTGGGCGGTTTCCACCGCCTGGATGCTGGCGCTGGAATACGCCGATTACCCGCTCGGCAATCGCGGCTTGACCCTCCGAGACCAGCGTCGGCTGCTGCGCCGCCATTGGCCGCTGGCCTTGGGTTTCGGCGGCATGACCCTGTTGCTCACCCTGGTGCCGGTGTTGAACTTTCTGGCGATGCCGGCGGCGGTGATCGGCGCCACCCTGATGTGGAACCGGGAATTGTCGGGCTCGCGATGAGCGGCACCACCGATTGGCGGGCCCGAATTTTGCGGGGGGTGTATACCGGCCTGCTGTATTTGGCGCTGCCGCTGGCGTTGCTGCGGCTGTACTGGCGCGGTCGCCGCGACCCGGACCATCGCCGGCGCTGGGCCGAGCGGCTCGGTTTCGCGCCGCCCTTGCCGCGAGCCGGCTGTCTGTGGATTCACGCCGTGTCGGTCGGTGAAGCCCGCGCCGCCCTGCCCCTGATTCGCGCCCTGCGGACCCGCCATCCCGAAATCCCGCTGCTGGTGACGACCACGACCCTGACCGGATCCCGTCAAGTCCGGGAAGCGCTGGGCGACCAAGTCGAACACGTCTACGCGCCTTACGACCTGCCCGGCGCCGTGCGGCGCTTCCTGCGACGGACCCGGCCACGGTTGGCGGTGATCATGGAAACGGAGCTGTGGCCGAATCTGCTGCACCGGTGTGCGGCCGCCGGCGTTCCGGTCCTGATCGCCAACGCTCGGCTGTCGGAGCGTTCGGCGCGCGGCTACGCCCGGATTCGCTCCCTGACCGCAGCGATGCTGCAGGATGTCGCTGTGATCGCGGCGCAGGCCGACGCCGACGCCGCGCGTTTCCGCGACCTGGGAGCGCCGCGCGTGCAGGTGATCGGCAACCTCAAATACGATTTGGCGCTACCGGACGAATTGCCCGAACGAGGGCGACAACTGCGCCGGGAGTCGCTGGGCGAAAAGCGGCGGATCTGGATCGGCGCCAGCACCCACGCCGGGGAAGAAGAGCCGCTGTTGGACGCCTTCGCGCTGGTCCGTCCCCGCTGGCCCGAACTGCTGTTGCTGCTGGTGCCGCGCCACCCGGAACGGTTCGACGGCGTGGCGGCGCTGTGCCGAGAGCGCGGTTTCGAACCGGTTCGCCGCAGCGAACGGCGATCCTGCGCCCCCGATACCGCCGTTTTCCTCGGCGACAGCATGGGCGAGCTGCTGCTGTTCTACGCCGCCGCCGATCTCGCTTTCGTCGGCGGCAGCCTGGTCCCCACCGGCGGCCATAACGTGCTGGAACCGGCTCTGCTCGGCCTGCCGGTGGCGTTTGGCCCGCACATGTTCAACTTTACCGAAGCCGGCCAACGCTTGCTGGACGCCGAAGCGGCTTGGCAAACCGCCGATGCGGCGGCCCTGGCGACCGTGGTGGATCGCTTGTTGGCCGATCCCCAACTGCGCCGGGCGGCCGGCCAGCGCGGGCGAGCGGTGGTGGAACGCCATCGCGGCGCGTTGCGAGCCTTGTTGGATCGCATCGAAACGCTGCTCGAACCGATACGCCAATCGAGCCGATAAGCCGGTCCGCCCCTCATTTCTGAACGTCCCCCAACGGCTTGGCCAGAAAACTCCCGGCCGCGCTCGTCAGCAACGGATACAGATCGTCGGGGCAAAGATACACGGTGGCGTCGATTCGCAGGTAACGCTGACCGTCGGTCGGCGCGGTGGCGCCGAAACCGATCTCGCGGCCATCGATCCGCAATCGCAGGCGGGGAGGATCGAGCCGCAGCCCTCGCAAATTCAGTTGCTCCACCGCGTACCGCAACGGGCAGCGCGCCTCGGCGAGCTTCAAAACGGGGTCGAGCAACACCGGATTGGCCAAGCCGGTCGTCGGCGCGGTCATCCACCAGCGGCCCGCGCGCCGCTCGAAGGCCAGCCGCTCCTGATCCGCGCGCTCGACCTCGATTCGCTCGATCCGCGCCGGGACCCAATCCAGCAAGGGCGCAAGCGCCGCCGGCCGCTCCCGGCCCGGCTCGAACAGCGCCAGCGCCGCCAGTCCGCCGGCCAACCCCAGCAGTCCGACGTTCAACCAATGCCGCCGCGCGAGCGCGCTCACGCTCAACGCCGCCGCCGGCGCAACCAGATGAGCCAGCCGCTGGCCGACAACCCCACCGGGACGATGACCAGGAAGACGGCGGCGATCACCGCCAGCGCGCGGTCGGACAGATCGAGGTTCGGATCGGGGACGGCCTTGGGACCGACGATGATCGGCGCATCGTCCAGCGTCAGCCAGTTCAGGAGATTGAGCCCGAGTTCCAGATTGGCGCCATTGCCCAGATAGGTGTTCGACAAAAAATCGCCGTCGCCGATGATCGCGAGTCTTTGCTGGGGAGCCACTCGCGAATCACCGGCAGCGGTCGCGCCGGGTCGGGGCCGGAACAGCGCCACGCCAACGGTCAACGGACCCGGCTGCTCGGCGGTTTCTGGGTCGAACCGGATGGGGCCATCCAAAGGACCGGTTTCCGTCCAAGAGCCGGATTGGCTTTCCAGCAGCACGGCCGAATTCCAGCCGGCGGTCGGCCGAACATCCAGCGCGACCGCTTGCGGCAACAGAGTCGGGGCACGCAAGGATTCGGTGATGGGATGGGGGCCGTAATCGACGATGGGAACGAACGCGGGATTTTTGATACCGAGCCGGGACGCATCCGGGTCCACCACCGCGCCGGGCAGCACGGCGATCCCCAGCGTCGCCGCCAGCGCTTGCAAGCCGGAGGGGTCGCCCGGTTCCAGCAGCCATAGCAGATTGCCGCCCCGCCCCACGTAATCCAGAATCAGTTGGCCCTCGCCGGACGGGAATGGCCGTTGCGGCCCGGCGATCACCAAGACGGCGACCGGGGAAGGAGCCTGCCGCTCCTTCGACAGCTCCACGGAGCCCGCTCGAATCCCCGCTTTTTCCAGCTCCCGGCCGAACGTCCCCAGATCGTAATTGGCCGCCCCGAGCGGTTTGCGTTCGCCGTGCCCTTCGAGAAACAGTACCGCTCGATCCTGCTGGCGACTCAAGCGCTGCAAGGCCATGGTAAGCGCCTGCTCGCCGAGTCGCTGGACCTTTTCTCCCCGGCCGCGATATTCGACGTACAGCTCGCCATCCAGGGTGACGCCGAGTTCGCGCACCCGGTCCGGCAACAGGTCGGGATTCACGAAAGTCAGCGTCAGATCCGGTTTCTCTCGTCGATAGCGCTCGACCAGCCGGCCGATGCCATCGCGCAGGGTCGGATTGTCGCGGGCGTAGGCGGTGATGCGGACCGGCTCACGCAAACGGGCCAGCAGCGTCCGGCTGGGTTCGGACAGGGTGTTGCGCCCGCCGGCGGTCCAGTCGGCCCGGATCGCGTAGCGGGTGCTCAGCCAAGCCAGCAGGCCGATCACCGCGCCGAACAGCAACAGAAACAGCAAATTCTGGAGCCGCAACCGCCGGCGGGTGGAGGCGTCGAGCCGCATGGGTCAATCCCGCAGCCGGCCGTCGTCCAGCCGCCGGATCGCCAGGCCGAGGAAAGCCGCCACGAACAACAGGTAGTAGGCGACATCCGCGCTGTCGAACAGCCCCAGCAGCAAAGCATCGTAGTGGCGCAACAGCGACAGGTAGCCGAACAGGCTGCCGGCGGCTTCCCGGCCCAGGTTCGCGGCATCGACGATGCACAGGAACAGCAACAGCCCAAGGGTGGAAACCGCCGCCACCACGGGTTGCGCGGTCAGCGTGGACATATACAGGCCGGCGGCGGCAAAGCTGGCGACCAGCAGGCTCAGGCCCAGCAAGCCGGCGAGCAGCTTGCCGAAATCGAGCGACGCGCCGAGCGCCAGCGACAGCGGCATCGCGGCGATCAACGCCGTCGCTCCCCACAGAAACGCCAGCACGCCCAGATACTTGCCGAACACGATCGCGGACGTTCCCACCGGGGCCGACAACAGCAGATCGAGCGTGCGGCTCCGCCGCTCCTCGCTGAACAGGCGCATGGTCAGCAACGGCGTCAACACCAGCAGACACCAGGCCGCGACCCGGAACAAAGGTGCGGTGACCAGATCGGTGACGCCGGGGGCATTTTCCAATCCGATCAACCGGCCTTGCACATTCCGAAAATCATCGACCAGCAGCAGGAAAATCCAGGCCAGCAAACCTTGCACCACCGCCAGCAGCGTCCAGGCCAAAGGAGACAGAAACAAGCCGCGCAGCTCGCGGGCCGCGATGGCGAACATCATTCGGACGCCTCCCGCCCCGAGGTCAGCTCGACGAAGACCTGCTCCAGCCCGGCGTGTTCGGGCGTCAATTCCCACAAATCCCAACCCTGGGCGCGGGACTGTTCGATCACCGCCCGATGCGGCGCCGCGCCGGATGCGTGGTGCAGCCGAAACCGGCCACCGCCCAATTCCTGAACCCGCTCGACTCCCGGCAGTTGGGCCAAGCTCACTATCGATGGCGGCGCGCTCAACCCGATCCGCAAGCGGGTGGACGACCCGCGCCGCTCCAGTTCGGCCAGTGGGCTGGCGTACACCAGCCGTCCGGCGTTCATGATTTGGACGTGGCTGCACGTTGCCTGCACTTCCGGCAGCAGGTGGGTGGACAAAATCACGCCGTGGCTTTCTCCCAGCTCGCCGATCAGTTGCCTTATTTCCCGAAGCTGGATGGGGTCCAGCCCGATGGTCGGCTCGTCCAGCACGATCACCGGCGGCTCGTGCAGGATGGCCTGCGCGATGCCGACCCGCTGTCGATAGCCCTTGGACAAATTGCCGATCAAGCGCCTGCCGACGTCCGCCAGCCCGCAGCGCTCCTTGATCCGCGCCACCGCCGCGCGGCTCGCCGCACGATCAAGCCCGTGGAGGCGG
>RRZT011576928.1_pt1 | contig 14205 bp, 14 predicted proteins | sample 2165551 | NCBI WGS metagenome assembly RRZT01 (sample SAMN10456910, study PRJNA506462) | wastewater metagenome | biome: wastewater; feature: sludge; material: wastewater sludge; isolation source: wastewater sludge with Escherichia coli K12::gfp cells carrying plasmid... | place: USA: Moscow, Idaho... | reverse complement strand
CAGATATTGCAGTTAAAAAAATAAATGATTTACTTATTAAAAAAAGAGGAAAAGCTGGTGATGTATCTGTAATTTGTATGAATAATCATGGAGAATTTGGAGTTGGAACAAATATAGAAGGTTTTTCTTTTGTTATAGCAACTGATAAAATAGCACCAACTGTTTTTATTTGTAGTGTTGAAAATGGAAAAACAGTATATAAAGAGGCAAGTGAAGAGTGGATGAAGGAATTTATGGAAAATAAAATGAAAGAAATAAAATTATTATAGGTGGATTATGAAGAAAATAATAGAGATTTGTTGTGGTTCATACGAAGATGCATATATTGCAAAGGAAGCGGGAGCTGATCAAATAGAATTAAATAGTAGTCTTTTTCTTGGAGGATTAACACCATCAATTGGGATGGTAAAATTAGTAAAAGAATTAAAAATTCCAATTATGGCAATGGTTAGACCTAGAGGAGCAGGTTTTTATTATAATCTATTTGAATTTGAAAATATATTAAAAGATGTAGAAGAACTATTAAATCAAGATATAGATGGTATTGTATTTGGTTGTTTAACTGATGATAAAAAAATAGATTTAGATAAAAATAGAGAAATTATAAAATTAATTAAATCTAAGCGTAAACTAGCAATATTTCATAGAGCATTTGATCAAACTACAGACCCTTATAGAGCTATGGAAGAACTAATAGAACTTGGAGTCAATAGAGTATTAACAAGTGGACAAAAATCCAATGCAATAGATGGTGTAGCATTATTAAATGATTTAGAGCTTAAATATGGAAATGATATAGAAATTTTAATAGGAAGTGGAGTTAATTCTCAAAATATAAATGAAATATACAATAAAACAAATATAAAGAGATTTCATAGTTCTTGTAAAGCTTGGAGAGTAGATCCGACGACTATTGGAAATGTAAGCTATGAATATGGGGTAAATGAAAACAATAGTAGTTATGAAGTGACAGATTTAGATACTGCAAAGGCATTTGTAAAAACTATAAATAGTTTATAATAGGAGGTAATTATGTATATTATGAAAAGAACAGATATTATATTTATATCTGAGGGTAAAGAAGTGAATGGAGATATTGATGATATAAAATTGAATCAAGTATTGGATTTAGTTGATAAGCGTTTATTAGATTATAGAGTTATATTAAATAATACATTTTACAATGTGGATAAAGAACAATGGGAAAAGATAGAAAAGCTTTATAATACTATAATAAATAAAGATATTATAAAAACTAAATCTTATAGAATAAATACTGTAGATAATAAAGAATGTTATATTGATGAAGATGATTATTGTATTATTATTAGAGAACTAGATTTAGACAATTATAATGGTGAAGAATTAAATTATAGATATTTTATCGAAGCAAGGGGAAAAGAAATATTAGATACAGGAAAGTTTGAAATTAGTAAAGAAATATTTAATACAATAGAAAGTTTATAGGAGGTTCTAATGGAATTTAGTGGAGTTTTTATACTTGGAATAATATTTATTATTGTAGCCATTGTACAAATAATATTGAGAAGAAAGTTAATATTAAAGTCAGAATTCACTTATATATCTTGGTTTGCAATGATAGTAACATTATTTACAATTTTCCTTATTGCATTTAAACAGGGAAAGACAATCTATGATTATATTGTTATCCCAACAGGTATTATAATGATGTTTATAATATTGACATCAGCTGGTTTAACAAATGAAGGATTTAAATCCTTTGCAAGACTTAGATCACCAACTCAAAAATGGGAAGGTGTTGACAGTGTTGAAATAAAATCTGATGGGAAATATACAAAAGTAACCTATTCAGGAGATAGAGAGTCAAATGTACTTTATTTTAAAGAGGAAGATTTTAATACAGTATTAGAAAAATTGGGAGATAATTTAACTGGAAAAGTTAAGATTAAAGTAATAAGGGATGATAAAAATGGAGAAAATCCATATTAGAGATAGAGAGTATTATTTTACAAAAGATATAAAAAACAATGAAATATATAGAAATAGTTTTTTTAATCTAGCAAAAGAGATATTTGAAATTGATTTAGAGAACTGGTATAAAAATTCTCACTGGGATGATAATTATATTGCATATTCACTTATACATGATGATAAGGTAGTTGCCAATGTTTCAGTTAATATAATGCATACTATATATAATGATGAAAATAATAGATTTATACAAATAGGAACCGTTATGACTGATAATGATTATAGAAAACTTGGTTTAGGTGAATTTCTTATTTATAAGGTAATTGAAGAATGGAAGAATGAAAAACTACTTTATTTATATGCCAATGAAGATGTATTTGATTACTATCCTAAATACAATTTTATTGAATCCAGTGAATATGAATATTCTAAAGAAATAGCTAAAATTGAATATAATTTAAGAAAATTAAATCTTGAAAACCCAGATGACTTTAAACTATTAAAAAGATTATATAATAAAAGAAATCCATTTTCTGAATTAAATGTAGATAATTTTAATCTTTCATTATTTCATCTTGAAAGCTATTTAAAGGACAATATTTATTATTTAAAAGAATATGATTTAATAGCAGTATTTGAATACTATGATGAAGAATTATTAGTATATGATATTTTTGGTGAGAATAAATTAAATATATCATTAGAAAGAGTATTGGGATCTTTGGCATCAGCTGATACCAAAAGAGTTAAACTAGGATTTACTCCATTAGAGAAGGATATTTTTAAAGTAAATAGGAAAATAGAGGAAGATACTAAATTATTTGTTTATAATGGAGATAGATTTTTAAAAGAAAATAGATTGATTCTGCCTTTATTATCAAGAGCATAGTTATTATTTAGATAAATAAAGGGTATTAAATAAAGGGAAGGTGATTTTGTGGAAAAGAAGAATAAAAATGATTTTATACAAGAGAAACTATTAGATGCTAGAACTGTATTAATTTATGGTGAAATAAATCAAGAACTAGCTGAAAGAGTTACAAAAGAACTATTGCTATTGCAAGAATTAAATAATGATCCAATAAAAATATTTATAAATAGTCAAGGTGGACATGTTGAAGCAGGAGATACAATCCACGATATGATAAAGTTTATAAGACCTAAAGTAAATATTATAGGAACTGGCTGGGTTGCAAGTGCAGGAGTGACTATATATCTAGCAGCTGAAAAAGAAAATAGATATGCACTACCAAATACAAGATTTATGATTCATCAACCATTGGGTGGAGTTAGAGGCCAAGCTTCAGATATAAAAATAGAAATGGAAGAAATCCAAAAGACTAGAGAGAGAATTAATAGAATGATATCTGATAGTACAGGTCAAGAATTTAAAAAAGTTGAAAAAGATACGGATAGAAATTTTTGGATGGGTCCAGAAGAAGCAATTGAATATGGAATAGTAAATAAGATTATAAAAAATATAGAAGAATTATAGATAAGAAGCAACTAGGACACTAGTTGCTTTTTTAAAACAATCTAGAAATCTAATAATAAAAATAATATTATAAGGGGTGAATATATGAAATTACTAGGCATAAATATTAAGAAATTACATGGTTATTATAGTTATAATGTAGCACTTAATGAAGATATAACTTTTTTATATGGAGGGAATGGTTCAGGGAAAACAACTATATTAAATATTATTTCAATGATTATAAGAGGAGAGATTTATCAATTATTTAATTATGAGTTTGAAGAGATTATACTTAATTATATCAATGAAAATACAGAAGAAAATATTATTGTAAAGAGTGATAAGAAGGATAGAGAAAAAGAATACAAAGAAGAATCTAATTTTAACTTTTTTAAAAGATCTTATTATTTAGATAATAGAGTTATTGAATTATATTATAATAATAATTCTTATTTAATAAGAGAAGATGAGATAAAGAGTATGGCCAATAGGTATACTGGTTTTGATTTAAAGATTAGATTATTTGAGATGTATCCTGTATTAAGTGAAATATCCAGAAAATTCAATCATGCTTATATACCGATAGAAAATACAAGATTTATTCATGAGTCTGAATTTGATAATTTTAGTTTTGGTTCATTAATAAAAAGAGAAGAACAAGAGAGATTATCCAATGAAAGAAATAATATTGTATATGTAGAAGATATTATAAGAAATGAAATAAATAAAATAAATAATGGGCAAAATAAAATTATGGGAGAGTTTAGAAATAATGTATTAAAGAGCTTGGTAGATGTAAATAAATCAAGTATTTTTAATGTGGATTTAAACCTTACTGAATATATAGAGTCTTTTAATCTCTCAAAGGAAGATATATTGAAAATAGGTTATAAATATATAGATATGTTAGGGTATATGGAAATAATAGATGATGAAACAAAAAAAGATACAATAGAATTCTTTAGTAAGGTTTCCAATCTAAAGGGAAAAATTGACGGTGGATTAGATAATTTAAAATTAGATGAAATATGGAAACTTTCACTATGTTTTGATGAAATAGAAAAACTAAAAAAAATAGTAGAACTATCAGAAAATATGGAAGAGGAAATACGTGAATTATCTGATAAAATGGATAGATTTTTGGCAACCATAAATGAATTTTTAAATTTAACTTTGGAAAAAAAGACTGCAATTATTAAAGATAATAAATTGTATTTCCATTTAAAGGATACAGAATCCTATATAGATATAAATAGATTATCCTCAGGGGAGAAACAAATAATAATATTTTTTGCAAGTTTAATATTTACATTAAACAAAGATGAGTCTAGTATATTTTTAGTAGATGAACCAGAGATATCATTGCATTTAGCATGGCAGAATAAATATGTAGATAAGATATTAGAGATTGCTCCAAATATTCAAATAATATTTGCCACACATTCACCAGAGATAATTAGCAAACATTATAATAAGGTAGTGAAATTAGAGAGAAAAATAGAGTAAAGGTTTTGATAATATGAAAACTATTGATTATTCTAAAGAAGGTAAAATTGCAAGAGCAATACTCTATGGAGATTTAAATGATATCCATATTTTTGCTGAAGACTTAGATAACGAATATATCTATTTAGAAATTATAGAAAAATTATTAAAAGATACAGATATAAATATTAAATCAATTCATTGTATAGGCTCTAAAAAAGATGTTATAGATATATATTTAGAACATGGAGACAATATAAAAGGAGTAGACTGTTTTTATATTGTTGATGGAGATTTTGATAGAATTGTGAATAGAGATATTATGATAGAAGATACAAATTTTCATTATTTAAATAGATATAATATAGAGAGTTATTTGATTGATAAAAATGCAATTATAAGACATATTCAAGGGAAAATAGCAAATACATTTGAATATATAGATAAAAAAATGGATTATGATAGTTGGGAAGAACAGATAGAAGGAGATTTTTTTGAACTATTTTTATCTTTTCTATATGTTCAAAATGAAAATCTAACCATTCCTAATTCAAGTATAAGCCATAGTAAGAACTATATAAATCATAGAGGTTATATAAATAAAAAAAGATTTTTTATTTACTTAGATAGAATAGGTTTAGATAGGGAAATTTGGAGATATAAAAAAATAGATTTAGATAAGCTATTTTTAGAATACTATGATGATAGTCCAAAGATTGCATTAATCTGTGGTAAATTTATTCTCAATGCATTAAATAAATTATTTAATTCTAAATTTGATAGTCATTTAAACACACAAGAATTAATATGGGATTTAGCGAGAAATATAAATGTGGAACCATTACTGAAATTAAAAAAAGAAATTGTCTTTGTAGTTAATAGGAGTTGATATAATGATAAAACCAGATAGATTAAAAATTGGAGATAAGGTAGCGACTGTTTCTCTTTCTTGGGGTGGCGCAGGAGATGATGATTTACTTTGGAGATATAATCTTGGCAAGAGAAGATTGGAAGAATTAGGATTAGAAGTAGTAGAGATGGAAAATACTTTAAAGGGAAGTGAATATATTTATAATAATCCTGAAAAAAGAGCAGAGGATTTAATGAAGGCATTTAAAGATAGTTCTGTAAAGGCAATATTTTCAAATATAGGTGGAGAAGATAGTATTAGAATTCTTCCATATATTGATTTTGATATAATAAAGGATAATCCAAAGATTTTTTTAGGATATTCTGACTCAACTATTACACATCTTATATGTCATAGTGCAGGGCTTACAAGTTTTTTTGGACCAAGTATATTGGCAGAGTTTGCTGAAAATATAGAGATATTTCCCTATACTTTGGAATATTTTAAAAAGGCATTATTTAATACAGAGCCAATAGGAAATATATTACAGTCTGAGGAGTGGACTGCTGAAAGAATTGAATGGGAAGAAAAAAATAAAGATATTAAAAAAATAATGATAAAGAATACTGAATATGATTTCCTACAAGGTCAAGGTATTGTTAGTGGAAGATTGTTTGGTGGATGTATGGAAGTTTTGGAAATGGCAAAAGGTACAATTCTTTGGGATAATATTAAAGATTTAAAAGATACAATATTATTCTTTGAAACTTCAGAAAATGAAATAGATCCCAATGTATTTAAATGTTGGCTTAGAAACTATGGAGCACAGGGAATATTACAAAATTCCAATGGAATAATATTTGGAAAGCCACAAAATGAAACTTACTATGATGAGTATAGAGAGAATATAAAGACAATTGTAAATGAGTTCAATCTCCATGATATACCTATTGTTTTAAATATGAGTTTTGGTCACAACGAACCAATGTTTACAATTCCATATGGTGTTATGGCGGAAATAAATTGTGATAGTGAAGAATTTCATATTATTGAAGCTGGAGTAAAATAATAAAAAGTTGAGAGATTATAAAAACTCTCAACTTTTTTATTTGCCAAAAGTAGTTGCTTTTTAAACTAGTTTCATATATCATATACATAGTTTACAAATAAACTAAATGAGGTGAGTTTATGTCCTTTTATAAAAAAGATAATAATGTATTCTATATTTATTTCCAAATAATAAAAAAATATAATGATTATATGGAAAAATCCCTTGGTAAATATAATTTTACACCAAGTGAAATTGCAGTACTAACTTTTTTAGCAAATAATCAAGATAGGAAAAATACTGCAAAAGATATTAGTGCCTTTAGGGGATTATCAAAGGGTATTATTTCTAGAACAGTTCATCTATTAATTTCAAAAGAGTTAATACTAACCGAAGAAAATCCAGATGATGGTAGATCAATGTATTTGAAAATTAATATTCAAAATGAAGAATTAATAAAGGATTTAAAATATCACAGTGTTAATTTTATCAATATTTTATCTAGAGATATACCAGAAGTGGATTTAGAATATTTCAATAGAATAAATAATGGAATCTTACACAATCTAGAAAAAATTTAATAGGGGGAAACAAGATGACAAAAGACAATAAATTAGGTACAGAAAATATTAAGAAACTATTATTTTCGTTAGCATTACCAGCAATTATAGGACAGATTGTCAATTTGCTTTATAATCTTGTGGATAGAATCTACATAGGACATATCCCAGGAATCGGTGGCGATGCATTAACAGGAGTCGGAGTTACAGCACCATTATTAATAGTTATTTCTGCATTTGCACAACTAGTTGGGATGGGTGGAGCACCAAGAGCATCAATAAAAATGGGTGAAAAAGATGATGAAGGTGCAGAGAAGATTATGGGGAATTGTTTAAGCACATTAATAATTATTTCTATAATATTGACAGGATTTTTCTTAATATTTAACAAAAAATTATTATTAATGTTTGGAGCAAGTGAAAAAACATTGCCTTATGCATTGGAATATATGCAGATATATACTTTGGGAACAGTTTTTGTGTTATTGGCAATTGGTATGAATCCTTTTATATCATCTCAAGGATTTGCTAAGACAAGTATGGTAACAGTATCCATAGGAGCTGTTATAAATATAGTATTAGACCCAATATTTATATATAATTTTAATATGGGAGTAAAAGGAGCAGCACTTGCTACAGTTATTTCACAAGCAGTTTCAGCGGCTTGGGTTATTTATTTCTTAAGAGGGAAGAGAACTAATTTAAAACTAAAGAAAATTAATTTTAAAATGGATAGAAAGATTGTATTACCAGTTTTGGCATTAGGATTGGCACCTTTTGTTATGAATATAACTGAATCATTAATAATAATTATATTTAACTCGAGTTTATTAAAATATGGTGGTGATATTGCAGTTGGTGCAATGACAATATTATCGGCAGCAATGCAATTTACATTCTTACCATTATCAGGCTTGACTCAAGGAGCACAACCCATAATGAGTTATAATTATGGTGCAAGAAATAAGGAAAGAATGAGAGATACTTTCAAATTATTATTTGTATCATGTATAACTTATAGTACATTATTCTGGGCATTTTTAATGTTTGCTCCAGGTATGTTTTCAAAATTATTTACCAATGACTCAAATATTATTGCATTGGCAACAAGTGGTTTAAGAGTTTATATGGCATGTGGATTTATGATGGGAGCACAGATAGCTTGTCAACAAACTTTTATAGCATTGGGAAACTCAAGAACATCATTATTTTTAGCATTATTAAGAAAAGTGTTTTTGTTAATTCCACTGGTTTTAATACTTCCAAAAATCTTTGGAAATCCTGTTACAGGAGTCTTTGCATCGGAGCCAATAGCAGATTTTATAGCAGTTATGGTAACAGTTCTATTATTTATAAGACAGTTTAGAACCACAATAAATAGTATGCCTAATAGACCAGAATTGAGATAAAAAATGATTTAAAGTTTATTTGATATAATAATAGACTCTTTATAAATAGAAAATAAAAAAAGTAAAGTAATTTTATAATACTTTACTTTTTTTATTGAATTTATGTTAATATATTATAGATAAAATTTTTAAGACTAATAAAAAAGGGATGGTATAATGAAAAAAGTATTATTAGCACTAGGTGGAAATGCATTAGGAAATGATCCAAAAGAGCAGGAAGAATTAACTAGGAAAACTTCAAAAACAATTGTAGATTTAGTTGAAGAAGGTTATAGAGTAGTTGTAACGCATGGAAATGGTCCTCAAGTGGGAATGATAAACTTAGCACTTGAAAATGATAATATACCTTTACCAGAATGTATTGCTATGAGTCAAGGCTATATAGGATATCATTTACAAAAAGGTATAAGAGAAGAACTTTTAAAGAGAAATTTAAAAAATGAAGTAATAACAATCCCAACACAAGTATTAGTAGATGAAAATGATAGTGGTTTTACTAATCCAACAAAACCAATAGGTGCGTTTTATACAGAAGAAGAAAAAAATATTATAGAAAAAGAAAGACCTGATTATATTATTAAAAATGATAGCAATAGAGGTTTTAGAAGATATGTAGCATCTCCAAGACCATTAGATATAATAGAATTTAAGACAATAAATCAATTAGTAGAAGAAAATAATATTGTAATCGCAGGTGGCGGTGGTGGAGTTCCAGTAATAAAAAAAGATGATTTGTTTATAGGAGTTCCAGGAGTTGTAGATAAAGATTTTACTAGTAGTTTATTGGCAAGAATGATGGAAGTAGATATCTTTGTAATATTAACTCAAGTTGATAAAGTTAGTATTAACTTTGGAAAGGAAAATGAAATAGCGTTAGATGCGGTAAACATAGATGAATTAAAAGGATATATGGCCAATAAAGAGTTTGGTGAGGGAAGTATGTTACCTAAAATTGAAGCATCTATGGAGTTTGTAATTGCATTTAATAATAAAAATTCAATTATAACATCAATAGAGAAAGTTTCTAAAGCTTTAAAAGGTGAAGAAGGAACATTTATAAAATTTAAATAAATAAAAACCGTAGATTTCAATAAAAAATCTACGGTTTTTTATTTATTCTATAAATTGACTTTTTATTTTATAAGAATTTATATATAATAATAGTAATACAAAATTTTATAAGGGTGAGAAAATGAATTATATGGAAAAATATAATTATTGGCTTAATAAAAAGATATTTAATAGTAAGATAGTTGAAGAATTACATAGTATAGAAGATGATTTAGATGAAATAAAAGATAGATTTTATAAGGATTTAGAATTTGGTACAGCAGGTTTAAGAGGGAAGATAGGCGCTGGGACAAATAGAATGAATATATACACTGTTGCTAAAGCTGCCCAGGGAATATCAGACACAATAGTCAAAAAAGGGCAGAAGGCAATGGATAGAGGCGTTGTTATAGCCTATGATATAAGGCATAAATCGAAAGAGTTTGAAGAAATAACTGCAAGTGTTTTAGCTGCTAACAATATAAAAGTATTTATATTTGATAATATAAGATCTACACCAATGCTTTCCTATAGTATATTAAAATTAAATACAATATCAGGTATCATGGTTACAGCAAGCCATAACCCAAAAGAATATAATGGATACAAAGTATACTGGGAAAATGGAGCACAAATCTTTGATGAAATTTCAGATGAAATCCAAGAAAATATAATAAAAACAAAATATGAAGACATAAAATACATGGACTATAATATTGCATTAAAAAACAATTTAATAGAGTTATTACCGTCTAAACTAGATGAGGAATATTATAATGATGTATTAAATCTTAAAATAAATGAAGAAATTGATAAAGATATTAAAATTGTATATACTCCGCTAAATGGTGTAGGTAATATACCTGTTAGAAAAATATTGAAAGAGAGAGGATTTAATAATATAAACATAGTAAAGGAGCAGGAAAATCCAGATCCTGATTTTACTACTTTAGCATATCCAAATCCAGAAGATATAAGGGCATTTGAATATGCAATAGATTTAGGTAAGAAAACAGATAGTGAGCTATTGATGGCAACAGATCCTGATAGTGATAGATTTGCAGCTATGATAAGGGATGTGAATGGAAAATATATAACATTAGATGGAAATCAAATGGGGATATTATTGACCTATTATATTATTTCAGAGAGATATAATAAGGATTTACCAAAAAATTCTGCTATAGTAAAATCCATTGTAACAGGAGATATGAGTTTTAAAATAGCAGAGGATTATAATGTCTATACTTTTGAAAGTCTAACTGGATTTAAAAATATTTTTGGAGAAGTAGCTAAATTTGAAAGTAATGGAAAATACAAATTTTTATTTGGATTTGAGGAGAGTATAGGTTATAGTTATGGGAATTTTGTAAAAGATAAAGATGGAATTATAATATCAATGCTAGTAGCAGAAATGGCAGCCTATTATAAGACAAAGGGAAAAACATTATTAGATATTATGGAAGAATTATATAAAAAATATGGCTATTATGAAAATGAACTATATTCAATAGTACTTGAAGGCATTGATGGTAAAGAGAAAATGGATCATATCATGGAGGATTTTAGATTTAACCCAATAGATAAAATTGAAGAGTTAAAGCTAAAGAGGATGATTGATTATAATATTGATAGAACGGGATTACCAAAATCCAATGTACTTAAATATTATTATAATGATGGTTCATGGTTTGCAATAAGACCTTCTGGAACAGAGCCAAAGATTAAATTTTATATTTATACTAAAGATTTGATTAGAGATAAGGCTATAGCAAAAAAAGAAAAGATAAAAGAATATATTAATAATAAAATATTTTAATAAGGAGTTAATATTGGAAAGACTAAATAGAAGAAATATAGACAAAAATTTTAATAAAATGGCATTATCTATTGCAATACCAATAGCACTACAGAATTTAATAACATCTTCAGTAAATATGCTGGACACATTAATGGTAACCACATTAGGAGAATTAGAATTAGCTTCTGTAGGACTTGCCAATCAAATATTCTTTATTTATGCAGTAATAATATTTGGAATAGCAACAGGTTCATCTGTATTTATAGCTCAATACTGGGGAAGAAGAGATAGTGATAATATAAAAAAAGTTATGGGACTAGGACTATCTTTAACCATAGTATTAGGAATCATATTTACAATAGCAATATATATTAGCCCAGAATTTTTAATGAGCTTATTGACAAAAGATGAAAGAGTTATACAAATTGGAGGGATTTATTTACATAGTGTTGCCCCTAGTTATATATTTTCTGGCATTGCAATGTTATTTGGAATAGCTTCAAGAAGTATAGGACAGGCAAAGATGCCAATGTTTGTAAGTATAGTATCACTAGTAACAAATGCATTTTTTAACTATGTGCTAATTTTTGGTAAACTAGGTTTTCCTAAACTAGGATTAGTTGGTGCAGCATATGGAACTGTTATTGCAAGATTAGCAGAGTTAACAGTTACATTATATGCAGTTTATAAGAATAGAGAAAATCCATTGGCTGGAAAATTAAACGAATTTATGGCATGGGACAGAAAGTTTATAAATAGATATTTAAAAACATCATCACCAGTTATTATAAATGAATTATTTTGGTCAATAGGTACGGTATTATATTCTGTAGCTTATGCAAGAATTGGTGTTATAGCAACGGCTGCAGTACAGATATTATCAACGGTACAAAATATTGCAACTGTATTTACAAGAGGATTAGCAAATGCGTGCACAGTTATTGTAGGAACAGAGATTGGTGCTGGAAGAGAAGAAAAAGCAATAGAGTATGCAAAAAGATTTTTGAAATTAGCAGCAATTATAGGTTTGATTATTGGATTAATATTATTTTTAAGTTCAGAAATTGTACTTAAGGTATTTAAAGACATTTCACCAGAATTATATAATACTTCAAATAAATTAATAAGAATTTTAGGTTTATTCTTTGTAATAAGAGTTTTAAATGGTACTTTAGTAGTTGGGATATTAAGAGGTGGAGGTGATACTAAATTTTCAGCAATTCTTGAGGCAGGATCCGTTTGGATACTTGGAGTTCCATTGGCATTTTTGGGAGCTACAGTGTTAAAATTACCTGTACATCTAGTTGTTACATTGGTATATACATCAGAGATAGTTACTGCTATAATAGGAGCTATAAGAGTCAAGTCAGATAAATGGGTTAAAAATATTATAGAAGAATAATAATTTTTTTAAGATTTTTTAAGCAATTAAGAAATTCTTAGTTGATTTTTATACAACAAGGAGGCAGTAATGGAACTTTTAAAAAAGAAAATATTAGAAGAGGGAACAATAGAAACAGGAAATATTTTAAAGGTAGATAAATTTTTAAATCATCAGTTAGACATTAATTTATTAAATGAAATGGGAAAAGAACTTAAAAAAATATATAATAAGGACAAAATAGATAAAATATTAACAATAGAGACATCAGGCATAGCTATAGCAGCCATAGCCGCACAGTATTTTGAAACTCCTGTTGTATATGCAAGAAAGATGGAAACTAAAAATATGGAGAATGAAGTATACGAAAGTGAGGTATATTCATATACAAAGAAGAAAACCTACACTATAAGAGTTGGCAAACAATATATACATAAAGATGAAAATATATTACTTATTGATGATTTTTTAGCAAAGGGAAAAGCAATGGAAGGATTAATAGATATTGTTGAAAAGGCAGGAGCAAATGTTGTTGGTATTAGTGCAGTAATAGAAAAGGGTTTTCAAGATGGAGGAAATGACTTGAGAAATAAAGGTTATAGAGTAGAGTCACTGTCAATTGTAGATATAACAGATGATGGTAAAATAAAGTTTTTATAAATATTAAAAACTGATATGTTGAATATAAAAAAACTTTATGTTATATTTAATATTGGTAGAGTTTGTTTAGTATATAACGAAATGAGATTATTCATTTTTTATGTATACAAATTTAAATACAAGGAGGAATTTCAATGTATAAAATAGTTGAGAAGGAACTTTTGGCTCCAAATATCTATTCTTTTGATATTGAAGCACCAAGAGTAGCTAATTCAGCTCAACCAGGTCAATTTATTATTGTAATAATGGATGATGCTGGTGAAAGAGTACCTTTAACAATATGTGATTATGACAAGGAAAAAGGTACTGTAAATATAGTAATTCAGGCAATGGGAAATTCAACAAAAAGAATGGTAGATTTTGAAGTAGGCGACTATTTTAAAGATTTCGTAGGACCATTAGGAAGACCATCAGAATATGTTGAACAAGATATTGAAGAATTAAAGAAAAAGAAAATCTTATTTATAGCAGGTGGACTTGGAACAGCTCCAGTTTACCCACAAGTTAGATGGTTCCATGAACATGGAATTG